>Ga0194118_10001662_pt1 | contig 30694 bp, 21 predicted proteins | sample TA2MahsurfametaG_2_FD_148662 | JGI IMG/M metagenome (GOLD analysis project Ga0194118, IMG submission 148662) | Freshwater microbial communities from Lake Tanganyika, Tanzania - TA2015013 Mahale N5 surface | ecosystem: Environmental > Aquatic > Freshwater > Lake | place: Tanzania: Lake...
GGCGAGAAACTTCACCATCGGCTCATAGGTGCTTGCGTTGTCGCACAACCAAATGTTGTGCTGGCCGATCTTCTCAAACCAGTCGAGCAATTGCAGAAGCGGCGAAAGTCGGTCGCGCACGATGACAATCACCGGGTACTGGCGATTCATCGCTTACTCCAAGAGATCACTGAGAATCAAGGCTACCTAGTTGCCCGTTTCCACATCCTGATGTGAAGCAACTCTGCGCTATCTTCGGATTGATGAAGCACGTATCACGAGCCACGGTGTTGCAAAACATCGAGTTTGTGTACGCGGCGCTTGCACTATTTGCTTTAACGCAGGGCCCGGTTTACCGAATGTGGTCATCAAGTGCTTCACAAGTCGAGCTACTGCCTAACCCTTCTGTACCGCACGTCTATTTCGCAACATTCGTCGTTGTCCAGGCTCCGGCCCTAATGCTGTTCGTTCGACGATGCGATCTCTCATGGCTGAGTCAACGCAGCAACCAAGTCCTTCTTGTCTTTATTGGGTGGCTCGGTTTAAGCGTCACTTGGTCAACCTTCGCACGACACTCATTTCCTGAGTTCACTGCTCTCGTTACTACATCAGGATTCGGTCTTTACTTGGCTTCGAGTTTTTCTTTCAGGAAACTGTGGTGGGTGATCGCTTCGTCAATGGCGATAGGGGTTGCGGTGTCTTGGATTTCAGTAATGCGTCTGTGGGACGGCGCGGTGAACTTTCAAGAAGACTATTGGATTGGTATTTACTACAACCGAAACTCTCTGGCACCCGTAACGGCAATCGCCATAATTGCCTCGTTTGCGCTCGCGTTTCACTCGTGGTTCAGCCGTCAGACGCAAAGACCACGTCAATTGATGTTGACATTCATTGCTGCTGCGGCACTGACGTCGTATGCCGTCATTGAGTTGTGGAATACCGAGTCCCAGACATCACCATTTGCAATGGCGGTGGCGGTGCTTGTGTGTGCTGCATGGGTTGTCCTGCGTACTGCCTGCACGAAGATTCGGGCCTTTACCAAACTCGCATCGTTGTCTGCCCCGGTGATTCTGATTCTTGCCTCAGTTGCAACATTTTTCACGTTGCGTCTCGTGGGTGGCTTGCAAAGCCTTCCTAGTGAGACAACCACCTTGAATCTTCGACGATCACTCTGGTCATTGAGCTGGTCAGGGTTTCTCGAGAAACCCTGGCAAGGTTGGGGTTGGATGGCCGCATGGCAGACATTTGATTTCTTCAAACAGGGTGATTGGTGGGCAGTGTTTGACACCGAATGGTCGCACAACGGTTACCACGATCTTCTTCTCGGTGGTGGAGTGCTGGCTGGGGCAACATTCTTTATATATCTGTGGTCAAGCACGCGAGCGATGAGCTTGCAGCCTTGGTCAACGTCAATTCCACGAATGTTGTTGATCGTGTTCGTTCTTGCTGCCGCCACCCAGGAGTCGTTTTTTATCGGATCACACTTCCTGTGGGCACTGCTGGTTGCAGCACTTGCAGCGGGCGGTAACGAACGCTCGTTAGTCAATGAGCAGCACGCCAGCGATTTGTCGACCTGACTTGGTCAACGTCGCCAACGCATCAACTGCATCTTTTCGCAAGTCACGATTTCTCTGAACGACAAGAACGTCAACTTCGCCGCTTTGCGGCTGGGTCAGTTCGATGACCGACATTTCTGCAACGGGTTTGGAAAACGAACCGTTACTACCGAGCATTTCAGTGATCCTCAAGAGTCCTGATTGATCGACGATCGATTTGCGAAGAGGGACGAATCGGAGGGACTGAGCATTGGCTCGACTCATTCCTCGGTAGAGGCCGACTGAGGTGTTTCGATCGCGTACAGGGCGATCCTTTCTTGACACGGTGCCAATGAAGGAATCAACACCCATGAGGCGGGCTGCCTGCCGTGCGGAACGGATACGGCTGTCAGAGTAGGTCAGTTGCAGGAGGATGAGCATCGCAACGAACAATCCAGCCGACATCGCAAAGACGTAGGTGGTCCGGCTGACATTTCGTACGGTTGGTCCGACGGCCTCCACGACGCTGTCAATCTGCACGAGCTGAGCATCGAGGTCGCTCAGCAGAGCATTGACAGCTGCAATCTTGGACGGCGTCAGTATGTCCTTGTCCGACTTGGGCACACTAGTAAGCACACGTTGCAGACTTTCAAGCCCCGCTGTGATTGCTTCTTTTCGGATTTGCCCATATTTGTCGACATATGCGTCGATTGCACGGTCACAGTCCGCTTCGACTGGTTGATTGCAAGAAAATACGAACGGCGGTGCGTACGTCTTGGGTACTTCGACACGAATCTCCCGACCGAGCTTTTCGGAAATCTCTTCCTTTACGGGATCGCTAGCGAGAAGTATCAATTGAGACTCTGGATTCGGAAACTCGACAATTGTTTCGGGCAAGATCTGAAGTTCGAGCAAGACACGCTTCACGTCCGGAATTTCGTAACTCTTGGAGACGTAGTACGTCGGGGCAGTCGTACGGAGATCTGACTCTTGGGCGGCCAGAAAACCCGCAGAAATTCCAAGAATTATAGGAATGATCCACCAGCGAAGTCGAACGGTTTCAAGAAAGGCTCTGAAATCAATGCTCTCCAGGAGACCAGGTTCGGATTGAAAAGGGCGGCTGTTCATGTGGAACGCTCACCCGAGCCTACCCCAATCCTCGGTGCACGTAGGCAAAGATGTTGTCGTGATGTTCGACGACTTCCAACCGTGGAGTGACCCGAGCGTCACTGAAATCAATCGGCTTCCGATGCGACCTTCGTTGGTGGCGTCAGCGACCATCGAAGAGTCACGAAGGGCAACACCACGCAATCGGGTCTCACTTGATGGTAAGTGGCGGTTCAGGCTCTTTGAAAAGCCGAACGATGTGAATGCCGCAGCACTAGCAAGACGGTCGTCATCACTGGGCAATTCATGGCGCACACTGCAAGTGCCCGGCAATTGGACAGTGCAAGACGTTGGCGACCACCCGCACTACACGAACATTGATATGCCGTTTGATGGTCCGCCGCCGAAGTTGCCGAAACGCAATCCAACGGGGCTGTATCGCAAGTCCTTTCCCATGCCAATTGCCTGGAAAGACAGGCAAGTGGTGCTGCACATCGGTGCGGCTGACAGTACACATTTGGTGTACGTGAACCGTGTGTTTGTCGGTTACGGCACCGACAATCGTCTTGCCAGCGAATACGACATCTCGCGCTATGTGCGTCCGGGAGCAAATGAGCTCGCCATCATGGTGACTCGCTACAGCACCCATAGCTATGTGGAAGATCAAGACCAATGGTGGATGGCCGGGCTTCATCGCTCGGTTTTTGTGGAAGCGCGATCGAAAGTCCACATCCGGTCCGTGGTGTGCACCGCGGACTTTGACCCCGTTACTCGACGCGGTTCGGCAGAGGTCGAGATTGAGGCAGCATTCACCGGTCAACCATCAGCCGGTGTGTCTGCCCAACTGTGGTTCGAAGAACTCTCTGGTAAACGTGTGAGTGAACCAGTCATCGCCCCGATTCCCCACGATTTCTTGGAGCGATACGCGTTTCCCGGGCACAAGGCAAGAGTCACCATCACGATTGACGACGTGCGTCCTTGGTCTGCCGAAGACCCGTACAGGTATCGACTTGTTGTGAAGCTATTGGGGGAGACACGCGAGTACACCTCGATCACCACCGGCTTTCGGCGCATTCGTATGGAACATGGCGAGATTCGAGTGAATGGCAGGAGAATCACGATTCGTGGGGTGAATCGTCACGATCATCATCCTGTGCGCGGCAAGGCCGTCACTTATCAAGACATGCGCGACGATATCATCGCGATGAAGCAACACAATTGCAATGCAGTTCGCACTAGTCACTATCCGAACGATCCGGCTTTTCTTGATCTCTGCGACGAGTTCGGCTTGTACGTGGTTGCCGAGGCGAACATCGAGTCACACGCCTACAACACTTCGCTGTGTGATGACCCGCGCTATCTCGCAGCCTGGATTTCGCGTGGATCACGCATGGTGGTTCGTGACCGACATCATCCAAGTGTCATCTTCTGGTCGCTAGGCAACGAATCAGGATTTGGCACCAATCACGACGCACTTGCCGCCCTGATTCGATCTCTCGATCCATCACGACCACTGCACTATGAAGGCGCAATCTTTCATGGTCGCCATGGAGATTCGAAGCCGTGGCTCAATGGAGGTCGGAACGCGACAGACGTCGTGTGTCCGATGTATCCCCCGATTGCCGCAATCGTTGACTACGCACACAGCGGGGCTGATCGGCCGCTCGTGATGTGCGAGTACAGCCATGCAATGGGCAATTCGAATGGTTCGCTCGCCGATTACTGGCAAGCAATTGAGAGCGAGCCGTTGCTCGCCGGCGGCTTCGTGTGGGAATGGAAGGATCACGGTGTACGACAGAAGGTGGATTCACGATCCACATTGAATGGAACTTCATGGCGTTACGCATACGGTGGACAATTCGGTGATGTTCCCAATGACGGCAATTTTGTGGCTGACGGTTTGAATAGCCCGGACCTATCACCACACCCTGCAATGCGCGAGTTGGCATGGGTGCATCGACCGGTCGCAGTAACAAGTCTCGGTGACTCTATGTATGAGATTCAGAATCGTCGATCGCATGTCGGTATCGATGATCTTCGCTGCACCATGGTGTTGCTCGTGGGTGGCGAGATACGTCACGAGGAAGGGCTCACACTCGACGTCGCACCGCTCGCCACAGTGCGCGGCGAGTTCAACGATGAACTAAAGCGAAAGATTACTGATGCAGCCCCGCACTTGACGGTGACCGTTCAGTTTCGCTGGACACAACGTGACGACTCGGCGTTTGCTCCAGCAGGCCATCTGGTTGCTTGGGACGAAATCATCGTGTGTGCACCACAACCCAAGGCACCGCCGCAAGACTCGGGCAACAGAGATTTGTCGACTGCGCAAACCGCAACTGGGGTTCGCGAGGCGCTTGGTCCAGCCCCCGCTGACGAGATCTTCACCAGTCCCATTCGACTTGCAGTCATGCGCGCGACGATTGACAACGATGGCTACAAGGTGATGCCAGGGTTTATGGAAGAGCACCGTATCGGTGGAAAAACTCTGGCCAGATGGGGTCGTCTTGGCATTCTCGACGACGAGATACCGACTGGGTTACAGCACGTGCAACAACGTCGAGTGCGTACCGATGGTGGAGTTGAATATCACCATCGTGTGGTGGTGCCCGAACCACTCGCCGGTTTGCCACGTGTGGGCGTGCGACTCGCTTTGCCGAAGGAGTTCAGGTATCTGCGTTGGTTCGGGCGCGGGCCTCACGAGAACTATCCGGACCGCAATTCCAGCGCAATGCTTGATGTGTGGGCGCGCGAGCCTGACGAAATGCCGTATCTTGTACCGCAAGAGTTCGGTTTGCGCACCGACTGCGAGTGGATGGAGTTTCACTCACCGAGGGTAATAGTGCGCATTGACGTGTTGCAACCAGCCTCTCTGCATTTCAGCGCGGTGCACCATACGCCAACACAGTTGCAAAGCGCACTTGACAGCACACAGCTCTTGCGATCAGATGAACTCGTTGTACATCTTGATGTTGCGCACCGCGGGCTGGGCACCGGAAGCTGTGGGCCTGACGTATTACCTCAGTACGAAATCGCGGCGGGCACCTACGAGTTTGGTTACCTCGTACGACGAACGTCGCCCAATGCGCCGAGCGCGGATTAGGTTCGGCGAATCTTCAACCGACGGTTGTCGGCAGTGATGCATCGGCCATCGTCAGTCTTGAAGCGCCACCCATGCAGCGTGCACACGATTTCATCACCATCCAACTGACCGAAAACCGACAAGTCCGCCTTGCGGTGCGGGCAGTATCGCTCAATTGTGAAGTCACCGATGCAAATCTCTTCGCTGGGCACAGCCGGTTCGCCGAGACGACGGCGCGCTTCTGCCTCGGCACGGTCGATTCGCTCAACCGAGAGGCTCTTCAAGAAGTTGTAGAGATACTCGTTGAATGAACCCTCACGCCAGGCGACGAACCTGCACGAAAGAAAGAGCGAGTTCGACCAATCGACCGCATGCTCATTGAGCACCTTCTCCGCAAGTTCTGGCGCGATGTCGAAGCGAAACTGATACGACTCTCCCGTGAAGGACCGCACGGTGCCAGCCGGAAAATCGACGATCACCTGTTCATCTCCGAGACGAAACAGACACGAACCCCCTACGCCCTCACGCAACATTGGGGCTCGCAGCAAGAGAGGTTCCCACCATGCTGCTAGTCGTTCCAGAAAACTGGACGATTTCTTCGGCCACGATGCCTTTTCGTCGTTGAGCCATCGTTGCCAATCGCGTTGGTACTCGCGCAGATAATCCAACTTGTCTGTGAATGGGGCGTTGATGTCGGTGTCCGGATGGTTGACATGCGTCTCGCCGTTCATGCAGTCAATGGCGGTACCTGGAAGTGCCAACACTGCGGAGCGATTCACATCCGCAAGACGCTCGATGAATGCGGTCTGATCAGGGAAGATCGATATCTCGGTTCCGTCGATCATGTTGAAGCCAAAAAGATCGCCGTCCAAGAAGCAGGGCGGCCCGGCGGAAGGCACAACGACAGCGGCATTGATTGCCTCGACGTAGTTCTGGGCCCGAGTGAACTGACTCTCCACTTTGTTTTTCGCTTGCTCGCGTCGAACATCGTCCGGCTGGTCGTACACCATCGGATACCAGATTGCTCCGCTGTACTGCAACCAATGTTGGTCAACTGGTCCGTGAGCGGAAAGAGCTTTCGGGTCGTGTGTTCGACAGTCATTCTGATTCACCAGCCGCGAAACTCCGTCACTCACCACCAATGCAGAGTCGCCGCCGGGACCGTCCGTAATGGACGACTCAACATGGATGGCTATACGAAGGCCATCGCGCAACTCGATTTCTTCACCGTCACGCGTTTCAACGAAACTGGTGAACCCGAGTCTGGTAAGACGCCGACGCAATTCGTCAGAGGGAAATTCAGGAAGCAAGACCGAAGTGGATTTGCTCATCTTTTCACGCAAGAACGGTTCATCGAAGTGGTCACCGTGCAGGTGGGAGATATAGAGATAGTCAGGAGCACATACCGCCGCCATCGTCTCGGCATCGAGTCGATCATTGCGAGGAAAGGGGAACCACGACCCCAAGAATGCAGGAACGAACCACGGATCGCAGACGATTGTGGCCTGTGAACTGCGAATCAGGATTCCGGCATGGCCGAGTGATGTCGCCCGCATGGGCGTATCAGGCGACTGGCGGATCCGTGAACTGCTGGCCACCACGAGCGACGTGCTCGGTCCAGGCAGTGCCGTTCCAGTAGCGCATCTCGTATCGGCCAGATGGATCTTTGTACCAGGCTGCAGGCACCGCAGGAGTGGACGCCGAGCTGGAATGGGTTGGTGCTCCAGTTGTCGCCGCCGCCGCATAGCCGGTGTCGCTCGTCATCGGAGTCGAGGCGGTAGCGGCCGAAGCGCTTACTCGTTGAGCAACGGGTCGTCGCAAGAAGGCGCAAAAGCGACCGTCAGTGGTGGTGGTTATGGAGACAACCTCCCAACCTTCGGCCGACTTTCTCGTCAGTTCCGCAGCTAGACCTTCGGGGCTTGCGTTAAACGGGTTGAACGCCGCATATTCGAACATGCGAGGCAGGCTATCGCTGGCTCGTAGCCTTGAACGGGTGACGAAAGCACGTCGCGTTGCCTACTTCGGACCAGCCGGAACCTTCACGGAGCAGGCGTTGCTAACGCAACCGGATTTAGCCGCTCTGCAGCGCGCGCCGATGCGCACGGTACCCGACGTACTGGACGCAGTGTCGACCGGTGAAGCGGAACTTGGTTTCGTGCCAATCGAGAATTCCATTGAGGGAACGGTCAACTTCACGCAAGACGCCTTGGTGTTCGATCACGAGTTGCTCATTCAGCGCGAAGTGGTGATGAACATCCAACACTGTCTGTTGGCTCGTCCCGGCACGTCACTTGGCGACGTGAAAGTGGTGTTTTCGATACCCGTTGCAACTGCACAGTGTCATGCGTTTCTTCGAAGTCACTTGCGCGATGCCGATGTTCGAGCTGCGAACTCCACGGCAGAGGCCGCACAAACGGTGGCGAACGATGCATCTCGTGGCCTTGCCGCAATTGCGCCGGCCAATGCAGCGAGTCTCTACGGTCTTGAAGTTCTTCAGCATGACATTGCCGATCACGAAGGAAATCAAACACGGTTCGTACTCGTCGGAAAAGATCGCATACCAGCACGGACTGGTCACGACAAAACGGGAATCGTGGTGTTTCAGCGTGCCGACGAGCCCGGAAGTCTCATCGGTATCTTGCAAGAGTTTGCAGCACGCCGAATCAACCTGCAGCAATTGCTGAGCCGACCAACGAAACGCGGTGGCTTGGGTGACTATTGCTTCGTCATCTACGCCGATGGTCACGTATCGGACGAAGTGATGGCAGATGCGTTGCGCGATCTTCGCACCAAGCAGGGTGACGTGAAATTTCTTGGCTCGTATCCGGCAGCGGGTGCACATACGCAATCGGTACGCGATCGCGCTGACCAGCACTGGCGCGATGCTGACGACTGGTTGCGCGACATTCGATCACGCGTCGACGACAAGTAGGTCGCAGTTCTCGCGTGGCGAGTACGCGGGTAGCGTGAAACACGGAACGATGGCAGAGCGGACGATTGCACCTGTCTTGAAAACAGGCAGCCCACAAGGCTCGGGGGTTCGAATCCCTCTCGTTCCGCCAATCAAGTTGCTCGGTACACTCACAGCACGGTTTCTCGAGTAGTTCGCACGAATTGGAGAGGTGCCAGAGTGGCCGAATGGGGCGCCCTGCTAAGGCGTTGTCTGGGTTTTCCGGACCGAGGGTTCAAATCCCTCCCTCTCCGCCAAGCGCTGTCGATAGTCGTCGCCACCACTCTTGTTGCAACGGTCGCAGGTACGAAAGATCTAGCCGCCGCAGCAGGTTGCACCCAGCATCATGTGGCGAAACCGAACGACTCATGGACTCGTCTTGCTGCACGTTTCGGATTGGCATTGCCTGAATTGTTGTCGCTGAACGGTGCAAGTGAGAGCACACCAATATTTGTCGGCGACCGTGTCTGTATCTCGACCCGGCCGGTGTTTACTGCGCCAAGCCAGCAGTTCTCCCGCAAGCAGGTACGTTCAATCATTCGTGAGGTGTGGCCGGACGACCTCGAGGACACCGCACTGTTCGTGGCACAACGAGAGAGCAATTTCGTTCACGCGGTAGTCGGTGGCAAGAACAACTGTTGTCTCGGGCTCTTTCAGATTTACTGGTCGGTGCACAAGGGTTGGTTACCGACCATTGGCATTAGTCAGCCTTCGCAGCTACTCGAACCTCGCGCCAATGCCGAAGCGGCACTGGCGCTGTTTCGACGCAACGGAAACTCGTGGCGGCCATGGTGGACGAGTTCGTGGCGACCGTAAAGCGATAGCATCAGAGGTCGCTAGCGCTCGTAGCTTAATGGATAGAGCATCTGACTACGGATCAGAAGGTTGGAAGTTCGAGTCTTCCCGAGCGCGCCACTTACTTGAACCAAGTTCGGCGGCTGAATCGCCACTTGCGATTCGCGTCAGCATGGCTACGTACTTGTGGCTGTGGCCAGAGCAACTTCACGGCTGTTGAGATTGCCGCAACCTCTGCATCGGTGGCTGCCGGTCGTACGGAGATGACCGTGAATTCGTTGTTCACAACGGGATATTTCCGTGTTTTCGTTGCGGTGCATCCTCGTGTTTGGTTCGAAGAATTCGGAGACCTTCAACGAGCTTGACTCGAGTTTCTGCTGGGTCGATGACGTCGTCAACAAAACCTCGTTCAGCCGCTACATACGGATTCGCATACTTCTCCGTGTACTCCGACACCAGTTGAGCGCGACGTGCGACCGGGTCGGCTGCTTGCTGCAGTTCACGTCGGTAGACGATTTCCACTGCACCCTGCGGGCCCATAACTGCCAACTCTGCAGAAGGCCATGCATACGCAAGGTCGGCACCAATCGACTTGGAGTTCATCACTACGTACGCACCGCCGTAAGCCTTGCGGGTGATTACTTGTATTCGTGGCACTGTGGCTTCGCAGTACGCGTACAACAACTTTGCACCATGGCGAATGATGCCGCCGTATTCCTGGTCGACGCCGGGCAGGAATCCCGGCACATCAACAAAGGTGACAATGGGAATGTTGAATGCGTCGCAGGTGCGCACGAAACGAGCTGCCTTTTCGCTTGATTCGATATCAAGCACCCCGGCGAGCACCATTGGCTGATTGCCTACGATGCCAACGGAGTGGCCGTCGATGCGGGAAAATCCACAGACGATGCTCTTTGCCCAGTTGGGGAAATACTCGAAGAACTCGCCGTTGTCGACGACTTCAGCGATCACTTTCTTCATGTCATACGGCATGTTCGGTGATGCTGGGAGAATTGATCGGAGCGACTCACATTGCCGAGCGGGGTCGTCGGTCGGCTCTTCACGGGGTGGTGCCGACAGATTGTTCTGCGGCAAGAACCCCAACAGGTAACGCACGTCCGCCAGGCACGCCTGTTCGTCGGCAGAGACGAATGTGGCAACACCGCTCTTTGATGCATGGCTGGCTGCGCCACCCAGTTCTTCAAGCGTGACATCTTCACCCGTTACGGTCTTCACCACATCGGGGCCAGTGATGAACATATGGCTGGTTTCGCGCACCATAAAGATGAAGTCGGTCATCGCCGGCGAATAGACGGCACCGCCGGCACACGGGCCGAGCACCACGGAGATTTGCGGAACGACACCTGACGATTGCACATTGCGCCAAAAAATCCCGCCGTAACTTGCTAGTGAAACCACACCTTCTTGGATTCGCGCGCCAGCACCGTCGTTGAGGCCGATTACTGGGGCCCCAGTTTTGAGGGCGAGATCCATTAGTTTGTGGATCTTCTCAGCGAAAACTTCACCGAGAGCACCACCAAACACGGTGAAATCTTGGCTGAAGACAAAGACCTGTCGACCGTTGATGGTTCCCCACCCCGTGATGACACCATCGGTATATGGTCGCTCTTCGAGACCAGCGGCGTGGGCACGGTGGCGCGCAAGTAGATCGAGTTCATGAAAGCTGCCCGGGTCGAGCAACGCGTCAGTACGCTCGCGGGCCAGCATCTTGCCCTTTTCATGTTGACGTTCAACCGCGCGAGGGGCACCAGCACTTCGCGCTTGCGACTTACGGGCCTCAAGATCAGCGAGTTTGTCGGCAATTGGGTCGGCAGCCACGACTTGACGCTAGTTGTGTCGGCGTTGCAGTCTTACCTCAGATGCTACGAATCCGCGCCTAGGGAGAAAGTCCTTAACGGGTAAGGTTAGGGTTGAAAGTCAGTGAGAGTCGCGGTAATCGGAGGAGCTGGGCGCGTTGGGCTGCCGCTAGCAGCGGTGTTGGCCGACGCGGGCCACACTGTCGGAGTAATTGACTCAGACGTTGACCGTGTACGACTCATTCGCGATGGCCAAAGTCCATTCCTTGAGCCTGGACTGAAGAATCTTATCACTATGGGGCTAGCCACCAGTCGGCTCTCTCTTCACACGAATCTGTCGTCGACGGCCGGATCTGACGTCGTATTCGTCGTCGTTGGCACCGATTTGAACGAACGCAACGAGCCGCAGAACGAGTCGGTATTCGCCGTTGCGTCGGAACTGCTCCATCATGTTTCGGTCATGACCACTGTCGTCCTGCGAAGCACAGTCATGCCCGGAACCACCGCAAGCGTTGCCCAGCTGCTTCGCGGTCGTGTCGCTGAAGTGGCGTTCTGTCCGGAGAGAATTGCCGAGGGTCGTGCGCTCGAAGAACTGCGGGGAATGCCGCAACTCGTGGGCACTGAAACCGGGGTGAATTCCCCGTTACTCACCGAGTTATTTGGCTCGCTCGGAATTGAGAGCGTGCCGATGACATGGAAAGAGGCAGAACTCGGCAAGCTAATTCTGAATTCTTGGAGGTACTCGCAGTTCGCGATAGCCAACGAGTTCAGACGGCTCTGCGAGTCACACGAAGTGAGTTTTCGCAACGTGCGTCAGGCAATCTTGCACCAGTACCCCCGAGGTCAAGGGCTCATGGGGCCAGGATTCGCCGGCGGGCCGTGCCTCAAGAAAGACACACTCCAATTGTTGGCCGGCGCAACGGTGGGCTCGGAGCTCTTCGAGTCGGTTCTTGATTCGCACCGACAGATGATTCCCGAGGTTGTCGATCAGGTTCTGCAGAACATGAAGTCACCAACCAGCATCGTGGTGCAGCTTGGGCTCACGTTCAAACCTGGTTCTGACGACTTGCGAAGCAGCGTCGCGATTGAGCTTGCTTCAGAACTTGTCAAGAAGTGCAAGAACTTCGTCGTCGTAGACCCCTATGTTTCGCATCACAATGAGTTCTCGATGGCGTCTCTTCAGGATGCCCTGGCGAAAGCGGACGTAGTCGTTATCGGCACACGCCACCCTGAGTTCGTCGGAGCCAAACTCATGGTTCCGTGCGTTGATATTGGAGGCGTCAGGCTCCTTAATGAGAGCGGACGGGTCGAGTAGTCGTTCGTGTGCGGCGTCGTCGGCATCACTGGTTCGTGTGATGCGAATCTGATTGACCGCATGCTCGCGGTCATCGCAAGCCGAGGCCCAGACGGATCGAAGAAGTTCATGGAACCTGGGGCCGTTTTCGGCTTCGCGCGGCTCTCGATTAACGACCTCTCTTCGACGGGTGATCAGCCGATGTTGTCGACAGACGGTCGTTACATGTCGATGATGAACGGAGAGATCTACAATGCTCCTCAGCTCCGCAAGGAACTCGAGGCGCGCGGATATCGATTCATCGGCACTTCCGATGCCGAGGTGGTTCCACATGGATTTTCTGAGTGGGGAGTCGAACTCTTCCCCCGTTTGAGGGGCATGTTTGCGATCTCGGTAATTGACAGATCATCGCGTCGGCTCGTGTTGGCCCGCGACCATTTCGGCATCAAACCTTTGTACTACGCACAGACCAATGACGGGGTGTGTTTTGCTTCGTCGGCACGAGCTGTGAGCCTGCATCCTGGCGTAGGTCAGCAGATCAATCCTTCCGCAGTCACGGAATTTCTGCGCTTTCGTTACGTGAAGAGCGGTACGCCTATGTATCTGAATGTCCGGTCGGTACTGCCCGGGGAGTTCGTAATCAGCGAGGGACGTGACGTGACTCGCCGGCAATTCTGGTCTCGTCGCCGATTCTCCGAAACCGCACTTGCATCACCCGACGAATTCACTGAACAGTTCGGTGAGCTGCTGAAGTCGAGCGTCAGTCGCGAGCTGTTGTCCGATGTGCCGCTCGGCGTGTTGCTCTCAGGTGGAGTCGATAGCGCGGCAGTGCTCCACTCGGCCGTCGAGTCGGGAGCACAAAACCTCATCGCCTATACGTACGACATGACGGGGGACGCCTCCGAGGTGCATGATGCGGCAGAAATCGCAAGGGCGCATGCCGTTGAACATCGGGTTGTCTCGGGCAACCACACCGAGTTTGCAGACACGTATATACATGCCGTTCAGTGCATGGATTTGCCCGTCGGTGACGCGATTATCGCACCGACCTACGAGTTGCTGCGAGCAGTTAGGCAAGATCGCAAGGTGGTGTTGACCGGTGAAGGTGCAGATGAACTCATGGCTGGGTACGCCCATATCGCTCCTCTACGACTACTTGGTCGATTCGCTCAGCTCGGGATCCCTCGAAACATGATTGCATCGGCCGTGCAGCTCACTCCATGGCAAGTCTTGGACGCCTTCTTCCCATATGAAGCCGCATTGGGAAAGTCGGGCAAAGCCAAAGTTGTCGACATCATCCGGTCGAGCAACGATGCATCGCTTGCATTGGACAACGCTACGTCGATCTTCTCGAACGCCGAACTTGGGTTCGACTCCCATCTCCCCTCGGATGAGTCAGCGGCACCCGTTGGTGATCTGGGTTTGGCGAGTCTCATCGATTGGGGGTTCGAGTCGTGGCTCCCGAACCAGATTCTGAACAAGATGGATCAACTCTCCATGGCGCATGGCGTAGAAGCAAGAGTCCCATATGTCGATGTGGATCTCTATGAGTTCGTGGCCACTCTTCCAACACGTCTGCTGCTCTCGCACAAAGGCAACAAACGAATCCTGCGAGACACATTGGAGCGATGGCGCAACCCGGTGGCCGAGCGACCGAAACGTGCCTTCTTCACCCCGGTAACCGACAAGCATCGTCGAGAACTCACCTCACTTGCAAAGGGTTGGCTGAGTCCGGCAACCACGAACAAGCACGGCATCATTTCCGACGCGGTGGTGTCGCGAACGATGTCGAAACTCGATGGTGGCGACTTCTTGGCAGCCAAGCAGGTTGCGGCATTGGCCGCATTGCACATCTGGCTCGAGCAGGACTTTCAACGATGAATGAATCAACGACTGCGGTTCAGCGTGCCTGTGGCGTGGCACTCGACCGGTTGGACACGCTGTTGTGCTCGGACAGTTCGTCGGGCACCTTCGGCTGTGTCGACCGTGACTTCTGGGCGTATCGAACATTGCGTGGCTTTGCTTCGGCACCGTATCAACATGCAATGAGTGGCCTCGCATATCTAGGGGGAATGCCGGACGAATTCCAGAGACGGAATCTCAGAGCCGATGCTCTGGGTGTACTTGATTTCTGGATACGCAGTCGCAACACAAATGGTTCTGCAAACGAGTGGTATCGCAACGAACAGAGCTACTGCGCCACGGCAATGGGTTTGCACAGTGCAACCGAAACACTGTGGGTACTGAGGAACGACCTCTCCGCAAGCGACTTGAACCATAGATGTGAGCAGTTACGACGAAGTGAGCTCTGGTTGAGAGGCCGAAGCAACCCGCATGCCGCCAATCAAAACGTCGCCTCGTGCGCCGCGCGTTTCGTGCTTGCAGCGCTGCTGGACGACGCCGACATGCGACGAGCCGCCGTCGCTTCGCTGCATGAACTGATCAGGGACGTAGAGATTCGAGGGTTTCTCTGCGAGTATGCGGGTATCGATCTGGGGTATTCACTTCTCAGCATCGATCTTCTGGTTGCTGCTCACCAGGCGGGTTTGAGCGAGTGCGAGCGACTCGTGGTGGCCCTGTGCGGACAGTTGACCTTGCTCGTCGGTTCACGTGGTGATCTTCCATTCGTATTGGGCTCACGTGGAACGACGCACAAGTTCTTCGGAGGTGTTCTCTATTTTTCGCACGTTCTCGAGTCGGCCGCACTGCTCAGGCAACGCGCAGTCGAAACCCAGCCAACCGCCCAGGCTGCGGCAATTGTGTGTTACGACGACCGCTATCTAGCGACGTTCGCTTTTTCGGCACTCGCCAGGAGGCTGGTGTTCGAGCGCGAACCCCAAAGACTTGTGTCTGTGACGACCCCGAAACTGCCAGAACTTCCTCAACTGCCAATTCGTCGAGCAAACCTCGCCGGCGGGTCGTTCTTCACACATCTCGAATTCGGTCACGGCGTGCATTTTGTCTCGGCAAGTGGAGACCAACTCACACACCTTGGTTATGTGTTTACGGATGACGCTGGCCGCAGGTGGTCGTCGCTCGTCGGGCCGGCCAGCACTGATCACGGGTATGCGTTCACTCGTGTGAGTGACGCCTTGCCACTGGAGCGTTTCGAACTTGGGTACCGACTGCTCTTTGCCTTGTGTCGGGTGCCGGTCGTGGCGCGACTGGTGTCGTGGTGGGCACGAACACGCCTAGGTCGGCCAAAGGAAACCCTGAAGATGTCGTTTCATCGCGAAGTTGTGCAGTTGAGCGATTCTGTTGATGTGCACGATCACATTCGGGTCACAGGCCGGGCCGTAGGGGTGATTTCGGCGATCGCGTCGTTTCCATACCATTCACCTTCGGCTATCTCCGAGAGCGGAGACCCACTCGACCACATCCGATTTCGGCGAGTCATCGACCAAGTGTCTGGCGACAGCGAACTTACGATCCACTGGCGAATCACACCTGAGAGCGGGACAAGTGGCAGAGTAGACGGGCAATGAAAGTCGCGGTCGTCATTCCTGCAAAGAACGAAGGCGCGACCATCGGCCAGGTCATTGGTCAATTGAAGTCGACCCTGCACGACTTGGGCCATCAGTGTGAAGTCTTTGTAGCCGACGACTCACATGACGACACTCGGCGTGTCGCTGCCTCCGAGGGTGCGACGATCGTGCGTGGCAGCGGTGAAGGTCTTGGCACCGCAATGTTGCGAGGCTTGAAAGCCGCGGCTGGCAGCGAACCCGATGTCATTCTGAGCGTTGATGGCGATGGACAAGCCGACATTGTCACCGAGTTGCCGATGTTCCTGCAGCCGATCATTGATGACACTGCCGACCTGGTACTTGGTTCGCGGTTCAAAGAGTCGGGACTGGTGGATTACAAGTACCGAGCTACGAATCGTCTGGGTACGCGAATCCTGGTCGGGATGTTGAGGCGACGTACCGGTCTTCCGCTCACCGACAGCCACGGTGGAATTCGAGCGATGCGACCTGATGTAGTTAGGGAACTTGAAATGATCGGAACTCACACGTATGTGCAAGAGACGATCATCGACGCCCACGAGAAAGGTTTTCGCGTTACAGAAATTGCCAGTCGTTGGTTGCCGCGTCAGCACGGAAGTTCGCGAGTCGTGCGCTCGATCCCAAAATACGTTCTCTACACGCTCCCAGTGCTGCTGTTGAGATCTGGCCAGCACATTCGCTGGTTGTATTCGCTCGGAGCCATCTCGTTCATATCTGGATGCCTCTTTTTTGGCGTAATCCTTGTTCAGGAAGGTTTCAGGTACGCGTTCACGAACCGAGTTCCGGGACTCACACTCGTGGCTCTACTGGTGACCACCGGGCTACAACTCTTCTTTTTCGGCCTCATCCTGCAGTTGCTCAAACAAATCAAGCGTCGGGTTGACTGAGAGGCTTCAATGACACGTCTTCGTGGTGCTGTTATCGGCTTCGGAAAACTCGGACTGCTTCATGCTGGACTGATCAACGGGCTACAGGAGAGTCAGTTGGCTGCCGTCGTCGAGACGTCGCCGCTGATCCGACGAGTGATCCACCAACACTTTCCGCATGTGGCAGTGCACGACAGCGTTTTATCGCTGATAGCTGCCGGTGGGTTCGACCTCGCGGTGATTGCTACGCCGACGGGTAGTCACATCGATCTGGCAACCGCCCTAGTGGAACGCAACATACCGGTGCTCATCGAGAAGCCGCTGTCGTTGAGCGCCGCACAGGCGCATCCGCTTTGCGAGGCCCTCGAGCGACGGTGGGTGCCGAACATGGTCGGCTACGTGGGTCGTTACATCGACTCATTCAGGCAAGCCAAGAGGTTGCTTTCCGAGAACGTGCTTGGACCAATTCGAATGATTCGCAGCTCCATGTACATCGAGCAACTACTCAAACCGGGTGAAGGCTGGCGCTATGACCCGAAAGTGTCCGGTGGTGGAGTGCTGATCACGCAGAACTCCCATGTGATCGACAAGCTGCGGTGGCTCTTCGGAGAGATTGCCAATGTGTCGGGCCAGACGAATCGGGTAGTTTCGTCCCAAGTAGAAGACCACGCTCACGCGTATTTCCGGTTCTCGTCGGGTGCCGCCGGCTATCTCGATGCTTCGTGGTCGGCGCGTCACTATCGAACCCCGACGATTTCGATTCATGCGCAAGGTGACAACGGCACGCTCGATGTCACTGATGACGAAGTTCGGCTGTTTCTTGACACACCGCAAGCTGGCCATAAAGCGGGGTGGACTCAGTGGCGAACCCCCGACTTGTACGAGCCGGTGCCACTCGACATCGGTGGCACCCAGTACTCGCGCCAGATGGCGGATTTCCTCACTGCGGTTCGCAACAACACCGCCGTTGAGTCCGACGTGGCAAGTGCGTTGCGAACTCAAGAGGCGATCGATGCGATTTACGCGTCAGCATCACAGGGTGGCGGCAACGTCTCGATTTCTACATGAGTCAGTCTGCAATGCCGCGGGTGGTGCTCGGCCACAATCAGTTCTTTGGCGTCGACCATCTCTCGTCGCAGCGGGGCGCTGAGCGAGCGGCCTATTTCGCCGACGTGCGAAACGTGCTGACGGTGATTCGACTTGCACACCATGCTGGTGCAACCGGCCTCATGCTCTCCACGCATCCTCGGGCAATCGCGATCTGTGACGCCTTGCGCAAAGACGAAGAACTTCGTGCAAACCTGCAAATCGTTCCTCTACTCCCCTACGCGCAGAAGTACGTGACGAAAGCCAACGAAGTGGGCATGGTTCGCGCCGTCACAGGAACGCTATCTGATGCCAGCATGCGTGACCGGCTGGGCCTTGGTGTTGACTTCGCTCGTACCGTGCTTCGCAGAGACCCCATCGACATGGTCCGCGCCCTCATTCGCCTAGAGCTGAGAATGTTCCGTCGACTGCCCGTATCGGTGGTGTTTCTGCACGATGCGATCAGCGATTTGCTCCTTTCGCTTGGCGCACCGAGGGTGTTCGACGTGTATCGCCGCACGTTGCAGAAGCGATTTGGTGCGACAGCCGGTGTAGCCACGAAGAATCTTCCCCTTCTGCTCGATCGTTTTGCGACATGGGGATTGGAAACGCCAGCAGTACTCACCCACGTGAACAAGGTGGGATTTCATGTGAATCCCTCGCTTCGCGAACACGAGCAGTGCTTGCGAGACGAGTCTCTACAGATCATGGCGATGGGAACCCTCGCCTCGGGATACCTTAAGCCCATCGAAGCCGCCGACTACGTTCGGGAATTCTCATCAATTCGTTCGGTTGTAGTAGGCATGAGTTCGCCTACACATATCATTGAGACCTTCAGGGCGTTTTTGCCTCGTCAGAAGTTGATCCGATGAGATGTCGAAAATACCGGAAAACCGATAGGTCAGTAGATTCACCGGAGTCATCTACTCAGCGACAGCTGATTCTTGACAGAAAGCCATTTCTACAGAAACTGTACCGAGATTGGGCGGAAGCCATAGTTTCGCACTGCACAACAGGCGTCTCAGTTGAGCTCGGAGGAGGACTCAATCCGGTTACCGCTTCGGTATTCAAGAAAATTGGGTGCTATCGACTTGACATCATGGAACTCACTGAACTCTCTGTTCGCGGCGATGCAATGTGTTTGCCTTTCAGATCAGGGTCGTTAAGCAATCTCGTAGCGATTGACGCACTGCACCACTTCTCAGATGTCCACCAATTTTTAGGCGAGGCGATACGAACATTGTCACCGGGTGGACGAGTGATTCTTGTCGAACCTTGGAACTCGAGGTGGGCACGAATCATTTTTCGATTCCACCGCGAGGAGTTCGATGAAGATGCTGGGTGGTCGTTCCCTGCTGTTGGTCCTATGAGTTCGTCAAATGTGGCGTTGCCGTGGATTGTTTTTTGTCGAGACATTGAACGATTTCAAATTTCATATTCGGACCTTGAGATCATCCAGATTAAACCGATTACACCGCTTGGGTTTGTTCTCTCTGGAGGTTCGACGGTTGGTTATGGATTGCCAGGTTTTCTCTATCGAATGGTTCGGGCTATCGACAATCTGCTCGAACGCTTTGGCGTAGGTCTCTCAGCGCTAATCGTTGTTCAGCGAAGGCGGTGGACTGATGGTTGAATCGGCAAGTGACGTAGATGAACAACGCATGAAGGCCTGTTCGTTGCGAGCCCTAGTTCCAACGATCATTGGCATAGTGATGTGGAATGTCATCGGTGTGATGAATATGGAGTCGTCGCTACACATTGAATACTCGTTGGGATCAAGCTCGCCTTGGCACTCATTTTGGCACCGTGGAGATCCAGGAGAAGTAGTGCGTCATTGGTGGGTGCCGATTTATGACCAGTGGTCGGGTCTGGGTTATCGGTTGCCAACACAAGGGCTACTTACGGATACACCGCTTGCGTACTTGGCACTGATTCTCCCAATCAATGGAATTCGGACTCTTGTTTGGTTCGGCTCTTTGTGGTTCATGTTCTCACAAGTTCATCGCTGGATTGCCTCGTGGGTAAAGACGTATCAAATCTTTGTTTGCGTCTTCGTGGACTTGCTGTTTCTTGGCCTCTTGTCCTTCTACTCTCTGTTGCTCTGGGAGACGATCTCTAAGACTGGAAACCATTTTTGGAGATATATCAATTGCCTTCAGTTCGCAGAATTCGGCGAGATTCTGATACCAAGAACCGTTACCTGCACCAATCAACAATACGCGCGGACGAGATTGGCGTTGTGCAGTGGTCGCGCGAATCAACCCAAGCCGTCTAATGAACCGACTTTTTCCTCCCGATGTCTCCCACCAATCGTGGCTTGACATAGAAGACCGACCAGATTCACAGACATCGTCAAAAAAGAGCGTTCACTTTCAGTTCGATACAACAATTCATTCATGGCAAGTTAGTCTGTCACAATGCCCTCGATAAATGACGTTCGCGCGTATTGGGAGCAATACCCACTTTTGTCACATGAAGTTGGTTGTGTATCACCTATTGAGCACTGGAATATTCTCGATGAGAAAAAACGTGGAGACATTGAGAGATTCTCCTTAGATTTTTGGAAATTTGAGCAGACCAAAGGAAAGCGAGTGCTTGACATTGGATGCGGACCTGGGTGGCTGACGGTGAAGTATGCGGCCGCTGGTGCGATGGTTACTGCAATTGACCTCACAGAATCTGCTGTAAGCATCACCGAGTCAGTGCTTAGAGCAAAGTCACTCAAGGCACATGTACAGGTGGGTAATGCCGAGTCGTTACCCTTTCCGGATGATTCATTCGAAATTGTTGTGTCATCGGGAGTACTTCATCACACTCCGGACACATTAAAGGGCTTCTCAGAAGCTTTTCGTGTGACTACCCCAGGTGGACAGGGTCTCATCACACTGTATCGATTGTCGCTTCTCCATCGCCGGTGGGTGTTTCCACTCGTGAGAGTTCTCATGAAGTTGACGCGAGCACGTCATCCCGGCGCAGATTTAGCTTCACTCGCGACCAGCGCCGAGGAATTCGTGCGAATGTATGACGGCGAGGATAATCCGATCGGGATCGCTCAAACTACTCGGAAGTGGCAAAGAGATCTTGAGACTGTTGGGTGGAAGGTGACGACTATCGAGACCCACTACTTCCCGCTACGCATGGTCGCAAACCTTAAAGCTGCACCAGATTGGTTACACAAATTGCTCGATCGGTATTGCGGAACGATGGTGTATTTTTCGCTTCAGAAGTCATTGCCCACTGAATCCTGATATCTGACCGCAAAACTGTGACACTTCAATACAACACGGTTTTTACTGATAACAACCGAAAATCTGCGAGATCCAGAACGCGTTTAGCCGATGCGGTAATTCCTGCTGGAGTCGCCGTGTTCCTATGGAATGTATTGGGAGTAAATAACATAGAGAGTGGAGTACATATCGATTACTCCCTCGGTTCGAGCATGCCTTGGCATGGCTGGTTTACCCGCGGACAACCGGGAGAGGTAATCCGATGGCTTGGAGTCCCGATTTATGACCAGTGGTCTGGACTTGGTTATCGGCTGCCGACTCAGGGATCACTTACTTCGTTACCAAGTGTGTATCTCGCGAGGTACTTTCCCCTCAACTTAGTAGTTACGACTGGGTGGCTACTCGCTCTTACATTCATGTTCATCTTGGTTCATCAATGGATCGCAAAGTGGAGTGATGAGTATTCATCAGCAAAACGCATCTTCGCTGACATATCAATTATTGGAGTGATGTCGTTTTACACGCTCTGGCACGGATGGCAACAGTATCCACTACAAATCGCTGGCGCCATTGTCTGCCTGGTGAGCGTTCTCGACAAGGACCTTATTGAGAATCCACAGGGAGCCGAACTCCTGGTCAGAATTGCGAACTTCAGTGTTGGGATTGTTCTTCTCATTTTGCCTCACTATGGCTTTGCGATGACATTTCTTCCCGCAGTTTTGATACTCAGTTGCTTGGTGATTGTACGAAGAAGAGGCACTATTGTTCGACGAATATACAGATGTCCATTGGTTTTGACGCCGTTGTCGTTGTCGGCAATTGTGGTGCTACCAGGAGCACTCGATCTTCATCGTGAACTCAGTTTGCAGTCCGCTCTACCGTCCGTGTCGCCAGAATCTGGAGTTCTTCATTACACATATGATGTCGGCAATTTTGACCTTTCGAGCGTGACGTCTTGGCTCTCGATCGGACTCACGGTGCTCCACACCATGATTTTTCCTCTTTTTGCACTGATTCGACCAGAAACATATCTCGAACTGTTGCCTGGCGATCCGCGATCGATTTTTCAAATCGCATGGTCGCACAACAGGACTCAGTTTGGCGGTGGTCTCTTGGCAGCCACCATCGCTCTCTGGTCGTTGATTCATCCGAAGCGCCTACAGGCTTCTGTAATCGAGCGTTTCATAGGTGTAATAATTCTCGGGTCGCTTCTTATTGGAATTTTCAATATGACCCATCCGGTGGGACAATCCGGTCTTCGATGGGTACTCGAGCTCAAGATGATACCTGGGTCACTCTTGTCAAATAGTCGCTGGCAATATGCAGATCTTTCCGCAGTTCTGACCTTGCTTCTATTCGTTTGGCAAGACCACAAGATGTTGGGGTCGAGAAAGAATAGTTGTAGCTACAAGTCTTCAGTTAAGGCGCTCCGAAACCTAGTCGTCATTATCGGAGTATCTGTGTTTGCGTTGCTGTTGCCGTATCGAGCGCTGGAGACAGTACGACTCAACCAAGGACAGACAAGATTTTCCCCATTGCAATTGGATAGCAAAATGAGGAATGACAACGAACAATGGAGACGTCAGGTTGTCAAGATTCGAGAAGAATTGTTTCACAGCTCTGATACTTCCCCGCAGCGAGTATTGATACCGGCCCGTGAAACCAACGCACAAGATGACATATTCACTGGTCTTGAAGGACATCGATCGTGGTGGGGCCTAAGAGTTCACGCGCAATTGAGAGATGTTCAACTCTCATCTCTTGCCTCAAAGCCCAAGATACGAAGCAGTCTGACATTGGAGAAACGAACGAAACAAACTCAACTAGCACACGATGTCTGGAATTTCGCCTGCGATACACACATCCGCTCAAGGCTTGACTTCTTGTCAGTTGCGTGGGGTATGTTTCCGAGAGATTGTGCGATTCACGAATTCTCAGACTTCCCACAGATTGAGCTCCCAATGCCATCTGACTGGTCCAGGCCGAATAATCGTAAATCCAATGCTTACGCAACTGAGTTTAGGCTTGCTTCGTCAGAAGGCGACTTTGTAGCGCTACGTAATTTGACTTTCTCCCATTGGTGGATACAAAGTGGCACTCGCTCGGACACACCGTGTTCGGTACTAACCGCCGACTGCCTATCTGACCTCAGATCAACGAGATCGCAGAATCAACCACCTTTGGAGTTATGTCATGAGAGCTGCGTAGCCACATATCGATTGAGTGGCGAAGTGCCCACAGATATGCGACTACTCATACCGCTCAACTATGACCCAACGCTTAAAGCAGAGCAGAGCGGAGTGGACCTTCGTATTGAGGAGTTTCGGGGGCTCGTTGCGATTGACAGTAAGTTACTGAGCAGAGGAACAATCAGAATCTCAGTCCGGCCTGACAGAATCATGAAGTTCTACGGACTTAGTCCGATAGTTTCCACCTTGTTGTTTTCCATTGCTGTAGCTACAAATTCGAGATCGTCTAAATTGAGCAGGCGTCTTCCGAAAGTATTGCCAGTCTCTCAATCCGATCAACCGAGGCATCCATGAAGAGACTCGCATTGGTTCTCAATAGTGAACTCTTCATCGGTGTTGCCGTCTCACTCACTCTCTTGGCGTTCGTTAGTTTCGTCGGTACACCAGATATTGAAGAGTCAACAAAGATCAGCTATTCCGCTGGAGTCGATGTGACTCAGGCGGATGGCTCTGATGTAGTTGGAACTCACTCGATATTGGGTGTTCCGATTTTCGACACTCTCCAAGGGACTGGAGGCCGCCTTCCATATCAGTCGTCCTGGTCGCAGAGTGTGACTTGGCCTTTGCGGGTAATCGGCTCTCTAGAGGGTTATGTTTTCTTACGCACTCTGCTTTATTCAAGTGCGGCGATGGCACTCGTGCTCTTGACGATACGTTCCTGGATTCCGAGTCTGGCATCGAGATGGCTATGGGTTGCTGGCTTACTGATGAACTCATCGTTTGGTGTGTATCTTCGCCAGAACGAATGGAGCGATACCCATGTCCAGACCATCGGAATTGTCGGCGTTGCCATGATTCTCCTCAACCGAGACTTCTTTGTCGAGGATCAACTTCGCGACAACTACCCTACTCGCTTAATACCAGCTCTGATTTTTCTGAGCATCAATGGAGTTGTGACCGGACATCCTGGTTATCTCCCAATGGCGGGACTTATCTGGATAAGTTTTTTTCTGAGCCTCATGAGTTTGAAGCAATATCGAAGGACGTTTCTAACTTGGGCTAGAAGAGAGTACTTGGGAATAGCTGCGGTCATATTTGCCACGGTCGGGTCTCTATTTGCAGTCGTCTATGACTTGTCTCTTGAGCAACAAGAATTGAATTGGTCAGTTAGTCGACTCGCGACAGTTCAAGGCTTCTTTGGCACCGAGGCCTTCAAGGGGCTCTCACGCGGACTACTGCCGGTTTCGGTTGAGGAGTTTTTCTCAGTTGTAGCCACGACGATATCGACACCGATTCTCCGCTTGCTTTATCCCTTGATTGATCAATGGGACTTCTCTAGGAGGCTTGCTGTGGTGTTTCCTAGAGGAGAGTTCTCGGCACTACTAATCCTTGTTGTAGTTCCATGGAGTCTCAAACATTTACGAAGCCATGAATTCCGAGTGCTTCTTGGCCGCTTCGCAGCCGCACAAGCAACCATATTCTTTCTTGCATTTCTTACGCACGCGCAAGCGCTACCCGTAGTACTGCTTACATCGGGGGCTTGGCAATTCTTCCCGGTTATTCTGGCAATGAATGTTGCAGTCGGATTGATTCTTCTGCGTTACATCGACCGGAGAGATCTCATCTCTCGCATCATTTGTTATACAAGCCTCTTTTCGGCCGGCGTTTGGTTGCTAATGCAACTGGGCTTTGGGTTGGTTGGAGCACGATTGGAATTACCAGACAAAGTGGAACACTGGACTCGTGAGGTTGAAAGTGTTTCCTTATCTGCTATCTACCGGGAAAAGTTGTCGATGGCGAATCGTCTCGCCTTCTTCGACAGTCGCGAAATCGGTGACGATGGGCAACCACGCTGGCAAAACTTCTTAAAGTTCACCAGCTTGGGAATTCCAGTTGTTGCGCCATCGGATTTGAAAATACGAAGTAATCCACAGCTAGTGAGTTCGTACGGCACGTACAACACATCACTCGGATTTCTCAGCCCGGAGGGCCTTGGGGCTACTAAGTCAGATCAGTTCCTAGAGAACACTCAGAACGAGACTTCAAAGCCCAACTTCAGTCAGGCATTGGATTTTCTGCAGGTCAAGTATCTGCTAGTGGATGCGACGCCCAAAAATGCCCTACTCAAGAGAACTCTGATTCGGCAAGGTTGGCGAGAGTGGGACACGGACAAGAGTCCGTCAGTTCATGTTGACCGTGCAGAGATGCACTTGTTTGAGCGCGAGGGATACTCGGCTCATTGGGTTGCTAAGACAAGCCTAAATGCATTCTCAATCTGTCCCATACTCGAACAGGAATGTCCAATCCTTTCTAAGACCATGAGAACTAAGTGGTCCGCAGATCCTCAGCTGAAGTTATGCGAAACCCCAGAATGTCTTTGGCAGATTCGAATTCCCAGAATCCCATCCGATCAGCTTCTCGTATTGCCAATTAGATACGACCCAGTTTTGTCGGTACGGATTGAGGAAGGTAGAGATCTGGTGACCGCCAATGCAGGTGGATTTCTTGCAGTCGGATCTTCTGACGATGTAACAAGCTCTAAACTAATTGTGACGTTAAGACCCGATTTTCGAATTGTCTCTAGAGTTGTGAGCAGCTACATAAATCTTGCGGCACTTCTCTTCATGATGGCTACTTCGGTGTACTCATTCATTACGACACGACGCAGGCGGTTACGAATCGAGTAACGAATCAACCACCGTGATGGTGGTGCCAAGAGGTGTGAGATCACCAGTGGTGGTGGTGCCAACGATTTCAACATTCCACACTCCAGGCACAGGGAATGTCAACCCACCATCAACCGGTGCTACCGCCGCACCGGCATGTCGTAGCGGAACGATGAGGTTGATGCCCGCGTAGCCCTCGGCTTGTGGCACGAGCCGAACCTCGAAGTTGTTGATTCGTTTCGGCTCGAGAAGTTCCACCCGCATCGCGTTTGCTCCCGTCGTAAGCGGCGTGAGCGATAGCACCACATGGAAGCGGTCGTTCTGTAGTTCTTCGCGGTACAAGTAACTGGCCGTTGGTGCCGCTCGCTTAGCGACCGCCTGTGATGGGCGCATCGAGACAGCCCACGAAGTGATGCCCAAGATCAGCACACCGACGATGATCTCGGCAGTAATGGCCCGTCGCAACCGCCACGCCATCTTGGCGGTGAGGCGTTTCTCGCGACCAAGTCGGGTCATCGCAAAGTTGCGCAAGACGAGCATGACCCAGATCATCAAGGCAACAACCACAAGTTGCAGCACGTTCAGACGACCGTGGCTACTGGTGAAGATTGCAGCACCATCCATTAGGTACACCTGCACGAGCCCGGTAAATACGGTGAGCACGATCAGCAACGGTGAAATCTTCGCGAAGTATCGAACGGCGTCGAGCAAGTCGCGTTCGCCCGGGCCGGCCAGCGCCGCGCGCGCCAAGAGAGCAAGACCGCCAAGCCACAGGCCCATCGACCACGCATGGAAGATGCCAAAGATGTACGTGGCCACCGACAAGTTCTGCCCTACTCGAGTGAGCCCGTAAGTTGCCATCATTGCGAGCAAGAAGATGATCGCTGGCACTTGTGTTTCTGGTGCAAGCACACGGCGCGGGTTGAACGCAATCCACACCGATGCCGCGACCAGAACAAATCGCAGTGCGATGATTATTCCGGAGGCTGTGTTCAACGCGCCGAACCACGAGAACGGGTTCAACGACGCAACGAACGACGCATCGGCGGCCCTCGCCGCCTGCAGAGCAACAACAAGATAGAGCGAAACGGTTGCGCCAATCCACGACAGTCGTAAGAACCGTTGCGTGGTGTCGTATTCGAACCCTTCTGGCCAGCCCAGAACGATGTACAACAACCCGCCGAACAAGCTGATAACGAACAAGTACTCGAAGATGCGCAACAACCCGAGCAACAGACCAAACCGCAACTCGCTGGCCGGTGTCGCAGTAATCACTTCGCCGACCACGGTGGTGGGCGTTGCTCCGGCTGCGTCGCCCGCTGCGAGCGTGGTTTGCGTCGTCACCAGCAGGGTGAAATTGAACGTACCGAGGCTTCCGATGTTGCGGTTGATCACCCAGGTGACAGTGCACTGACCCGCCGGGGGCAGAGATGCAAGTGGGGTGGACACGGTTTGCATATCGACGGCAATCACCGGTGCGCCGAGCGAAACCGTCACTCCGTTGCACCGCAACAACACGCCAAGTGCGGCAGCATCATCAGCATCGAGCTTGTTGCGAAAGATCAACTGCAGTTGCGTTGGCACCACGTTGACGGTGGAATTGGGTTGCGGGTTCGACGAGATCAACTCGTTGGGGATCGTCGACGCCGCATCTGCGTTCGTCGCAAATGCGGTGGCAGCTAGGCAGGAGCACACGACGGCGACCAGCACTGATAGCAGGGCACGCCGCCCCCGGAGACGAACTTCACGCATGGGCGTGTTACTACGGTACCCAAGAGGCGACTCAGCGATGTCGCATCAAATCGACCGCGCACCCGAGGGGTAGGCTCGCTACGAAATGGCCACGCAATCGTTGTATCGTCGGTATCGCCCGCGTCGTTTCGGCGAACTAAAGGGCCAGGAGCACGTTGTTCGCGCGCTTCGTAATGCGGTGGCCAACGATCGTGGCGGTCAGGCGTACCTCTTTTCTGGCCCACGCGGTACGGGTAAAACGTCGGCGGCCCGCATTTTGGCCAAGGTGCTCAATTGCACGGCACCCGAGAAGGGCGAACCATGTTGTGAATGCGAGTCGTGCCTGGCCATCGAACGCGGCACGAGTTTCGACGTGCTTGAACTCGACGCGGCCAGCAACAACGGTGTCGACAACATTCGTGAGTTGATCGAACGAGCAGCCATGGGCAACCCAGGCCGGCATCGTGTGTTCATCCTCGACGAGGTGCACATGCTGAGTGCCGGGGCCGAGGCCGCCTTGCTCAAGACACTCGAAGAACCACCGCCGCACGTGGTGTTCGTGCTCGCAACTACCGACCCGCAAAAGGTGAGTGAAACCATTCGCAGTCGCACGCAACATTTGCAGTTTCGCTTGCTACCTGCCAAGGATCTTGAAGAACATATTCGCTGGGTGGTGGACGACGCCAAACTCGACGTCACCCTCGAGGCGATTCGTCAAGTGGTGGAGCAGGGTGGTGGCTCGGCCCGTGACACATTGTCGGCACTCGAGCTGGTGGCTGCCGGCGGTGGCCAGGCTGAATCTTTCGTGCGACCCGAAGACGTCGTCGAGTCGCTCATCAACCGTGACGCTGCCGCGGTACTCACGCAGGTTGCAGCAGCCATGCAACGCGGCCACGACCCAAAGGCCTTCACCGAGCAGATCGTGCGATTTTTGCGCGAGATGTTTCTTTCGTCGATGGCACCGCAACTCGTGCAACTGTCTGAAGAGCATGCGCGAACCGCCGCCGATATGACCGCGCGCTACGGCATTGCCTCCGTGGTGCGGGCAATCGAGGTGCTCGGCGAAGCATTGCTCGACATTCGTCGTGCGCCCGACCCGCGACTTGTGCTCGAGGTAACTCTCGTTCGTCTCGCGAGCAACGCGGTGTCGAACGATGCGACGTCATTGGCGGCGCGTGTCGAGCGACTCGAGGCCGGTGGCACACGACCGCGCGACGTAACCGGCCCAATTCCGCGACCGCGCCTCGCAGGTGGGGGCACTGCACCCGCAACTACACGCACGCCGTCGCAGGGCCCATCGCGCTCTTCGAGCGCAACTGCAGCAACGGCTGCGCCGACGACTTCACCGTCATCAACCAACACCTCTGCAACTGCAACGGTGTCGGGCGACCCTAGCGGCGATGATCTCGCTTCGGCGTGGCCCGGCGTCGTACGCACGTTGAAAGCCACGGTTCGCGCGTTGTATTCAGCAGTTGAAGTAGTCGGCACCGAAGGTGACACGTTCGTTGTCGCAGCGCCGAGCGAGATGCACAAAAAGAAGTGTCTCGAATTGCAAGAACACGTTCGCACCGCACTTACCGCGGCGGCGGGTCGGCCGATAACGCTCGAGGTGCGAGTGCAAACCTCACGCACCACTCCAGCATCGAGTGCAGCCAAGCCAACCCCGGTGGACACCACTGACACAGTCAACGACTCAACGGGCAACGACGAACCCGTCGAATCGGTGGTCGACCAGATTGCTAAGTCGTTCCCCGGCGCGCGCATCGTCGACTCGTCGAAGAAGTAGACCACCGAAGTGGCGTCGACATATTCGCGTTCGATGCAGGCCATGATCGACGCCCTGTCACGCCTGCCTGGAGTGGGCCCAAAGTCGGCGCAACGCATCGCATTTCACCTGCTGAAGACCGATCGCGAAGAAGTATCGCGTCTCACGCGTGCCATCGAAGAAGCACGAGCCTCGGTGCGTTTTTGCGAACGCTGCTTCAACTTTGCCGAAACACCCGTCTGCCACATTTGCTCCGACGACCGCCGTGACGGCACCGCATTGTGTGTGGTGGAAGAGTCTCGCGATGTCATCGCCTTGGAGAAAACCGGACAGTTCCGCGGCCGCTATCACGTGTTGCTCGGGGCAATCAACCCGCTTGAAGGTGTGGGGCCCGAACATTTGAAAGTTCGCGAGTTGCTGTTGCGACTCGAACCTGAATCGATCAACGAGGTCATCTTGTGCCTCAACCCCAATACCGAAGGTGACGTCACCACCATGTATCTTGCGCGGCTGTTGAAGCCGCTCGGGCTGAAGGTGACGCAACTGGCGATGGGGCTGCCAGTCGGTGGTGATCTCGAATACGCCGACGAAGTCACGCTCGGTCGAGCGTTGGCTGGCCGACGCGAAGTTGTGGGCTAGCGCACGCTGCGAACGATCAAAGCGTCGCCCTGACCGCCACCACCACACAACGCAGCCGCACCCACCCCGCCGCCACGGCGACGCAACTCATACAGCAATGTGAGCGCCAGCCGATTGCCGCTCATCCCGATGGGGTGGCCGAGTGCGATGGCACCGCCGTTGACATTCACCATGTGATCGCTGAGCCCAAGTTCGCGCATCGACGCAATACCGACGGCAGCAAATGCCTCATTGATTTCCACAAGTGAGAGGTCGCCGAGTGTCAACGCTGCCCGGCTGAGTGCCTGTGCAATCGCCCGGCTTGGCTGGTGAAGCAACGATGGCGAATCAGGACCTGCCACCATGCCATACGAAACGAATTCACCAAGGGGTGTGATCCCACGCTTCGCGGCAACACGCTTCGACATCACGACGACCGCCGAACCACCGTCGCTGATTTGGCTGGCGTTACCTGCGGTGACCG
>Ga0194118_10001668_pt1 | contig 30646 bp, 30 predicted proteins | sample TA2MahsurfametaG_2_FD_148662 | JGI IMG/M metagenome (GOLD analysis project Ga0194118, IMG submission 148662) | Freshwater microbial communities from Lake Tanganyika, Tanzania - TA2015013 Mahale N5 surface | ecosystem: Environmental > Aquatic > Freshwater > Lake | place: Tanzania: Lake...
TCAGCAAGTGGGAGAAGAAGCTTGGGGTGAAGGTGGATTCATACGCTCTGCAGCGCATGAAGACGAAGTGGGGAAGCTGTAACCGAACAGCGCGCAGAATACGCATCAACTCGGAAATGATCAAGAAACCAAAAGAGCTCCTTGACTACGTGGTTGTCCATGAGATGTTGCACCTCATTGCCTCAACCCACAGCGAGCAGTTTGTAGAACTCCTAACCAGCCACTACCCTTCCTGGCGCCAAGCGCGGGCGGAGCTGAACGCTCTTCCGTTGAGTGCGAACGAATAGCAAGAGAAGTTCTGCTGTCAGCTTGTGTAGGGGCTTGCGCGAATCCCCCTCAGGTCTTAGTGTGCGCCGCCTAGCGGGGGTTGCCCCGAGGTAGTTGGAGGTGCCAGGCATGAGTGCTCGGAAGGATCCACAAGGCGAGCGACCCAAGTCTTCAAGTTTCGACGATCTCCCTGCGGGGCCGATCGTGCCGTTCGACCCGAGCTGGGACGCGGGGCCCCGGGCGCAGCGCACCGAGCTTCCCATCACCGCAATGAGCGAGGGCATCGAGGATGCGGGACCCGGAATCTTCGTCGCCGCGTACAACCCGAGCGATGCAAGTGCGCTGCAGCGCAGGCTTGCAAATCGCTGGGAGGAGGGGCTGGACCTTGCGGGGGCCGACCTTCGTCGACGAGATATCTCGGCACTGGAGGAGGAGCTCACACGGTGCACGCTGCAAGGCGCGGATTTGAGCGGCGCGCGACTCGTCGACACGCACCTGGAGTACGCCAACCTGCGCGGCGCCAATCTCTCCGGTGTGCAGGGGCTCGTCGTGGACTTCACTGGCGCTGACCTCCGCGAGGCGAATCTCTCCCGCGCGAATCTCACACTAGCCAGCATGGGCGCTTCGATCCTCGCGGGTGCAAACCTGGAGGAGGCCACACTGGTGTCGGCGAAGATGGCCGCCGCCAACCTGCGTGGTGCCAACCTGCGCGGCGCAGATCTCTCGGGAGCAGACTTGCGTGGCGCGGATCTGACTGGCGCCGACCTTTTTCGAGCAGTCCTCTTTGAGACTGATTTCTCAGGTGCAGTGATGCCAAACGGTGCGCGTTTTAGGAATCTGGATGACCAGATCGGCGATGAAGTTTCTAGGCGCTATGAACGGTCGTGAACCAGAATCCTGACAAGCCGATTGGCGCCACAGACCACGCGTCCAGGCTAAATGTAAGCAAGTAGAAATGTAGCTGTCAGTCTTGCGGCGTAAATTGATTAGACGAAAAAGCAAGAATATCAATACCAAGAAGTAGAACTGGGGGAATGTGATGAGTGAAGCAGTTACAAAGGTATACAAGTCTACGCAATCGGAGATATTCTCGGCCGCTCAGCGGGCTATTCGCGACCTTGGATACAAAGTAGATCGCCTTGATCGAACAAATGGCCTGCTTACATTCAAGACAGGATTGAGCTGGAAATCTTGGGCGGGTCAAGAAATGTCAATCATGCTCATTGACCTAAGTAGTACGGAAGTAGAAGTGAGCCTTTCGGGCAAGAGAAACCAGACTGGAGTCATTGTTCAGCTCTATGACTGGGGAGAAGTTAATGGGATTGCCAATAAAGTGCTTGAAGTTATGGACGAGTATCTTGGCGTTGACCAGGATCAAAAAGAGAAGAAGAGCTTAAGTGGCTCGTTTGAAGTGAATGAAGAGAATCTAGATTCTGGACAGTAGCGTCACAGCCAGGCGGATATGTTTGAGAATGACTAACGAGGGCAAGCGCCCCAGAGCCCACGTCCCGCAGCCTTTGCCTTGCGCGCTGCGTTGAGAAGTCGCTGATCAAATGCACCACGCGCGCCGTCAGGGAAGTAGGGCACGGCGGCACCGCGTTTGACCATTGCAAGGTTGACGAGGAACTCTGAGTTCCATACCCACGCCTGCAAGATGCCGTCCGCATCTTCTTCAGGGAGATTCGGATCCGTGGTGATACTCACAGGCATTCCTTCAAGGAGCATGGTTGCGAGTTCTAGTTCTGCCTCTTCTCCGTAGCAATCGATCCCAGGCTCAGGAGCGTCAATCTGCGCAAGGCGGACAGGGATGATGTCTTCGTATTCCACGCACTCGTAACCTCGCGAGATGCAGAGCTCGAACACATCCGAACCGTTCAGATCAAACGCAATCCCATCGATGAAGACCGGCCCGTCGATGATCGTGGTGCCGTCTTCGTATACGTAGGCTGGGATCAGCAGACTGCCAGATGACTCTTCTGGATAGCTCGGAAACGGGAACAGGTCTGGCGTCTCCCATGACGTTGGCTCTGGCGTAGGGCTCAGAGATGGTGTTGCGCTCGGAAGCTGCGCGCTTTCTGGACTGGCACATGCCTGGCCGGTGAGCGCGAGGGCAAGTAGCGAAATAGCTAGTACGCGCGCAGTACGTGGAAGATGCACTTAGCCAGGGTAGTAGTCGGATGGGTCGGGTGGCGGAGCGTCCCCCAGCAGCCATCGGATGAACCCGATCAGAACAATGCCTCCGAACCAGATATAGACAAGCTCCTCACCAATCCTGGAGCGCCAGGCTGCCTCCCCAGCATGTGGCACACGCTTCCGCCACCACTCATGCCAGATCCCCACGGCCACTCCGCCCAGAAACCATGCCGACTGGAGGGTGCTCAGGAACTCACTCATCTGCCCCTCCTAGTGCCGTTCATGTGTCAGAGACCTGGCATGCCTAGCCCCAGAATGTGGATAACTTTCATGCGAGACAGTCTCACCTCCGCTGAATTATGAGGTAGGCTCGCCAACCAAACAACGAGACCCGCCGCTCGTCGAGCGCTCGGCACCCTCGCAGTCGCTATAGGGAGGGGCAACATGCAACTACTTCGCCGTGCTGCTTCTGCCTTCTTGGCCCTCTGGCTGCTCTTTGGCGCGCTCTCTGCAGCTCCGGCCCCCGTGCGGGCTGAAGAGAACGGCGCGGGTTTGGCGGCGGCGGTGTTTGCATTTGACTTCTCTGGCTCGGTCTTTTGCTACAAGGATGGCGCACCAGACCCAACCTGTAAGGACGCAATCAATGAAGCCCTTTCAGCGTCAGTAAACGCTCTAGCGAATGAAATTGAAAACAACGCGGACAAATACACCAACCGCAAGTTTGACTTCTTGGTCTCAAGATTCGGTAGCGCCTCTAAAGGTTCAGTCGAGGTGTGCCGTGGAAACACTGAAACAGCCACTTACGAATTAGTCAGCTGCCTACGGAAGGTATCCCAACTCTATTTGGATCCATCTAGTCAACTTGGCGGCACATCGTTTGTGCCAGAGTTGCAAGAGTTGGACCAATACAGCAACTCACGCTGCGGCCTAATCCTTTTCACAGACGGAACGCCAGACCCAGACGATAAGGAGGACGCACGTGAGCTCGCGAAGGAATCAACGTGTGCAATTCTTCCAGTTTCAACTGGCACAGGAGAGATTGACCAGACGTATTTGCGAGACATAACAAGCACTGATCTTGCAAGCATCCCAGGCTGCAGCAACCAAGAGTTTATGTGGTCAACCGTGTATTTCGAGTCGGCCGCTGACGCCGCGGATGCGATTGGCCGCGCGCTAGATAAGGTGGCATGTCTAGAGAAAGTTCCTGCACCGGCATGCATGAACATCTCCGAGTATCAGACCGCACTTGAGGCTCTCGGGTTTGTAGTGACACTAGGAGGTGGCGTGGATGGCAGCCAATTCCCTAGCCCGTCAGGAATCGATCCAATTCCTGGAACGCGACTAGATAAGGGTCAGACAATTACAATCACATCCGCGAGCTCAAGTGCTCCGAGCCAGTGTGTTCAGCCACCTGAACCGACAGAACCTCCCCCACCGCCTCCACCACCTGCGCCACCTTGCGTAGCTGATGGACCGCTTTCGTGGCTTGGCTGTAATCCATGGATCTTGCTCGTCCTTCTCGGATTAGTTCTAGCGCGCCTTTGGTGGATTGCTCGCGATCTACAGGTTTCAATCAACGGCCAAGAAGCCGTTGCCCTAAGGGGTGGAACGCTTGTGGGGTTTGACGTACACGGGGGTGACGCCTCGCGGGTGGCGAATCCAAATCGAGCCGAAGTCAAGATCAGTAGGTCGTTCTTCCGGTTCTTGCCTGGCACCCGAGTCAACGCCGCCGCGCTTGACTCATCGCCCATCACCGCAAGCGAAAAGTTTGAAATCGGTAAGCCCATTGAGCTGACTTCAGCCCTAACCGCTCGGGTTACCTATGGCAATCCTCGTCGTGTGACTTACTCAGGTGGGACGCCTGACGAACCAACAGATTTCTCAAGTGGCTCAGGCTCAAATAGCGGCGGTTCAGTAAGCAGTGCGTTGTAGCAAGAAAGAGGTTGGAAGATGAGTTTCGGACAGCGCTTCATTTATGTAGGGGTCGGCGGAAGCGGTCAGACAATCGGGCGTGAGCTTGAAGGGATGCTACGCAACCAGATCTGCGGACCCAATGGAAACAAGGCTCGGCTTGACGAAGGAAAACTTCCAGAGCTTCGCGCTCACGAGTTGCCCCGCTTCATCCAGACCATCTACATCGACTTCGCCGAATCAGATCTTGCCTCAACAGCAGCGTCACTCCACGCTGATCCAAAAATTGTGGACGCGACAGCTACTTTCATCCACGCGCTTCCGAACTTTTCTGCATCCAACCAGATTACGAACCAGCTTCGAACTGTAGAGGATGCAATCACTAAGTCATGGCTACCGCCGCGGGTCGGAGACTGGGGCACTGAGCCCACGTTTGCCCCACTCGCTGTCGGCGCGGGTCAGTACCCAACTATCGGGCGCGCGGCGCTCTTCGCGATGCTTTCTGACCGTGGACCTGAAGGTCTGCTTGGACAGTTCGATGTTGCGCTCGGACGCATCACAAGCTCCAAAGGTGATCTTGAGCGCTACAACCCAGGGGGTCAGGTCAGCGACAAGGTGATCATTCTGGTTGGAGGGTCACTTTCCGGCGGCACTGGCGGTGGCATCATGTACGACATCATTCAGCTGATTACCTACCGTGCAACGCAGAAGCTCGGGGCCGATGTCACCGTGGTTCCACTCGTCGCACTCCCCAAAAACTTTGATTCAGTATTAGGCGAAGCAAAGCGCCGTTCGAGCAGGCTAAACGCCGCGCGCGGTCTTGCAGATCTAGGTGGGCTGATCGATATTCAGAATGCGCCACCGCCCACTCCACAAAAGCCATTGCGCTACCCACACAAACTCTCATTTGCGGTTCCTGCTGGTGTGGTTAAGTCAGCATTTCTGTTTGACACGCCGGTGGACATGAAGGGCACTCCAATTGAGCGGTCGATTGCGCGCTTTGCACTTGACCTCGTATCGGATGTTGAGGCGGCCAAGACTGGCGGCGTGAATTCTGCCTCGCAGCGATATATGCCCCTGCTGGACAAACTTGTGAACGACACTGGTCTTCTTCAACTTGACCACCCAACGTTTGTTGGCAGACGCCCATTTGCGATGGCTGCAACCGTGGAGATCCACGATGAAATGCGAGAAGTGGCAACCAGAATTGCTGAAGACCTGTATAGCGACTATCTCATTGACCATGCCCTAGCCCAGCGTGCGGCAGCAGGGTCGATTCAAGTGCTAAGAAAAGCTTTCGCTAAGCAGATTGAGATGGTTGCGCCGAATGAGGCGCGAGCCTCAAATGTGCAGTTTAGTCGGCTGCTCGGTCAAGTACTTCAGGCGCGAAACAAGCGCGAGATGGATCAGGCTCATATGGAATGGCAAGGAAAGCTCAACGAGTTTGTTGAGACCAAAACTCCAAATGCGTATTTTGCTGGCGCACGGGAGGGAATGAGCAAGACCTCTCAAATTCTTACTGCTGACCCAATCAAGCTTGGCAAGATTGCGCGCGATGTTGCGATTGCCAACAAGTATCCGATTACCACTGTGCTAATGGTTATGGAAGCAGCGCTCAGTGATATCAGCGTCGGCGAGTTGCCTTATGGGGCGCCTGTGAAGGCGGAGTACAAGAATGTTGATGATCTCGTAGAGATCCCGTTCCCGAATGTGTTCAAGCGGGTTCCACGAACCGGTCTCGAGCAAGAGTTTGCTCGAATTCAGGAGTTCAAAATCTACTCAGCGTGGAAAGAGTTCCTCGGTTCACCAGCTGGGCAACCGATCCGAAACATGGCAAAAGAGGCTCTTGAGAGAATCCGCCAGATGATCAAGGCGCTTGAGCTCAAGGCGATGAGCTTCCGTGAAGAGCGATCTTCGCGTCAAGCATCTCTAAAGACAGCAGCCTTGTTGTCAAACTCGCCTGATCCGCAAGATTATTACCGTGGCATTTATCAAAGAACAACCGATGCGTTGGCCGAGACCTTCACAGTCGATGAGAAGACGCCAGGGACGATCGCGCGTTCAGTAATTGTCGAAACTCAAGAGTACGCGCTCAAGAACTGGGAGCGCCAGGAAGGTGGCAAGGTAGAGAAACTGCCTGACAGCATTATTGAAGCTGTTCAGCGGCTAGTGCACGATAAGCTTCAGAAGAAGTCTGGTTTGTACACAAGTTTGCAGTCGCTCCTTGACCTTGCAGAAGTGCGGCGGGATGCTGCCACCTCGGAAGACAGTGCCGTTAGCCGGCTCGGCTCCCTCATTCTCAATAAGGTGAACACGAGTCTCGTGCCCCCAGTAGTCTCTACTGAAGCCGAAACGCGCGTTACCGTGAGCTTCCCAGGCGATGATGCGCCGAAGAAAAGGGAGTGGCTCAGGCACATTCTTGAGCAGAATCCGTTGGTCGCGCCACATCTGGAACGCCTTACGTTCGTCCCTCGCTCGGCTTCAGATTCCATTGCGGTGGGTATCTCTGTCGTTGGTCTTGGGCTCCTAGACGTTCCAGACGGTGCATCTTCGGTCAGCACATGGGTGAATGCGGCCCATTCACCAAAAGGAACTGACCGTCTGGCCTGGCGGCAGCGTAGAGGCTTCCGCGACAGTATTGCTTTCGTGAACGAAGAGGGGCGAGTTGCAATGATTCAGCGTCTGATTGCAGCCGCCTACAACGATCGACTTACGCCTTCGCCAGCAGACCCACAGGACAAAGACTCTTTCATAACACTTAGCCTGCACTTTGGCAGCGCACAGGCGGAGCCAATTCGCGTGCCTCTACAGGGAGCATTCCCTGACAAGCTTGCGCAAGTACCTGATGCGTTCCTTGAGACGATCGCACACGAATTTGCGTCTGATCGAGGAAGAGCAGTCGGCCAAATCCTCACGGAGCTTTCTGAGCTCGTGCCTGATGGGGCGAAGACTGGCCGGCTGAAGCCCGCATCAGATGTATCACCACTCTTCAAGGCGTTTGTTGGCCGGCACTTCAAGACGGGGAACTCAGATGCCCAGAGTGAATTGAAGGCAATCAAGACGCGTGTAAAGGAAATCATCGAGGAGAAGCGCAAAGCGGGCGACGACGAGTATTTCGGTGAACTCCGATTGAGCGCTCTTAAGGAGTATGAAAGGTTCTGGATTGAAGATGTGCCAGCTGCACTGAAGCGGCCGTACAATATTTTGGGGCACAACTCACTTTGGGATATCTGTAAGGCAACCTTTGACGAGGTCGCAGCTGATGACCTAGGAGGCCTGACGGGATCCCATCTGGATCTCAAGAAGCGCGCCTAAAGAGTTAGCGCATGAACGGTGTGATTCTTGTTGATCTTCGTAACGAAGATCTGCTCCAGCGCCTCTCTGCTCTGACAGGTCCTGGTGGCATTCGGGAACTTGGTCGCGCTCTTGGATTTGATGTGTCTGAGGCGCAATCGATCCAGCTGCCAATCCGCTTGCTCATCTTGGATCCCCGGACAACCGGTCGCGGGCCGAGAGTGTCTGAGCCAATCATCGCTCGCCTCCTAGAGGTCGATCCGCCGATTCGCGCATTAGTGGCTCTTATCCCGCACGAAGATATGGACAGAGAGCATCTGGGAGACCATGCTCTCCCAGGGATCTACTCCTTCCCCCACGTCAAGGTGATCGAGATGCGTGGGGATCGCTTGTCATCGGTGCACGAAGGTAACACTGCTGCTGCAACAGAATTCCCTGCCGATGCGAGATGGGCCGATGACTACCGACGAGATGCGCAGGAGTTCCTTCTAGATCCGCAGACCTTTGATCGAACGTGGGAGTCAATTCAGCAAGGGCAGGTGGTGTCTCTTGGAATCCGCGTTGCTGGCCTTGGCGCAGGACGTGATCGCGCAGTTGCGGATGCGGCGCTGCGGCTCTCCGCAGAGCTTGATCCTTTGCGAGAACCCGCAACAGGAAGCGAACTACCTGATCGCTGGAGCATCGACAACGAACTCCTCCCGGTTGCAGAAAGCGATCTCAATGCGGCAGCTACGCGCGAGGAGGAGCTGCACCTTCCAGCGGGGGTTGGCGCAATTGCACGGGTGCGAAAGGTCTTCTTTACGTCGGTGCTGAAGCCGTCACCAGAGCGATACAACGGAGTGTTTAGCGGGATTGGTCAACGGCTTAAGGAGCGACCTGAACGTCTTGCCGCACTCCTGGAGGAAACGGAGCGGAGAGAGGCTGACGGATCGTTCAAGGTTCATCCTGTCGCCGCTGCAGATCTTGACACTGAGTTTGGCGGCGGGGTTGTATACGGAGATTCGTACGCGAAGCTGTATGCGGAAGGGCGAGACGCATCATCCCAGATCGAGAAGATGGTGCGAACAGCATCTGACTACATTGGCCGCGGTGTTGCAGCAGCGATCCCTGCGCGATGGCTGCACCAGGATGAGGAGGCGGTTCGTCCCGTTGGTACCGCTGAGGGTGTTGCCATGCTGCGAGACCCGAGTGAGGCATGGAATGAATCCGCACGCACGACCGCTGCCGATCGCCCACAGGGTGCGTGGCCGGCAGGGCTTCCACTACGCGGGGCCTTCCTAGCGGTTGGTGTATTGGTTGCATTTGCTGCCGGCGTTGGGGAGCCGCAATGGCCGCTTCTCAGCTGGGTGGCGCTCGGGATTGGGCTCTTCGTGCCAGCGGTGCTCTCGCCAGCCTTGCGGGCTCGCATTGATGTCCAATTGCTGCTCTGGGGAGTCGCTGGTTTCACGGTGGCGCGGCTGCTCATCGATCCGCAGAGCCCGACGAATGACCTGATCTCGTTTCCTCAGTTATGGGATCTACACCCTGGGCTGAGACTTGCAATAGCAATTGCAGGGGGGCTTGCGGCAGCGTCGGTGGCGGCAGCCCTCGTCGCATTCGAAGCGGCCGCCGAGCACGCACTCCCCGGCCCGATCGGCTGGGTCTTGCGCCGTGTGTTTGGCGGACTGCGCCGCTTGATTGTATTTGTCGTCGCCCTTGCAGCGTTTTGCGTTGTGTTTGACGTAGGGTCAGTTGAACCATGGGCCCTCTCGGGCGAGTTCTCCGGGGAAGTTGTCCGCAGCCAACGGGTACTTCTTGCGGCCCTCGCAGCGTTCACATTTGCGCGCATCGCACCCGCGGCGGTGTTGGGCACGACTCTCGCCCTCTGGGTACTGAATCCGTTTACGTATGCTCAATTCCAGCCGCTCGGTGTAACGCTACCAGTTGAGATCGGTCAATTCGCCCGACTTATGGTCGGCATACTGCTGGGAGTAATTTTTCTGCTTTGGTCAAGAGGAGAGCGCGCCGGCGCCGTCAAGAGCGCCCCGCCAGGCCACGGACTCAGTGCCTCGAAGGCGTCTCACTGGATCGGCGCTGCGAAAGAGGCCCCTGCACCGAAGGCCCTTGTTCCTGATCAGGTAGCCGGGCTACCGAAGGTCTGCCATGAGCGCCCAGCGCTTGAGTGGAGCGGCAATCCTGAGTGGAGCGCGCTTGAAGCCTGTGGCGAGAGCCAAACAATTGTCTTGGAAGAAGCTGCTCCAAGCGAACCCATCCCAACCCTGAAGCAGTTGAAGTACGCAGTTGGCGAAACGCTTACCAAGTCAAAGCTAACTCAGCAGTTGGAGGAGCTTGGATTCGCGCGCGTAGAGAGCGTGTCCGAGCCCCTTCAGTACTCTTCGGCACGCGGCAGCATCAGCTTGATGCGCCAAGACAAGGGCGTCGTCTGCATCGTGATCTCAAAAGATAAGGTCAGCGAAATCCTCGAGGTCGAAGGCGAGGGGAGCGGCTCGGGTACGCCGCTCGAATCGCTTGAAGTTGAGAACACCGTGATGGTTGCGCCAACAACCCCTCCTGTGCCCAAGACCACCACGTGGACACCGCGCTCTGCACGTTTTATCCCAGCAGGATCGCCATGGCGAATTCCAGAAGGACTCGCGCTCTATCTCGGTTCGCCCGTGTGGGCGTCGCGAATTGGCTCCTTCTTGTTCCTGGCTGCGTCGGCGATTGTGATTGCTGCACTCACCGCTCAACTTGTTGTCGAGATTCTCTACTGGTTTGAAATCATCAGGGAGTATCCGGTTAAGGTGGGGCCTGGTGGCATTGACCCTGCAATTGCGCTCTTCTGGCAGGCAATCTGGCTTACTGCCTTCATCGGGATGATTCCGTATCTTGCTGCTAGCTACTTCACTGCTGGGCGTCTACGCGAATGGATTGAACAGGTTGGCTATGCAGATGCGGCACGTGCACTCGCGCGACTTGAAGCGCTCGCACGCCTGACTGCACAGCAAGAGGTCGCGCGAGTATCGCTGCGCAGAGAGTACGCGCGCACCGCTGATCAGGCCGCGCAGCTCGTAGAGCAGGCAGCCGCTGCAGGTTCTGCGACGGCAAAGAAGTTTGGAGAAGATCTCGCCGAAAAATCTGATCGACCGCGGCCGCTCTCTGGTCGGGAGGCGGCATCCCCGCATCGTGAGATCTTGGGTGTTGGTGCGGATCTACCCGGAACAGATGCCGCAGGGATCTATCGCGTCTATCCGTACTACACCGCGATCCTGCGTCGCGTGTTTGCGGGAGCCATGGACTACCAGGTGCGTGAGCGTTTCGCCCGAACGCGCGGCGAATTCCACGCGGAGACCAAAGATCTCATTGCAGAGGGCGTGACGATTGTGCTGGCAGAGAAGTTGCGTGTCATCCATCGCCGCGGACTCATGGTGGGTGAGCTGGAGGAGGCAGGACAGGATCTCGGTGCCGTAGTGGCGGATGAGCTGTGGGCCGACCACACGGTCCGAACCGCCGCTCTCAACGCGTTGAGCGTCAAGCCAGCCGACCCGATCCCGCAGCTCCTTTCGCCGGGCCAGGCTCGCATGCTTGGCGAGGCGGCAACCCAGTTCGCCGTGCTCCCGCAACCGTTGGTTCGGAGTGCCTCACTCCTCAGTGAGGCCGGCGTCGGACCCGTGCTGATCTCCCAGAGCCTTGAATCGGCAGCAATCATTAGGGTAACTCCTTTCAGGGAGGGGTTCTACGATTACGGGCAGGTCCGCGGGCCAGAGGAGGAGCACAGTGCGGCGTGAAGTACGCGATCACTGGCAAGAGTTGCTCGATGCAGAGCGGCGCCCAACTGAGCGTGGTGGACAGGTGAACGCGGTGCTGAGCGCTAAGAAGATCCTTCTCTATGCAACGTTTGGTACTGCTGGCGTTGCGCTTGCGATTCCGATTGTGATCACGGCAGCGGTATTCACCGCAGGTTTGCTGCACGAAGGCGTCACCACGATTCAAGCGCTTCTCGGTCGCTAGCCCACGCTACGGGGTGATGAAGATGCGATCCCCCCACCCTGCGGTCTCAAGCGATGTAATCGTGTACGAGAGCGCATCAACGTACTCGCCGGCCGAAAGCGGGGCGGAGTCAAAGCCAACGCCAAACGAATCTGCGAGCACTTGAATAGGGCCCTCTGTGGTATCAATTGAAGTGTCAACCAGATAGACGAGTGCGCCAGCCTCTACCAAGTCCTTATCCCATCCAATTGCGCGCCGCGATTCAATCACCACGGCACGCGTAGTGCTGAGTGGAATCACGACGAGCATCACTCCGTTGCCTGACTGAAGCGCACTAATGCTTACCTCAGTCCCTTCAGTCGGCCTCACGCAAGTCACCTGTGAGTCTGTCATCCATCCCAAGCGCCATCGATTCCAACCAAGAATCGTTGGAGCGTATGAATTACTCCATCCGTAACTCATGAAGTCAAAGTAGCCGACATACGGGTGCGCCTCGCCAAAAGAATCCCCAGATTCACCGTCGTACAGGTCCTGCAGCCCAAAAACATGGCCAAGCTCGTGAGCCATGATTCGCGGGTCAACCTCTTCTTCCCACCAGTCACCACCAGTGATAATCGTGGAGAAGACTCCATCGCCTTCATCTGTGGCGATGCTTTCAGAAAGCGTCAACTGAAAGTCTCCAGCAATTCCATCCGCAAGTTCAGTTGCAAACACAGCAACGGCATCAATGTCAGTAAAGTCAATACTCGGATCAGCCTTTTTAACTGCTTCACCTACGTAATCAATAACGTTGGCGGGCTTTGCCTCCTGTTGCAACACGTTGTAGGCGCGCGATCGCTCATCCATCATGATCCAATCACCACTTGGGACAAGATCCACTGTCAGCTTCCCGTATGACATTTCTCCATAGATCTGTGACACGTGGTCTTCAATCATCGGATGCAGCTCGGAGACTGGTGAACGTCGTGCGGCATCAGGAAACTCCACATAGATCACTGCGATTCGCACGGTGCCAGTCGTCGGAACGTCGCGGTAGTCAGTGATCGGGAACCCTGCAGAGAAGATCCATTCGGATTGAGGGCGTTGCAATTTGCAGTCTGAAGCTGGAAGCGCGCCAAACACAGGTGCCTGTGATGGGAGCGGATCAGTTGGCGTGGGGCTTGGAGTTGCCCCATCGGTTGGAACACCTTCTGGACCAGGCGTTGGGTCTATGGCGCCAATGCTCCCTGCAGTCGTGATGAGGCCAACTCGATGTGCGCCGCCAACAAGGCTTGTGGCGAGTAGGAGCGCACCGAGGAACGCTCCGATACGGAGAAGTCCACGTCCGGGCGAAGGAACGTTGATCGTGGGGCGGCGGAGGGCAGTTGCAGGAGGCGCGGCGTCTTGACCGTCAAACCAGGCCTCGAAACGATCCATATCCGGCGGTTCCTTCTCCTTACATCGCGAGGGTTGCTCAGTTTGGACTGGATTCATCCTGCTCGCAAGGGCTCCTTCACCATGGGCGCACGTACAGTGCTTTCACCTTGCGGTGTGGCACGATGCACCAATGATTGAGACGGGCTACTTCGCAACGGGGTGCTTCTGGGGGGCTGAGCGACGCTTCTGGCAGGCGCCGGGGGTGGTCGAGACCGCCGTGGGCTACATGGGCGGCACCAAGGCATCGCCTACCTATGAAGACGTCTGCACGGGGAGCACGGGGCATGCGGAGATGGTGCGCGTGCGCTTCGATACGGCGGTGATGTCGTATCGGAAGCTGCTCGAGCTCTTCTGGGAGGTGCACGATCCCACCACGCTGAATCGGCAGGGGAACGACGTGGGGACGCAGTACCGAAGCGCCATCTACTACGTGGGGGATTCGCAGCGCGAGGCGGCCGAATCCACCGCGGCACTCTATGGTGCGGCGATCGCGGCCGAGGGGCACGGCCCGATCACGACGCAGATCACGTCCGCTGAGGGCCACGAGTTCTGGGAGGCCGAGGAGTATCACCAGCGATACCTGGAGAAGAATCCAAAAGGCTACGACTGCCACGCCAACACGGGGGTGCGCTTCCCTTCAGAGCTTGCCCCGGAGATCGTGGTAAGCGGGCAGTATCCGGTGGTCATTAATGAAGACGAGCTGCGCTCGCGCGTGGACGAGCTCTCGTTCGAGGTGCTGCGCCGCGCCGCAACGGAGCAGCCGTTCGTTGGCGAGTACACGGACACCGAGACCGTTGGCGTGTACTCCTGCAAGGCGTGTGGCAACGAACTCTTCCGCAGCGAGACCAAGTTCCACTCAGGCTGCGGCTGGCCGTCGTTCTATGCGCCAACGTCTGCGGATGCGGTTGAGCTGATCGAAGATCGCTCGCTCGCACCGCGCATTCGCGTGGAGGTCCGCTGCGCCAAGTGTGGCTCGCACATGGGCCACGTCTTCAAGGGCGAAGGCTACGACGTCCCCACCGATCAGCGCTGGTGCATCAACAGCGTCTCGCTCGTCCTGAAGTCGAAGGCGTAGCGACGTGGCACTGACCATCGGCATTGTTGGTCTTCCGAACGTGGGCAAGAGCACGCTCTTCAACGCGCTCACCAAGAACAACGTGCTCGCCGCGAACTATCCGTTCGCAACGATCGAGCCGAACGTTGGCGTGGTGAACCTGCCTGATTCGCGTCTGGAGGTGCTCGCCAAGATCTTCGGCTCTGAGAAGATCTTGCCGGCGCCGGTCTCGTTTGTCGACATCGCCGGCATCGTGCGCGGCGCATCAACGGGCGAAGGGCTCGGCAACAAGTTCCTCTCGCACATTCGCGAAGCGGATGCGATTGCGCAGGTGGTGCGCGGCTTCACCGACGAAGACATCATTCACGTCGACGGAAAGGTGGACGCCAAGAGCGACATCGGCACCATCAACACCGAACTGCTCTTTGCGGACCTCGAGACGTTAGAGAAGTCGCGCGCTCGTTATGAAAAGGAAGTGAAGGGGAAGAAGATGGACGCGGAGGTGTTGACCGTGGTCGACGCCGCCGTTGCTGCGTTGAATCGTGGTGAGCCGCTCTCCACCACTGGACTTGATCTCTCGTTGATCAAGGAGCTCGGCCTGTTGACGGCGAAGCCGATCATCTACGTCTTCAACGTGGACGAGGCGGTACTGACCTCACCGGCAAAGCGCGCCGAACTCGCCGCGCTCGTGGCGCCATCGGAGGCGGTCTTCTTGGACGCGAAGATCGAATCGGAACTCGTGGACATGTCCGAGAGCGAAGCGGCGGAGCTGCTCGCCTCCATGGGGCAGAGCGAGTCGGGACTGCATCAGCTGGCGCGCATCGGTTTTGGCGCGCTCGGGCTGCAGACGTACCTGACGGCGGGACCAAAGGAGGCGCGCGCCTGGACGATCAAGAAGGGCTGGACCGCACCGCAGGCGGCGGGCGTGATCCACACCGACTTCCAGCGCGGCTTCATCAAGGCCGAGATCGTCTCGTTCGACGACCTTGTTGCCGCAGGCTCCATGAACGCCGCCAAGGCGGCAGGCAAGGTGCGCATGGAGGGGAAGGACTACGTGATGCGCGACGGCGACGTGGTGGAGTTCCGCTTCAATGTCTGACCGGGCTGCGGCCCGACGCACGCGCTATCTCAGTGAGGCGGATGTTGCAGCACTACTGCCATCCGTTCCTGAACAGATCGACGTGGTCGCGGATGCGCTGAGACAGGTCGCCGAACGTCGCGCACACCAGCCGCCGAAGATCGCACTACCCGCCGGTTCTGACGGGCGCTTCTTTCATCTGATGCCTGCAGTTGTTCGCGCGGGCGGCGGCCAGGTTGCCGGCGCGAAGTGGATCAGCGGCGGTGGCGGACTGCCGATCGACGGACTGGTGATCCTGGAAGATGAGCGTGGTGCGACGCGTGGGCTTGTCGCGGCTGCTGGACTGACTGCTGCGCGTACGGCGGCGGTGAGTGGTGCCGCGATCCGTGTTGCTCGGCGGGGGCTTGGTCCAGTTGCGCGCGTGGCCTTCCTTGGCGGCGGTGTGCAGGCGCACTCGCACCGTGCGTTGCTGGCGGCGGAGCACCCTGCCGCCTCGGTTACGTTCCTGACACGTCGTAGCGCGAGTGAGCTGCCGCTGCGCGCTGGCGATCGCGTGGCAGAGAACGCTGAGGAGGCACTGCGCGACGCGGATCTGCTGATCACTGCCGCCGCATTCGGCACGGAGGCACGCGCACTGCCACTCGGCCTCCTGGCGCCTGACGCCACGATCATCGCGATCGACTACGCGACGAGTATCCGCGGCGAAGATCTTGCCCTGCTCCGCGCGCACCGCCCCGTGCGCCTGATGACGGACAGTGCGGAGCAGTTCAACGCCACGCGCGCGGCGGGGAAGTTGGACGGCTGGCCCGAGATCTCCGAGGAGATCGGCGCCAGTGGAGGCGCTGAATACGCGGGGACAACGGTCGTGAACCACCTCGGCATCGCCGCATGTGACCTGCTCCTCGCCGATCTGCTCCTTGCGCGCGCAGAGGAGCGTGGGATCGGTACGCTGCTCGGGTGAGCAGGTCGTTCCAACTTCGACTCGATCCCAGCGCGCCACCCGCCGCGAGTGGGGACGCGATCGAAGTGCTCGACTATCACACGGCGGGAGAGCCATTCCGAATCGTCGTCTCTGGTTATCCAGAGCTTCCTGGGCGAAATATCCTGGAGCGCAGGCGCGCCGCGTTGGAGCACCACGACGAGCTGCGCAAGATGCTGATGTGGGAGCCGCGCGGACACGCCGACATGTACGGCGGCATCCTGGTGCCGCCGGATCATGCCGAAGCGCAGGTTGGCGTGCTCTTCATGCACAACGAGGGCTATTCGACGATGTGCGGGCACGGCACGATTGCTCTGGCAACCGCACTGATCGAAACCGGTGCGATCACGTGCGTTGGCCCTGAGACGCTGATCGGCATCGACGCGCCGTGCGGGTTGGTGCGCGCAACAGCGTATGTGGATGCGGCGGAGCTTGCGGCGGCACGTGCCGCAGAACGCACGCCCCGTGTACGCGAGGTGCGCTTTGAGAACGTCCCTTCGTTCGCCGCGGCGTTGGATGTGCCACTTGACGTCCCTGGATTTGGACGCGTGCTCATTGACGTCGGATACGGCGGCGCCTTCTACGCGCTGATCAGTGCCGCTGCACTCGGACTTGAGATGCGCGCCGAAAACGCAGCCGCAATTGCTGCGGCAGGCCGCGCGATCACCGACGCTGGTCGCGCCGCACTGCGCGCAGGTGGCGAACTCGCTGGTGCGCTCGGCGTGAAACACCCCGAGGCAGACGATCTCTCCTTCTTGTACGGCACGATCATCGATGGGCCGCCAGAGGATCCTGCGCACCATTCGCGCAATCTCTGTCTCTTCGCCGAAGGAGAGGTCGATCGCTCACCTACAGGCTCAGGCGTTTCGGCGCGCCTCGCCGTGTTGCACGCACGTGGACTCGTCGCTACCGGCCAAGAGATCGCGATTGAGTCGATCCTCGGTCGCGAGTCTGTTTTCGTTGGACGAGTTGCGCGCACTGAGCAGTGGGCCGGCCGCAACACAGTGATCCCCGAAGTGCGCGGCAGTGCACACATGACAGGGAGCGCACGATTCGTTCTGGATGCAGACGATCCGATCGGCCGCGGGTTTCTGATCGCGCGCTGAAGCTTCTGCTCAAGTGTCCACGCTACTGATCGTCAACCCCGCCGCAGGCGGCGGCCGCGCGGCACGCGCGCTCGATCGCGTCCTTGAAGCGCTTGCGCCGCTTCGCCCATTTGATGTGTTCGTGACGCAGCCAGGCTTAGAGCGCCCCGCGGAGTCTGCGGCGTGTGATGCGGTGCTCGCGGGTGCCACGCACATCTTGGTCCTAGGTGGAGATGGAACTTCGAGTCAGGTACTGAACGGCATCTACACCGCAGGTGGCACCGAGTCACTTGCGCGAGTCTCGCTGGGGTTGCTGCCGGCGGGGACGGGGCGCGATTATGCGCGTTCGGCGGGGATCGCACGCGATCCCGTGGCCGCCGCGCGGGCGCTCGCGCGCGGCGTTGCGGCACGCCGCGTGGATGTCGGTGCGATCGAGTTCCCCGACGGACGCACGCGACTCTTCTTGAACGTTGCGTCGTTCGCTGTCAGCGCGCAGATTGCACACGCGCTTGAGGAGTATCCGCAGCTGAAGCGTCGCGCAGGTGCCGTGGCGTTCGGTCTCGCCACCGTGCGTGCGGGGCTGCGCTACGCGCCGGTTGAGACGGAGCTGCGCGTGGACACGCAGGCGGTGCAGCGTGGTCCAACGGCGGCGGTGGCCATTGCGAACGGTGGCTGGTTCGGCGGCGGGATGCACGTGGCACCGGGCGCGCGGATCGACGACGGTCTCCTTGAAGTGGTTCGGTTCGGAGATCTGGCGCGCCGCGATTTTGTGATCAGCCTGCCGCGCCTCTACAGAGGGACGCACTACACGCACCCTCACGTGCGCCACTCTCAAGGCGCGGAGATCCTTGCCGCACCCGGCGTCGGCGTCACCCAGCCTATTGAGATTGAGACGGACGGCGAGATCGCGGGTGCGCTTCCTGCGCGTTTCTCGCTCCTCCCTGCCGCGCTCTCGCTCCTCGCCTGAGCACGCTTTAGCGACAGGGCTATCCAAAGCCTGATTCATGATGGATACTCCGTATCCAGCCAGGGCGTGGTCCCGGGCACCCACGAGGGGGACGAGATGGACGCAACGGAGATCCTGAAGAGCAACGCCGCCGCGGCCGCCGCCGCTGACGCTGCCTGGGTGAACCCGCGCGACCCCGCGAAGGCAGTCGGTCTCGACGGGCTTCCGCTGCGCAGTCGACGCGCCCCAACGTGGAAAGGCGTCCCCAACGAGCAGTGGGATGACTGGCGCTGGCAGCTTTCGAATCGCGTCAACACCCTCGAAGAGATCGGCGAGATCTTGGAGCTCACAGACGACGAGCGCGAAGGGCTCTCCGCCGACGGGAAGTTCCGCGTGGACATCACGCCGTACTTCATCAGCCTCATTGACCCGAAAGATCCGAAGGATCCGATCCGCCGCCAGGTGATTCCGGTTGGCTCCGAACAGCAGGCGTTCACCGCGATGATGGAAGACTCACTCGGCGAAGATCGGCACTCGCCAGTGCCTGGCCTTGTGCACCGCTATCCGGATCGCGTGCTGATGCTCGTCACCACGCAGTGCGCCTCGTACTGCCGCTACTGCACGCGATCGCGCATCGTTGGTGACCCAACACAGAACTTCAACTCCAAGGATCACGAAGCGCAGCTCGACTATCTGCGACGCACGCCGCAAGTGCGCGACGTGCTGATCAGCGGTGGTGACGGGCTGACCCTTGCGCCGAAACTCTTTGAGAAGATCCTGCGCGGCCTGCGCGACATTCCGCATATTGAGATCATCCGCATCGGGTCGCGCGTTCCTGTCTTCATGCCACAGCGCATTGACGATGAACTCTGCGAGATGCTGGCCAAGTACCACCCGCTCTGGATGAACCTGCACTTCAACCACGAGCAGGAGATCACGCCAGAAGTTTCGCGCGCCGTTGACAAGCTGACACGCGCGGGAATTCCAGTTGGCAACCAGTCCGTGCTCCTTGCTGGTGTGAACGACTGCGTGCACATCATGCGCAAGCTGGTGCACAAGCTCGTGGAGAATCGCATCCGTCCGTACTACATCTACCAGTGCGACTTGGTGGAAGGCTCCGGCCACTTCCGCACGCCAGTTGGGAAGGGGCTTGAGATCATTGAAGGGCTGCGTGGACACACGTCGGGATACGCGGTGCCAACGTATGTCATTGATTCACCGGGCGGCGGCGGAAAGATTCCGGTGATGCCGAACTATCTGATCTCGTACAGCGACCATAAGGTTGTGCTGCGCAACTACGAGGGCTACATCAGCACGTACGAAGAGCCAGAGCACTACACGCGCCACGACGCGTCCAAGTGCGCCGACTGTCGTGCCGCGCGACCGGAGCCAGGGCAGGAGGGCGTCTACGGGCTGCTCGCCGGTCATCAGATGTGGATCGAACCGAAAGGCCACGCCGAGATTCACTCGCGTGGCAACACCGAAGCGCATCGGCTGCAAGATCCGTCCAAGTGGCAGCCGCTCGGCATCGGCGGCGCGATCGAGGGGAGCGCTGGCGCACCGCTAAAGGTGCTTCAGGCAACCGCCGCCGCGCAGGATCTTCCGCCTGGAACCGAGGAGCGCCCAAAGGAGGGGGAGCCGACCGCCGCCGCACACGGGGAGCTGCTCTAACAACTCGCGCGTCTGGGATACTCAGCGCATGAGTGATGCATCGCACCTTCCGCAACCACCCGTGATCGCCGAAGCGCGATCGCCATTCACCGCCGTGCGCGTTGCGGCGCTGCTGCTCGCGCGACCGCGCGGCTTCGGCGAACGTGTGGCGGCGGTTGCGGATGCGCTGAACGCCGCGCATACCGACTGGCTCTTCGAAACGCGCGTGGTTGCAGACGAGTTGCTGCAACTGCAGTCCAACTGGTTCTCCGACTTTCGCACCACTACCGGCTTTGCGCTGAAGGACTCGCCGAACGGCACGCTGCTGCACCTGGAAGATTCGTCGCGCATGAGCGGTTGGCTGCAGCGACAAGTTGAGAAGGCCGACGCCGCCTGCCGCGCCGAGCTCGACTCGTTTGCGCGGACCGACCGTGTCGCCGGCGACCGATGAAGCGCGAAGACCTCATCGCGCAGACTCGCCGCCTCTTGGAGGAGGGCGAGCGCATTGATCGTTCGCCTTCGCGTGCCGCGCTCAACACTTGGCTCGCCGCGAGTGACGCACTCCTCTCGGAGGCGTGGGGATCCATGGATCGCTACCACCTGTCATGGCTGGAGGTGGGCCGCATCGCACAACCGCTTCGTGGCCGTGAGATCAGCGCGGACGAAGAGGCTCACGAGATTCGGAGTGTGGTCAGTGCCAAGGGTGCGGTGCTGCGCGCCTCACTCGATGCAGTTGAGCGCCTCGGGATGCCTTTCCTTGGCGAGACGCGCGGCCGCGCCGCAGAGGAGAAGAGTGGCCTGCCAGATCACCTCCATGAAGCGCCACACGGCCTGGTTGGCGGCGCGAGCGCGCTGCAGTCCGCCATTGATGCCGCGCGCAAAGAGGCGGCGGCGCACGAAGATCACGCGCTCAACCGGAAGAGCACGCCGCGTAAGAGCGACCGAACGGATCTCTGGTAAGGCCGGGTACAGCCGGGCCGAGGCCTCCCTTGAGCACGAATCCGCTCAAGAGGGGCCTGATTTGACCCTGCGTACGCCTGTTTTGGCCTGGTGGCAACAATCCAAAAAGTGTCTTGAAATCCCCCTCTTTCGGGCTACCCTGAGCGGGACTGGAGAGTTGCCGTTTGGCAGCTTGCGTTCAGTCAGATAAGGGAGGTAGTTGCAACATGGCACTACGAGAGCGGGTACAGAGCTGGGGTGGCTTCTTGGCCTCCATGGTCGTACCCAACATTGGGGCGTTCATCGCCTGGGGGTTGATCACGGCCCTCTTTATTCCAACGGGCTGGTTGCCGAATGAGACCTACTCCAAGTTGGTCGGTCCAATCATCGTCAACCTGCTTCCAATCCTCATCGGCTACACCGGTGGCTCCGTCATTTACGGACACCGCGGAGGCGTGATCGGCGCTGTGGCAACGATGGGAGCCGTCGTCGGCTCTGGCATTCCTCAGTTCTTGGGCGGCATGATCATGGGGCCAACGGCCGCATGGTTGCTCAAGAAGCTGGACGATGTACTTGCACCACGAGTGCCGGTTGGATTCGAGTTGCTGGTGAACAACTTTGCACTCGGTATCCTCGGTCTCTTCATCACGCTTGCCGCCCAGACGGCGGTTGGGCCTGCGGTTGAAGCGGTGAGCAACGTATTCGGATCCGCGGTGAGCGGTCTCGTAGACGCGGGACTTCTGCCACTCGCAGCGCTCATCGTTGAGCCTGCGAAGGTGCTCTTCTTGAACAACGCGCTCAACCTCGGCGTGCTGGCACCACTCGGTGCAGCAGCAGCAGCTGAGAGCGGGCGCGCGATTCACTTCTTGCTCGAAACCAATCCAGGGCCAGGGCTCGGTCTCTTGCTTGCCTATTGGTTGGTTGGCAAGGGGTTCATGAAGGACTCCGCACCAGGATCGATCATCATCCACTTCTTCGGTGGAATTCACGAGATCTACTTCCCGTACGTCCTTGCGCACCCGATCATGTTGGGCGCGCTGCTTGCGGGTGGTATGACGGCTGACACCTGGTTCATGGTGACGGACGCTGGCCTGGTGGCAACACCTTCGCCAGGCTCGATCTTCGCCTACCTCGCCGTGATCCCACAAGGGTGGCACGTGCAGGTACTCGGTGGAGTTGCACTCGGCGCGATCGCTTCGTTCCTTGTTGGTTCGGCGATCCTCCGTGCGATTCCAGTGAAGCAACCGAAGGCACTCGCGAAGGCGGGCAAGTCGGGGATCCCCGGACTGGCCTAAGCGCCGAACGTTTCGCGTTGAACGAGCGGCGGAGACCGGGGCCGAGAGGCACCAGTCTCCGCCGCTCATATATTCGTAATATTGACCTGGGCTCCGTGGAGAAGATTTTAGTGAGGTGGTGACATGGCAAAGTCCATAAAAGGAAAGGCAATCGAAGAGATTGTTGTTGTGTGCGAAGCCGGTATCGGCTCAAGCCTCATGACGGTGAACTGGATTAAGAAAGAGCTGAAGAAGCTGAAGGTTGAAGGCATTGACGTGTATCACTCTGCCGCAAGTCGCGTCGACGAAGATGCCACCTTCATCGTCTGCCACGAAGCGTTTGAGGCGTCGGTGAAGAAGCGTGCAAAATCTGCCGTGATCGTGACGTTCAAATACTTCCTGAACGATCCTGTCCTTGCGAAACTGGTCGCGGACATTGCGGCCGGAAAAACAATTACATCAAGCTAGGGAAGCCTCGTTACTCAAGCCTAGATCCCAACCCAGTTCGGTAATCGCAAGGAGTCAGATGTCAGGAATCATCCTCCCCTCGCGTGTGCGCCTTGGTCACGAAGCGGTTGATCGCAGCGATGCGATCCGTCGCGCCGGGGATCTCCTCGTGGCGGATGGTTGCGTCCCGGACTCATACGTGAACGGGATGCTTGCGCGCGAAGAGATCATGAGTACGTTTGTGGGGAAGGGCATTGCGATTCCCCACGGGCTGGAACCTGACATGGCAACCGTCCGCGCCGCGGGCGTATCGGTCCTCCGGCTTGCGCAACCGGTGGTCTGGAACGACGCAGGCGATCTGGTGCGCATCGTCTGCGGGATCGCGGCAACCGCGGAGGAACATCTCAACGTGCTTTCCGCACTGGCGGAGGTGCTCGATGATGAGACCGCGCTCGCCAGGCTGTTGGAAACTTCGGACCCTATAGAGGTCGTGCGGATCCTCGACCCTCAGGTGGCCTCGTGAAGCAGAGAGTTTCTCCTTGCGAGATGATGGAGGAGCAATGAGCAGCAACCAGCTTCCAACCACTTCGCTCGGCTGGAACCTGTACGGATCTGGCTTTGAGAACCTCGGACGTGGCGGTCGGCCGGAGCAGCTCCCGGTGGCACAGCCAGGGCCAAACGAACTGCTTGTACGAGTTGATTGTGTCTCGCTCTGCTTCAGCGACCTCAAAGTCCTGGCTGCTGGTGACCAACATCCGAAACTTCTTGGACGCGATCTCAAGTCCAACCCAACCCGACTCGGCCACGAGGCTGCGGTAACGGTGATTGCGGCAGGGTCGAACCTTGGGGCGCGGTACCCGGTTGGGAGTCGGTACGCCGTTCAGCCCGACGTATATGTCAACGGAAAGAGCACCGCATACGGTTACGTGATCTCAGGTGCGTTGACGCAGTATCACCTGATGGGTCCAGAGATGATTGAGAGCGCAGAGGGAACCTATCTCATCCCGGTAGACACGGGCTTCAGCGCGGCTGCAGCAGCGCTCACCGAGCCGTGGGCCTGCGTGGATGCCGCATATACACAGCGACGCCGGCTCACCCCCCTTGAAGGCGGCCGCGCGCTCATTGTTGTTGCGCAAGGGTTTTCGGGAGATGTGATCTGGACACACGGCGCCGCGTCACCACGTCAACTCGTCATCTCTGGCGCGTCGGACACCTTCGCTGCGCACTTGACGCGAAACCTGCACCCCGATTGCACCGTTACTCGAACCCCAGTGATTGAGCTTGATGCGATCCCTGCGTTCATTAAAGAGAACGGCGGCGGATTTGACGATGTGATCAGCATTGGCGAGCGTGATCCAAAACGCCTGGCTGCCCTTCTTGGCGCAGTTGCGTTTCGAGGCACATTCAATCTCGTTGGACGCGTTGATGGCGCGCTGAACGTAGAGATTGATGCAGGTCGCGTGCACTATGACTACATTGCAATCCTTGGGACTGAAGAGGTTGACCTTGGTGACGCGTACGGTGAAACGCGAAATCGCGCCGAACTTCGATCTGGTGGAAGCATGGTGGTGATCGGTGCTGGCGGACCAATGGGCCAAATGCACGTACAACGAGCCATTGAGATGGATGGCGGCCCACGAGTCGTTGTAGGCGTTGACGTAAGTCACCAGCGACTGGAAGTGCTTCGTGAACGGTTTGCGCCCCTCGCCACCTCACGTGGCAAGGCGCTCGTTGTCCTTGAATCTGACAACGCAGCGCCAGTGCGGAAGTCGCTGGCAGAGCTGGGCTTCGCGAACGGCGCCGATGATGTGGTGGTGTGCGTAGCGGCCCCTGCGGTCATTGAAGATGCTGCAACACTGTTGCGCCCAGACGGGATGTTGGTCATCTTCGCGGGCGCCAAGATTGGCACCATGACGCGCGTTGATATTGCACCCGTTGCCTCATCAGCTCGTCAGTACACCGGGACGTCAGGTTCAAGCTTGGATGACCAGATCGGTATTGTGAATCGAGCGCTGAAGGGGCAGCTCTCACCTGGACGCTCTGTTGCAGCGGTTGGCGGAATCGAGTCGGCGGCAGAGGGACTCACGGCGCTGAAAGAGGGTCGATTTCCGGGCAAGATCGCCATCTTCCCGCAACTTGTTGGTCTGCCACTCCAATCAGTGGATGAACTTGTAGCAACGTTCCCCTCGGTTGACGCTGCCATGGGCACGGCAAAGATCTGGAACCTTGAAGCAGAAGACGCACTCTTCAGTGCATTGGGGGTGGCACGATGAACAAGCGACGCGAGATGCAAAGGAGTCCGATCTACTCAACTCAGCGCGGCGTGGTTGTAGGCGCAGCGATCGGACTCTACATGGGCATCTTCTTCCGCCCGAGCCGCGAACCTGATCTCGGATTTGTCTTTGGCTTGATAGTGGTTGCAACGCTGGTAACGGTTGGGCTTCGACTCGCTCGAAAGACCATTACGCGAGCCAACCTAGCGCGGGAGTCGCTACGCTCATTTGCGCTCTACTTCTTTGCGCTGCTCTCGCTTGAAGGGCGGCACTATGTGCTCAACGCTGCAGGTCCTGTGGTGCTCGTGATCTTTACAACGGGGCTTGGCGCACTGATCGGATACATCTGGGTGAATTTTGGAGGGAGCGTGCGTAACTTCGGTGAAACGTCAACAGACGAAAAGGATCGATAGCGATCGTGGCGCGACCAGGTGGCGACCTCGAGGGACCGTTTGATCAGTACGCGCAACACCAGTTCAAGGGAGCGCCCGCCGCAGTAGCAGAGGCGCTCGCCGCAGGGGCAAAGAAGCTCGGGGCGCACATCAAGCTCCTGGACCCTGATGCCGGCCGTGTAGAGGCGCAGTTCGACAAGAAGATGCGCGGAAAGATCCTTGGCGATCGCAGTTGGGTTGAGGTTCAGATCACATCAACGGCCGGCACAGCCACGTGCAGCCTGTACGCCTTCCCCTTGAACGCGGTCGGTCAGAAACTCATGTTCGGCGCACGCGACGGGGTCGTGGACGCGGTGATCGAAGCGCTCTGGGAAGAGACCGAGCTCGCCCTCCGTGGCGGCTGAACCTCGCCTGCTGCTCGTTCGCCACGGCGAGAGTGAAGCGAACGTTGCCGGAGTGCTCCAGGGTCAGAGCCACGGTGCACTCACTACGAACGGTCGTAAGGCTGCCTCTCAGCTTGCGGCGCGCCTCGCGAACCTTGCTGCAGACGAACGTCCAACGTCGGTGCTCTCAAGCGATCTCCACCGAGCAGCGGAGACGGCACGCATCATTGCCGGTCCACTCGGGCTGACTCCAGAGCCAACGTCAATCGCGCGCGAATGGAACGTTGGCGTGTTAGACGGTAGTCCCGCCTCCGTACTCCACGAGGCGGTTCTGGCGTCATCACTGCCGTACTGGGACTTTCTCCCGAGTGGCGGAGAGAGCCTGCGCGCAGTTCGCGATCGTGCGTCAACGCTGGCCGAGATGATTCAGGGTGAACTGCGTGACCCAGCACTCGCGCCGAAGCGTCTGCGCACCGCGCTGGTGACCCATGGCGACTTTATCCGTATGATGCTGAGCATGACAGAAGAGTTGCCGATTGAGGACGCAGTCAAGCTTGTGCTCCGAAACACTTCCATCACCGAACTTGCACTCGTAGATCGTTCGTGGCGAATAGTTCGCATTGATGATGCGGATCACGTAGAAGAGTAGGGAGGGCATAGATCGTGGAGCAACTACGCATCGGAGTGATTGGTCTAGGTGAGATAGGCGGCGCGCACTGCGCAAGCATTGCGACCCTACCACAAGCACAACTCGTTGCGGTGGCAGACTTGCGCACCGAGGTGGCGGCAAAGGTTGCGGCGTCATACGGCGCAACCGCATACGGCACCGCGGACGAACTGCTTGCCCACCCGGGCCTCGACGCCGTGATCATTGCGCTCCCCGATCATCTCCATCGCGCGGCCGCTGAAGCTGCTGCGGCGGCAGGGAAGGCAATGCTCGTAGAGAAGCCGCTGGCGGTGGACGCTGAAGATGCACGCGCAATCGTTCGCGCGGCCGACGCGGCGAAGACGTTCCTGATGGTTGGCTTCACCGTGCGCTACTTCCCGCAGTATCTTCGCGCGCGCCAGGCGGTGCAGGCTGGCGAACTCGGTACCGTCGTCAGTGCCTTCGCGCGCAGGGTCAACATCGTCACGCAGACCGATCGCATTGCTGGTCGCGTTGGCGTGCTTCACTTTCTTGCCGTCCATGATTTTGACGCGTTGCGTTGGGTGATTGGAGACGAAGTAGCCTCGGTGCATTGCGTGAGCGCAACCTCAGCCCCGCTTGCGCATGACGTTGAGCACGAAACATTCACTACGTTGAAGTTCAAGAAGGGTGCGATCGCATGCGTGCAGGCAGGTTGGTATCTGCCGACGACGCATCCGGCAGGCTTCGATTTCCGTTTGGACCTCACTGGTCGCGAGGGGAGCCTCAACCTTTCCATGATGGAGCAGGGGATCTCGATCCATGGCAAGGGCGGGACGAGCTATCCGTATATGGCAAGCCCTCTGATTGCCGAAGATCGCGACTTTGTTGATCGCGTGCTAGCGGGCCAACCCTCTTCAATCACTGGTGCGGACGGACTTGCGGCCGGTGCGATCGTGGATGCAGCGCTCGAATCTATTGCCACCGGTCGCGTCATTCAGCTCTAGGTGATGAGTCGCGCCGCAAGCGGTCAGCGTCCCGCCGCAGCGGCAGTGGATATTGGCGGAACCAAGATCTCGGCCGCCGTCGTGAGCGAAGACGGGACGCTGTTCGGGTTTGTGACCCGCCCCTCTCGCGGTGTTGCCCCCGACCGCGCACTCGAGTTGCTCGTTGAAGATCTTGGCAACGCCACGCGCGAGGCGGCCAGCGCAGGCCTCACGATTACAACGCTCGGCATTGGTGCAACAGGACGCCACGATCGGCACGCGGGCACCCTTGGCGCAATTGACGCAGTGCTGCCCAGTTGGGGCGGAAGCGATCTCCCACGCACGCTTGCAAGCAAACTCTCGCTCCCTCTCGGCGCGCTGGTAAACGATGCCGATGCTGCGGCGGCCGCGGAGGGCCGCGCCGGAGCTGGTCGCGCAGCGGACCCTGCTGTTGTGGTGACGTTGGGAACCGGGATCGGTGTTGCAGTGCTCCGCGGCGGTCAACTCGTCTCAGGCGCAGACGGTGCGCACGGTGAGTTTGGACATATCACCATCGCCCTTGATGGACCGCTCTGCATGTGCGGCGCACACGGTTGCTGGGAGACCCTTGCAGGTGGCGGTGCGATCGAGCGCGCCTGGATGAGCAGCGAGCGTGAGGGTGGCGCATCCAACACGACGCAACACTCCGCTGCTGAGATCTTTGACCTTGCTGATGCTGGCAACCGCGCGGCGCAGACGATCGTTGATCGTGCCGTTCGAGCTACGGCACTTGGCGTTGCGAACATCGCGGTCGCGCTCGCCCCCGAAGTGATCGTCATTGGAGGCGGCCTTTCCGCGCGTTGGTCGCGGTACGAGCCTCATGTGAGCGCGGAGATCAGGCGGCGAGCGCCGATCATGAGCGTAACTCCTCGTGTCGTGTTGGCCACATTTGGACCTAACGCCGTACTTGCTGGCGCTGGCATGCTTGCGCTCGACTCGCGCGCAGTTGATACCGTTGTGGCGAAATGAGTGGAGATAACAGACCACGCTTCAGCGTTGCAGAGTTGCAGCGGATTCTGCGCGGCGGGTTGATTGTCTCCTGCCAGGCGCTTGAACACGAGGCGCTTCATGGCGCTGAGATCATGGCGCGGATGGCGTTGGCCGCCGTTGAAGGTGGCGCAGTTGCCATTCGTGCAAACTCACCTGAAGATGTTGCCGCCATCCGCGCGCGTGTCACGGTACCGGTCATTGGGCTATGGAAACGCGATCTCCCTGGATTCGATGTGCGCATCACGCCACGAATCGCCGACGCGTTGGCACTCGTTGACGCGGGGGCAGACGTTGTCGCGCTGGATGCAACTTCTCGTCCTCACCCTGAAGGTCGGGGAGACGAGATCGTTGCAGCGCTTGTTAAACAAACAGGGACGCCGCTCTTGGCCGACATCTCTAACGTCAGCGAAGCGGTCGCGGCAATTAAGGCGGGCGCTGCGTTCGCAGCAACCACGCTATCTGGATACGTTGGTGCAGCGGTACCCGAAGAACCTGATCTGGCACTCGTTGCTACAACTGCAGCGGCTATCGGACCAGAACGAACTATTGCGGAGGGGCGCTACCGCACCGCTGCGCACGTTGCGGCGGCACTTCGCGCAGGGGCACTTGCGGTCTGTGTTGGAGGCGCAATTACTCGACCCGCCGAGATCACGCAGCGGCTGTTGAAAAATCTACAACGCGAGACGCGTTAGTCGGTCAGCGGTTCGGTCGGCATCGCCGTGCCGGGCTGCTGCACCTTCGCCGCCGCCCATGCAACGGCGCTGCGCAGTGCAGCAGTTGGATCCGCTCCCTCTGTCAGCGCGTAGAGGAACGAAGCGAGCAACACATCACCGGCACCCACGGTGCTGCGCACCACCGCCTTACGTGCGCCGGTTTGAACTGGCACGCGGCCTCCTTTTTCAAGGTACACCGCCCCATGTTCCCCAAGGCTCAACAGCACAGACTTAGCGCCAAGGTTTGTGAGCTCCAACGCGGCTCGCCCAGCGCTTGTCTGGTCAACGACGTCAAACCCAACCACCGCCGCAGCCTCCTCACCATTCGGCTTCACCAGGTCGGCTCCCGACTCCACCGCAACCCGAAGCGCCTCTCCGCTGCAATCGACCGCGATACGTGCGCCGCTGGCGTGACTCACCTCAACGGCACGACGAATCCATGTAGCGTCCATTCCCGTGGGGAGGCTCCCACCTACGATGACCCACGCGCCGCCACGCGCCGCCCCAGCGATTGCGTTGAGGAGTGCCTCACCTTCGCTTTGGTTGATGGGCCCGCCGCGCATGTTGACCTTTGTGGTGACCCCGTCTTCTGAGGTGATTGCAACGTTGGCCCGCAGCGTCGCATTCACGCGTGTTGTGCGGAGGTCAATGGTGCGCGGGAAGCCGGTGATCCAGGAACCTCCCCCATCGGATGGCAGCGCGACGACAGCGGTTACGTCGCCGCCGAGTTGCGCGAGCATCCGCGCAACGTTCGCACCCTTGCCGCCAGAATCGAAGCGTGACAGGGATGCAACGTTGACCCCGCCAACGTGCAGGCGCTCCACCTCCAAGGTGAGATCAAGCGCAGGATTGGGCGTGACCGTGACGAAGCGTGCCATGAGACAATGCTACCCTTATTGCTATGAGCCACCCACTGCACGGCGCACGACCGCTGGACACTCGCGCAGGCTTCCCTGAGGCCGCCGCGCAGATCAGCGCGCGCTGGAGCGAAGTGGCAGATCGCGGCATCATCGCCGCTGTGGAACTGAATCCAGAACTACGCGATCGCGTGGGCGAGCTCGGCCTGCGGCACCTGCTGCGCGACGCCGAGGTGGTGCTGCAGAAGCTCAGCGAGAGCGTTGGCGCGGGGAGCCTCGGTCCGCTGAGGAACTTCACCGAGCACGCCACGGCGACGTGGCGCCGCCGGCGCATCTCTATGGATGACGTCACCGACCTCTATGAAGGGCTGCGCGTCGCCGTGGCGGCAACGATCACCGGCGAAGCGGCTCAGTTCGCGGACCAGGCGCTGAGTGAAGGGATCGCGGTCCTGAAGTGGCACCGTCGACTCGGCGGCGACACGAGGAAGCGAAACCGCATCCTCAAGGCCATCTACAAAGGGGCGTGAGATGACGATCAAGTGGGTGAAGAGCGATCCGTTGGTGATGAACGGCGAACCGTTCGTGTATGGCACGCGACTTACCGTGCGCCGGCTCCTCGAACTTCGCGCAAGCGGCTATGATGTTCGGCAGCTCATGACAGAGATGCCAGAGTTGCGTGTGGTGGGAATCGCACGAGCATACGAGTTTGCTGCGGCGAACCGCGAGCACTACTCAGAGTTCTTTGACGGCAACGGTCAACTGCGCGGTCCAGGACTTACGCCTGCCGAAGCGGCACTAGTCTGAGGTGACTGCATGACCGAAGAGACACTCGCCGCTCCAACGGCCTTTGACGCGCAGAAGCGTGCCACCGAACTTGCAATCTTGGATGCGCTGCGCTCTGTGGTCGATCCAGAGATTGGAATGAATGTCGTCGAACTTGCGCTTA
>Ga0194118_10001673_pt1 | contig 30592 bp, 30 predicted proteins | sample TA2MahsurfametaG_2_FD_148662 | JGI IMG/M metagenome (GOLD analysis project Ga0194118, IMG submission 148662) | Freshwater microbial communities from Lake Tanganyika, Tanzania - TA2015013 Mahale N5 surface | ecosystem: Environmental > Aquatic > Freshwater > Lake | place: Tanzania: Lake...
AGAGCCCCAGGCATGGCTGCACGCACAACACGTGCATGGATCAGTCCTGGCAGGCGGCGGTCGTGCAGATACGCAGACGCACCGCGAAGCTTGCCGGGCAGATCCTGCCGGGGAATTGAGCGACCGATAAGCGAGGTTGCGGCGAGCGAGGCTTCTCGAACTAACGATGGGGCGAGCTTGTCGACCTCGCCGTGAAGCAGCGACGAGGGATCGAGTTCGTGATAACCCAGCACCTGGCCGTTTGGCCCGGTGACTGCTCCATTGTCTGCCGTGCATTCGGCGATGGTGGTGTGCCAGCTCTCCGCGGCGCGTGCGATCAGCCTCTCTCGGAGCTCCGCGCAGACGATCCGGAGAGCGGTACCAGACTCCTGCACCGATAGGCTGCCGGAGGTAACCGCCTCGTCAGGAGAGAGCCCGGTCTGGACCGGGACTATGCGAATACGCTCGAGCGGCAGACAGAGCTCGTGCGCCGCCATCTGGGCCAGTGCAGTGAGGATCCCCTGGCCAATTTCGACCTTGCCCGGGCGAATTTCGACGGCGCCATCGCTGCGCCAGCCCAGCCAGGTCGAACGCTGTGGATTCACCGTCAGGCTCGCCGGCAGGTCGGGGCGTGCGGCTTGGGATTGCGCCATGCGGAAGGCGAGATTCATGGCTGGGCGTGAGTGAGTTTGGTCGCGGATGCGTTGGCGATGGCATCCAGCGCGGCGCTGACGATCCGGGCGTGCGAGCCGCAGCGGCATAGGTGAGCGTCAAGCACGCTGCGTATCGAACGCTCGTCGTGCGCTACGCCTGAGTCGATTGCGCCGGTGAGGGTGACGATGATGCCGGACAGGCATGCGCCACACTGTCCCGCCTGCTGGGCCTCGAACGCATCCTGAAGTCGTCTGGCGGTGGGCGAAGCGTTCAGTCCCTCAATGGTAACCACCGCATGTCCGACGACCGACCACATCGGCGTGTCACAGGCTGATGCAGGCCTGCCGTCAATCAGGACACGACAGGCGCCGCACTGGTTCAGTCCACAACCGAACCGAGTGCCGGGAAGATTGAGCTGGTCTCGAAGCACATAAAGCAGCGGTTCGTCATCCGCCGCAGAGACGGTGACATTCTGATCGTTGAGGATGAACGTGTGGGGGGATTCTGCGAGGCTTGGCACTTTGCGCCACCATGGCAATGTTCACTTCGAAATTGTCACATACCAAGTCACCAATTCTGCTGGATCGGCGAGGGCGGTCTTGGCATTGTCAGTCAATCGTTGTTGCGGGGGGCGTCTGTTGAGTGCTGGGTCGGACCAAAAAAGATTGCGCTTCGCACGGTGGTTCAGTGCGCTTGGCTTGGGGGTGTTGATGGTTGTCCTGATACAGCCTCGAGTCCTCGTGCAGGACCAGCGTTTGTTGTTGACGCTTAACGGCGAGCCATTCGATGTTATGGGCTTTGTGACCGAGGCCTGGGGACGCTGGCTCAGCGACTGTAGTGCGGTGAAATTGATCGATGGTGAGTCTGGTGACGGCCACCTGGTGCTTCGCGTGCTTCAACAGCACAGTCCACCCGACTCGTTTTCAGCGAAGGTTGTGCGCATCGACAGGCTGCACCACTGGCTTCTTGTCGAAGCCTCGTTCGACACGCTTCCACCGGTCCTGGTACTGATGCGCGCGTCGGGCGATGAGCCACTCTCCTTGGAGACGGCTGCGGTCTGGAGCGGCACCTCCCAACCGTGGCGAATCGTTCCATTCGCGACGCATTTCCTAAGGGCTCGAGCCCCGGACGCGCCAGCCGATCTGTTGCGATGTGCCCAGCCACGCTTTCGCTGAGCGGCCAGTTGTGTGCCGAGTGAGCGATCTGCTCGACCGTCTCAGAGCAGCGGGGTCAGGTAGCATAAAATAGAAAAGCTGATAGCGGTTGCCAACGAGCCGTTGCGCTCGGCGTGGGGATATCCATGACGACAAGTTCACCAACGTACCCGGGCGCATCGCAGACGCCGGCCACAACCACCGCCAACGTCACTGGCGGCGGGGGCAACGACACCCTCGTAGGCGCGGCGGGCAACGATACGATTGACGGCGGCGCCGGCTTCAATATCGCCGAGTATGCGGGGTCAGAGTACGACTACATCATCACCCGCAACGAAAACGGGTCGGTCACAGTCGCCGCGAGTGCGGGTACACCTTACACAGGCGACGGCACTGATCAGCTTCTGAATATTCAGCTGATTCGGTTTCTGGATGGCGCCAGTGAACGGATCATCGATGATGTCTCGAACCTTCAGTCGGCGACCAATGTTCAGCTTTCATTTGGCCAGGAGTTCAGCGGCCAGATGTTCAAGGGCGATGCTGACTGGTTTTCTCTGTCGGGCGCGCCGAACCAGCCATTTCATGTGGTGATCGTCGGGGGCACCCAAGCAAGCCTTGCAGCGACAGTACCGCTTACCGGGATCCAGTCTGCAAGCGCATCGTATGAGCCCCCACCGGTCAGCCTGACCCAGCTTCAGGACGTTCGCACCTCCCCGTATACCTACGCGTGGGGGGCGCTGAACGCGGCGGGGACTGCGTCGCTATCGGTTGGAACGACTGGTGGAATGCAGGGTGGTTACATTCCGTTGAACGAGGTGCGCGCCTATCGATTGACGGTACTGCGCGACCTGATCGGCACCGCTGGGGCCGAGACGCTCAATGGCGGCAGTCAGCCCGCCAGGGACGGCCTCAGCGACAACCGCGGTCTGGCCGAGCGCGCTCGGACTGCCGGGGGGCATGTCGTTGGTCGATACCGACTTATCAGGAGATCGGATTTTGGTCAGCGGTCGGTCCTTGGCGTTCGGGCTGAATAGCCTCGCTGTGGATCAATTGGCGTTAATCAACCTTCGAAGCTCAACGCTCACCGCGATATCGGTGTCTCAATCCGACCAGGCTGCTGATGACAGTGTGCTTGGCGCGGTGATTAGCCCTGACGGCCGACGCGCGGTGTTTTCCAGTGCAGCCAGCAATCTGTCTGAAACGCTGGATGAATCCGAAACTGGTTTGTACCTCTATAGCCCCGCGGCGGCAGGGGTTCTATCCGGTGCGGTCACCTATTGGAAGAACGGTGCACCGATCAACGACGTGATCGTCCGTGCCTCAGATCCGTCAGGCCAGACGTTGCCACTTACCGATCGCTCGAACCCCGATGGAAAATGGCAGATCGAGGGGATGGAGTTCGAACCCTATAGCCTGACCGCTTATCGGTCACCCAGTGGCGCAGGCGCGCTGAACGCTGTATCGGCTGCCGATGTACTGGCCGCTTTGAAGTTATCGGTCGGCCGAAACCCTAATGCGGATCCCGACGGGACGATGGGGCAGGAGACTGCACGGGCGGTGTCGCCGTACCAGTACCTCGCGGCCGACGTCGATGGAAGCGGCCGCCTCACAGTGGCCGATGCTCTGATGATCGCAAAGTTGGCGGCTTCGCCCACCGCTTCTAACCGGCCCGAATGGCGTTTCGTAGCGGAGGGCGTGAGCCTTGAGTCGGTGAATCGGTATTCTGCAGACCGGCCGTCTTACGTGGGCGTTGACGTCAACCTTACCGACGAACTTGGCTGGGTCGGCGTGTTAGCCGGCGACGTCGATGGCAGTTGGACCGAGGGTTTGCTGGACTCGCTTCTCGGAGTCACTCAAACCCCGTTGGGCTAGTGCGGGTTCAATACGTCTCGAGATGCAACCGCCCCTCTCTCCTAAGCCCCGCCGCATGCTCATCCCAATTGAGTCCCGCGTCCACAGCAATATCGCGTAACGCCAGCACCACCCCTTCCTCCATCGCCTTCAGCCCGCAAACATAGAAGAATGCGTTTGGGTCGGCGATGAGGCGGGCCACATCGGCAGCACGCTCGCGCATCGCGTCCTGCACATAGCGCTTGGGCTGCCCCGCCGCGCGTGAGAAAGCAAAGTTGATATCAATGAAGTCTTTGGGAAGGGTTTGCAGCGGACCGAAGTAGGGCAGCTCTTCCTTGGTGCGCGCACCGAAAAACAAAAGCAGCTTTCCCCCTTCGAACTTGCCGCTTGCGCGAAGACGGCGGCGCCATTCGGTCATGGCCCGCATGGGCGCGCTGCCGGTTCCGGTGCAAATCATGACCAGATGGCTCTTGGGATGATTCGGCATCAGGAAGCTTGTACCGAACGGGCCAATGACCTGCACCGTGTCGCCCACCTGCAGATCACACATGTAGTTGCTTGCCACGCCGCGTACCGGCCTGCCCTGATGATCCTCGAGCACGCGCTTGATGGTGAGGGACACGTTGTTGTAGCCAGGGCGCTCGCCGTTGCGGGGACTTGCGATCGAATACTGCCGCGCGTGATGCTCGCGGCCCTGCTCATCAACGCCCGGCGCAATGATGCCGATTGACTGACCCTCGAGCACCGGAAACGGCATGCGGCCAAAGTCGAGCACGACATGATGCGTGTCGTAGTCTTTTCCCACCTCCGTTACCTGAACGTTGCCCACCACGGTTGCGGTGATCGACTTTTCTGCTGCCTTCGGGCCATAGAGATTCGTAAACGGGTGAGCGGCCGACCAGGGCGGAAGCGTTGCGCCGTAGAGCGCGCTGTTGAACGCAGCACTGCCTGATACCGCCAGCTCGGCGGTGCCTGCATCGGCTGGTGCAGCGGTTGTATCCGCGTCAGACGCGCCCGGTGCTGCGGCGTTGACGCCCAGTTCTGCGAGCTGGTCGGTGCTGAGCTCGGCAGGCAACTCGTCCCAATCAAACTGCTCGGACACCGAGTAGGCGCGGGCCTTGGGCACGACGCGCCAATTATCGATGGACCCGGTGGGGCAGGGCGGTACGCATGCCATGCACAGGTTGCACTTCTCCGCGTCCACCACATAGTTGCGGGAATCATGCGTGATGGCGCCGACCGGGCAGGTGGCTTCGCAGGTGTTGCAGCGAATACAGATCTCGGGATCAATCAGGTGTTGGCGCAGTATCTGGCCTTCGTTCATGTCCATGATGGGCTGGTCTCCTTGTCGCCTGTTGTCCCGGATCTGCGCGCCGCGCTCAGTTGAAGCGAACGTACTCGAAGTTCACCGGTTGCCGGTTAATGCCCATGGCCGGCGGGGCAATCCAGTTGGCGAACTTTCCAGGTTCCACCACGCGGCCCATCAGGCCGGATACGAACACGCGGTCAGTTGCTGTCGGCAGCCACTGATCAACGTGGGCCGCCCATTCGCCCTCAGACACGACACGCCCCTCGGGGGATACCTTGATGCCCGACAGCGATCCGATATTGCGATGGAAGGCCTTGTGCGGTGCCTTCAGGCGAAACGGAATGCCCGCCTTTTCAATGACGCGGTTCCAGCGTTCGATGCCGCCAATGCTGTCCTTGATGTAGTCGTCGCGCAGCACTTCGTTGAGTGCGTTCAGCATGGGCACTTCTTTCTCAACCAGCTGACCATTCTGAACATTCAGCACCCTGTAGGACTGCCCGCGCAGCTGATGATCATCGGTGCGCTTGCCTTCTTCGTAGCGACCCTTCAAACCAGTGGAGTAGAAGGTGGCCGCGTTACTTGATTCGTCGGCGCCGAACAGATCGATGGTCACGCTGAAATGGAAGTTCAGGTAGCGCTGCAGCGTGGGCAGGTCGATGACGCCGGCTGCACGAAGCTTTGCCGGATCGTCGGTCTTCAACTCGTTCATGACCTGACAGGTGCGCTGAATGACGCGTGATACGCCCGATTCGCCCACGAACATGTGGTGCGCCTCTTCGGTCAGCATGAATTTGGTTGTGCGCGCGAGCGGGTCAAACGCGCTTTCTGCCAGCGCGCACAGCTGGAACTTGCCGTCACGGTCGGTGAAGTAGGTGAACATGAAAAACGACAGCCAGTCCGGAGTCTGCTCGTTGAAGGCCTGCAGAATTCGCGGGTTGTCGGTCTGGCCGCTGCGCCGCTCGAGAAGCGCCTCGCCTTCCTCGCGGCCATCACGCCCGAAGAACTTGTGCAGCAGATACACCATGGCCCACAGATGGCGGCCTTCCTCGACGTTCACCTGAAACAGGTTGCGAAGGTCGTATTGGCTGGGGGCGGTCAGCCCGAGGTGACGCTGCTGTTCAACCGATGCCGGCTCGGTGTCGCCCTGCGTGACGATGATGCGGCGCAGGTTGGCCCGGTATTCACCCGGGACATCCTGCCAGGCGTCTTCGCCCAGGTGGTCGCCAAAATGAATCTTTCGGCCCTGTTCAGCGGGATTCAGAAAAATGCCCCAACGGTAATCAGGCATCTTCACATGACCGAACTGCGCCCAGCCCTGCGGATCAACGCTGACCGCGGTGCGCAGATACACGTCGAAATCCTGGCTGCCATCCGGGCCCATATCGTTCCACCAGGACAGATAGTTGGGCTGCCACTGTTCGAGCGCGCGCTGCAGCGTGCGGTCTTCGCTCAGGTTGACGTTGTTGGGGATCTTGTCGGTGTAGTTGATGCTTGACATGTGATGCTCCGTATCGTAATGCCGATGAATGATTAAACCCGGTTCCAGTCGAACGCGGCGCGATTGCCCTTGCCGTAGACCTTTAATGCGCCTTTCTCTCCGACCGCGTTCGGGCGTTGGAAGATCCAGTTCTGCCAGGCGGTGAGCCGGCCAAAGACACGGGTCACCATGTTCTCTGTGCCGTTGAACCGGAGATTGGCCTCCAGTCCGGTGAGCGCGTCGGGGCTCATGGCCACCCGCTCTTCAATGGCCAGACGAACCTCGTCGGACCAATCGATGTCGTCGGGGTTGCTGGTGACCAGCCCCACCGCGAATGCCGCATCGGCATCCAGCGCCTGACCGACCCGCGCTCGAACGGCGTCCAGCGCGGGCGTTTCGTTGTAGAAGCGTCGCTGCAGTCGTGTTTCGCCGGTTGGCATGGGATAGAGGCCAAAGTTCGCCTCGCCCACGGTGATCGCCGGCGCGCGTGCCGGCTCATCGGGCAGCGCCAGGTGGTAGCTGCGGTCGCAGGCCAGGGACAGCTCAAGGAATGTTCCTGCAAAACAGGAGCCGGGTTCGATCATCGCAAAGAGGCTGCGTGAGGTGACGTCCAACCGGGCGAGTGCACGGCGAAGCAGGCCGATGGTTTCGCGCACGAACCAGTGGTTGCGATTGGCGAGCAGCACCGCGTCCATGGCCAGCACGTCGGCCGCATTGCCCTCGGTTCGAATCAGCCAGGTGCCCAGTTCCAGTTCATTGGTGCGCATCGACAGAATGGCGTCATCGAGCTCGCGGGCCAGTACAAACGGGTACCAGTTCGAGCCGGCCGCCTCGATGGCAGCAATATCCGCAGGCTGCGGACCCAGCGGCGCGCGCACGGTGAAGCTGGCGGTGCGGCGCTCGCGATCAATATCAACCGTGACCTTCGAATAGACCAGGCGATCAGCCTCGATCGTGCGTGTGATGGGCGTCAGCGCGATGCCTTTCGCGTCGGCCGGGCGGTCGCTTTTCTCTGCCAGGGCCAGTGCGCGCTCGCGAACCCGGGTGGCGAACTGTGCGGGCTTGGCAATGTCGTCGACCAGGCGCCAGTCTTTGGCACGCTGACCGCGTACCCCCTCGACGCTGGTGCAGAAAAGGTCGGCGAGGTCATGCCGCACGCGGCGCTTGTCGGTGACCCGGGTCAGGCCGCCCGTTCCGGGCAGAACGCCCAGCAGAGGTACTTCAGGAAGGCTTACCGAACTTGAGCGGTCGTCGATCAGCAGAATTTCGTCGCAGGCCAGCGCAAGTTCATAGCCGCCACCTGCGCAGGCACCGTTAACCGCTGCCAGGAATTTGAGGCCGCTGTGCTGCGATGAATCCTCGAGTCCGTTGCGGGTCTCATTGGTGAATTTGCAGAAGTTGACCTTCCATGCATGGCTGGACAGCCCCAGCATGAAAATGTTGGCGCCCGAACAGAACACCTTGTCGCGCGCACTGGTGATCACCACGGTTCGAACCTCTGGATGCTCGAAGCGAATGCGGTTGACCGCGTCGTGCAGTTCAATGTCCACGCCCAGGTCGTAACTGTTGAGCTTCAGTTTGTAGCCTGGCCGCAGGCCTGCATCCTCATCAAAGGCAGCCGTCAGCGTGGCAATCGGGCCATCACATGCAAGTTTCCAGTGACGATAGCAGGAGGGGTCGGTCTGGTAATCGACTCGGGTCAGATCGCTCAAGAGAGTCTCCTCAACGTACGCTGCGGGCCGCTCCGCTGGTTGATACGCAGCGATAAAATGCATAATAGTGCATAAATCATCGACCAGTCAAGCACTTTAATGCATGTTCGGCGGCCGGCGTCGCGTACTGCCCGAGGCGCTTCCCGAAGCTGGGATGGGTATCTCGAGGGATTCGCACAGGGTTCGCAGAAGTGTCTGCTGCGCCTCCTCGAGCGTGCGTCCGCTTGTGTCAAAGTGAACGGTGGCTTTCGAGTAAAACGCCGACCGTCCATCGAGAATGTTCTTGAGGTCTTGCATGGCCTCACGGCTGGCCGCCATCGGGCGCATGTCGCCCTGCGCCACGACTCTGCGCATGTGATCTTCAGGATCCGCTTTCAGCCACACGGTGGTGCAGCGGCCGAGCAGCAGGTTGAAGCTTCCCGCGTCGGTCACCAGGCCGCCAGGGGTGGCGATGACCGACTGCTCGTGGGCGGCGAGTGTTTCCTCGAGCGCCCGCCGCTCATAGCGCCGGTAAGCATTCTGTCCGTAGAGGGCTTGAATCTCGCCTGTCACGCATCCGGCCAGCCGTTCGATTTCTCTGCTGAGTTCGATAAAGGGAAAGCCCAGCGATTGCGCCAGCGCCTGTCCCAGCGTGGTTTTGCCCGCGCCGCGCAGGCCTATCAGCGCGATACGCCGGTGGCCGGGTGCATCAGCCGAGGGGTCGCCCAGAAGCCGGGCCGCGGCAAGCCTTACCTCGCGAACCGTGGTGTCGTCGCGGCCCTCAAGCAGCGAGCGCAGCAGCAGCCATTCCGGGCTCGAGGTGGTTTCATCCCCGATCAGCTCTGCAATGGGGCAGTGCAGCGCATCCGCGATCTGCTGCAGCACCAGAATGGAGGCGTTACCGATTCCGTATTCGAGATTGGCCAGGTGTCGCTCTGATACGCCTGCCGAGTGCGCGGTGGCTCGTCGGGTCATGCCGCGCCGCGACCGCAGCGCCTTGACCCGGGTTCCCAGTGCAACCAAAAATGGGTTCTTGGCTTCGGTGGAGTCTGGGGTGTCGAGTGCGGTGTTGGCGACGGCCTTGGCAGCGGCGGGATCGGGGCGCGGGCCGCGGTTGCTTGACATGATGGAAGCCTTGGTCATACAGTTTATATGCACAATACTGCATGTTTTGGGCTGGGGCAAGCCTGAAACGCCAAGGGAGACAACATGACAGCACCGCACCCCGAGCCGGCCGCGCCAGGCGAACGCTTCAACTTCGCAGCACACCTGCTGGACGCCAACGCCAGCCGTCCCGACAAGACCGCTTTCGTCGACGATCACGGCGCACTCAGCTACCGCGAGCTTGCGTCGCAAACCCGCAGTCTGGCTGCCGGATTGCGGGCGCTGGGCCTGCGCCGCGAAGAGCGTGTGTTGTTACTGATGCACGATTGCACCGACTGGCCGGTGTGCTTCCTCGGGGCGATCTATGCGGGTCTGGTTCCGGTGGCGGTCAACACGCTGCTCACTGCCGATGACTACGCCTACATGCTCGAACACTCACGGGCGCAGCTGGTCATGGTGTCGGGGGCTCTGCTGCCCACGCTCAATGCCGCCCTTACCCGCGCCGACCATGAGGTGAGCCGCGTGCTGGTGTCGCATCCCGCTGCGCCACTGCATCCGTCCGAGGTCGATCTCGCCGCATTTGTGAAGTCCCATCAGCCTGCCGTGCGCGCGGCAGCCACGCATGCCGATGACCCGGCGTTCTGGCTGTACTCATCGGGCTCTACCGGTCGTCCCAAAGGCACTGTGCATTCGCATGCCAACCCGTACTGGACTACCGAGCTGTACGGCAAGCGGGTGCTGGATATTCAGGAAAGCGATGTGTGCTTTTCGGCTGCGAAGCTGTTCTTCGCGTACGGCCTTGGTAATGCGCTCAGCTTTCCCATGAGTGTGGGCGCCACCACGTTGCTGATGGCTGATCGCGCCACGCCCGAAGCGGTGTTTCGCCGATGGCTGGGCGAGGTGGGCGGTGTTCGTCCCACCGTGTTTTTTGGAGCGCCTACGGGCTTTGCAGGCATGCTTGCGCATTCGTCATTACCCGCACGCGAGTCGGTGTCACTGCGGCTGGTGTCTTCTGCGGGAGAGGCGCTACCCGCCGAGCTGGGCGAGCGGTTCAGGCGTCACTTTGGCGTTGATATCGTCGACGGCATTGGGTCAACCGAAATGCTCCACATCTTCCTGTCGAACCGGCCCGATCGTGTCCGGTATGGAACCACCGGCTGGCCGGTGCCGGGCTATCAGGTGGAACTGCGGGGGGATGATGGCGGCGCAGTGGCCGACGGCGAAACCGGTGACCTCTACATTCAAGGCCCGTCGGCCGCGCTGATGTACTGGGCCAATCGCAGCAAGTCGCGAGAAACCTTTCAGGGCGGCTGGACCCGAAGCGGCGACAAATATGTCCGCAATGACGATGGCAGTTATACCTATGCGGGGCGCAGCGATGACATGCTCAAGGTCAGTGGCATTTATGTGAGCCCCTTCGAGGTCGAAGCCACGCTCATCCAGCATGCTGCAGTGCTTGAGGCGGCGGTCATCGGCGTGCAGGACGCTGAAGGACTGATCAAAACCAAAGCCTTCGTCGTGCTGAAGCCGGGTGCCAAGGCCGATGAGGCTGACCTGAAAGCCTTCGTCAAGGATCGCCTGGCGCCTTACAAGTACCCGCGATTCATTGAGTTCGTGTCCGATCTGCCCAAGACCGCTACAGGAAAAATTCAGCGCTTCCGGCTTCGCGAAGCGGAATCAGCGCGTCGATGAGCACAGCGGCAGGCGCGGCCGAACATACGTTCGTGACGGTCGACATCGGCACAGGACCGGTACAGATCGAGGTTGCCAGAATTGAGCCAGCAGGCGCCTCTTCCAGTCCTCTGATCGTGTTTTTGCACGAAGGTCTGGGGTCCGTGTCAATGTGGCGCGACTTCCCGACAACCCTGTGCCAGCGCCTGGGATGTCGCGGCCTCGTGTACTCGCGGCCAGGCTATGGCCGCTCAACACCCTGTGGCCGCGATCAGGTCTGGACGCCAGACTACATGCACGAAGCCGCGCTGCAGGGTCTGCCTGCGGTGCTGCGCGCGGTCGGTGTGCACCCGGAGCGTGAGGCAGTATGGCTACTGGGCCATAGTGATGGCGGATCGATTGCGCTCATTCATGCGGCCCACGCATCCCATGGGCTGGCGGGCGCGATTCTGCTGGCGCCGCACATCATGGTGGAAGATCTCACCATTCGCAGCATCGAGCAGGCCCGCGAGGCGTTCGAGCAGGGCTCGCTTGCTGCAAGCCTCGCGCGTCATCACCTGGATGCCCAGGCCACCTTCATGCGCTGGAATCGCACCTGGCTTAGCGCAGCATTTCGCAGCTGGTCAATTGAAGAAGAAATCACTGCGATTCGCTGTCCCTTACTCGCGGTGCAGGGCATCCAGGATCCCTACGGATCGCTTGAGCAGGTGTTTGGCATTGCCCGGCGAGTGCCAGGCACCCGGGTGGTTGAAATTGATCACTGCGGTCACTCACCGCACCGCGATCAGCCCGACCGGCTGATCGCGGAAGTTGCCGCGTTTATGGGCGCGTGAGCGGGGCCCGCAGCCGATCGCTCAGTCGATGACGATGCCCTGGGTGACGGTGGCCCACATGGCACGCTCAGCCACCGCCCGTTTCGTCAGCGTGACGCCGTCTCCCGTCCACAATGTGAAGCCAAGCTCCTCGAGCCGATTGCGGATCTCGGCTTGCGCCAGGACGCGCTGGGTGGCGTCAGTGACTCGCTGCGCAGCGGCGTCGGCCATTGCCGGCGGTCCGTAGATGGCCATCCAGCCGCCTACGTCGAAACCTGGCACGCCGGCTTCGATCAGCGTGGGCACCTCGGGCAGCGAGCGGTTACGCGAGGGCGAACTGACCGCGATCGCTCGGACCCGACCCGAGGTGATCTGCGGCAGGGCCGTGCTGATGATGTCGAACATCATGGTGAGCTGCCCACCGATCACATCGGTCATGGCAGGTGCGTTGCCTTTATAGGGCACATGGACCATCTTTGTGTTGGTTTTGACCGCCAGTAATTCAGCGGCCAGATGGTTCGACCCGCCGATACCAGCCGACCCAAACGTAACCTTGCCAGGATTGGCGCGCGCATAGGCGATAAGGTCGTTGAAACCCTTGAAAGGCAGGTCGCGGTTGATGACCAGCACGTTGTAGTAGCTGACCACCGGGGCCAGCGGACGCAGGTCGCGCATCGGATCGAAGCTCATCTTGCGCATCACGTTCGGGCTGATGGTAACCGTGGGGCTGGCCGCAAACCACAGCACGGTGGCGTCAGAGCCCGCCTTGGCAACCAGATCACCCGCCAGGGTCGCGTTGGCACCGGGCCTGTTCTCGACAACGACGGGCGCTCCCAGCTCTCGCGACAGGGCCGGCGCGATCAGACGCGCCGCGCCGTCGACGGGCCCCCCTGCCGGGTAACCGACTATCAACCGTATTGGCGGTGCAGAGGCCTGCGCAACTGCGGCGTTTGGCAGCATCGCGGTGATTGCCGCACCGGCGCCAAGTACGACGGTGAATGCTTTGACGGCCAGGACTTGGCGCCACACAGCAAGTACAGATCGATTCATGTTGATGTCTCCGCAGGAATTTTTTCGCAACAGGCGTGTGTGTCCACGCTACGTTCAGTGTACCGTCAGAATCGCGTCGGCGTTATCGCGAATAACGAGGCTCTCACGTTAGACTGCAGGAAAGCCCCGTTGGCGCCCCGCGCAGCTTTGAAGAAACAGTCAGGAGACCCGGATGAGCCGTCGCTTCATTGACCTGTCGATCTACCTCGAGAATGAGCCGCTGTCAGACCCGAAGCCGTTCAATCCCAAAATTCAGTACATCAACCACGAACAAAGCTACGCGCAGATCGAACCGTTTTTCCCGGGGCTGCGCCGCGAGGATCTGCCTGATGGCCAGGGCTGGGCGGTTGAGAAGGTTGAGCTGATCACGCATAACGGCACCCACCTCGATGCGCCGTGGCACTTTCACCCGACCATGAACCATGGCGAGCGCGCGGCCACGATCGATGAGGTACCGCTTGAGTGGTGCTTTCAGCCGGGCGTGAAGCTTGACTTTCGACACTTTGAAGACGGCTATGTGGTGACGGCCGCCGATGTTGAAGCCGAGCTCAAGCGAATTCAATACACGCTACAGCCGCTCGATATCGTGGTGGTGAACACCCGTGCTGGGTCGCGCTATGGCAATGACGACTACGTTACCGCCGGCTGCGGCATGGGGTATGAAGCCACGATGTATCTGCTCGAGCGGGGCGTTCGCCTCACGGGAACTGACGCCTGGAGCTGGGATGCACCGTTTGTCTACACCGCCGAAAAGTACAGGCAAACCGGTAACGCCGCGCTGATCTGGGAAGGGCACAAAGCGGGCCGTCACATCGGCTATAGTCACCTCGAGAAGCTTCACAACCTCGAATCGCTGCCCGCTCACGGCTTCATAATTTCGTGCTTTCCGTTCAAGATTCGAGGCGCTTCAGCGGGCTGGACGCGCGCGGTTGCCATCATCGATGATTATCTGCTTGCGGCCTCGCGTGCGCTGCAGACGCAGTTGAAAGAGCCGGCCTGAGCGGCATCGCCAGACACCATCAACAAAGGAGACAGCCAATGGGCATCAATCGCAAGTTGGGCAAAAATCGGGACAACGCAGTCGATGCAATGGGAGCTGGGCCCGAGCGGGGGCGGCGGCGGGTTATCGCGGGCACGGCGGGCGCCATCGCGGCGGCCTGGCTGCCGGCCGGTGCACAGGCCCAAGCCGTGTATCCGAGCCGACCCATGCGCATGGTCGTTCCCTGGCCCCCGGGGCAGGCAACCGATCTGGCAGGCCGCGTGGTGGCGCAGGAACTGTCGAAGGTGTTCGGGCACCCCATTGTGATCGACAACAGGGCTGGCGCAGGCGGCACCATCGGTACCGACGCGGTAGCCAAATCCGAGGCTGACGGCTACACGCTGCTTGCTGCCTCTTCCGGACCTGTTACGGTGAGCCCGCTCATGACTCGCACGCCTTACGATCCTGAGCGTGATCTGATCCCGGTGGCCATGGTGGGCATGTCGCCCTACGTCCTGGTAACGGGACAGTCCTTCCAGGCACGTGATATCGGCGAGTTCCTTGCTCGCGTCCGGGGTGAGCCCAACAAATATACGTTTGCCTCATCAGGTGCAGGCGCCACGGCGCACCTGATCGCTGAGTCGTTCAATGCCGCAGTGGGCGTCAAGGCAATTCATGTTCCCTATAAAGGTTCATCGCCTGCGCTCACGGACGTGATCAGCGGCAGGGTCGACTACTGCATCGAGACCGCCGCAGCCACGATGCCGCACGTTAAAAGCGGGCGGCTTCGCGCCTACGGCGTGTCGCTCAAGAACGGCAGCGAGGTGACACCCGGTATTGTGCCGTTTGCCAGCCTCACTAACGTGCCGGGGCTGAAGGGCTTTGATATGGGGGCATGGCTCGGGGTCATGGTGCCCGCAGGCACGCCCAAGGCCGCAGTCGATCGGCTGGCAGGTGCCATCGAAAAGATCATGACCGCACCTGAAGTCAGGCAGGCCTTCATGGGCATTGCCGTAGAGCCTGACTACCGTCCAGCCGACGGCTATGCGCGGTATCTGCGCGAGATTCGGGAGACATTCAGCACCGTCATTCGAACGAACAACATCAAGGCTGACTGATCCCAGGGGAATGGCATGAATGCTTCGGTTCCGTCTTCGGTGCTGCGTGAAGTCAATGCGATCGACCTGGCAGCCTTGCCCTTGCTTGAGCGGTGGGTGCAGTTCGCAACGGTCTCGCGCGACAGCAATCTGGAACTGATCGACTGGACCGAAGCGCATTTGCGATCCCTTGGGCTCACCGACTTCCGTCGGACCTATGACGATTCCGGACGCAAATGCAATTTGTGGGTCACGCTGCCTGCGAACAACGGCGAAGCCCGGGTTGGCGGCCTGGTGCTGTCGGGCCACACGGATGTGGTTCCCGTCGATGGTCAGCCCTGGCAGACCGATCCATTCAAGGTGGTCGCCAGTCACGACCGGCTGATCGGTCGGGGGGTGACTGACATGAAGGGTTTTGGCGCCACGGTGCTTGCGCTGGTGCCTGAACTCCTTCGACGCGGACTCGATCGCCCTGTACATCTCGCCTTCAGCTACGACGAAGAAGTTGGCTGCATCGGCGTACGCAGGCTTATCGCCGATATTGTTGCCGAAGGCTTTCGTCCGTCGGGCTGCATTGTGGGCGAGCCCACTGGCATGCAGGTTGTCATTGCGCATAAGGGCAAGCACGCGTATCGCACGCTGGTTCGCGGCTTCGAAGCGCACTCCTCACTGACCCCGCTGGGGGTCAATGCTGTGGAGGTTGCCTGCGAATTTGTCGCACACCTGAAATCGATGCATCGAAGACTCGCTGCACACGGGCCCTTTGATGCGCTCTACGATGTTCCTCACACCACGATCCACACCGGTGTCATCCAGGGTGGAACGGCACTCAACATCATTCCCAGGCACTGCGAGGTGATCTGGGAAATCAGACATCACCATATGGATCGCCCTGAGGCCTTGTTCGAGGAGGCGAGCCACTTTGCTCAGACGCTCCTGCCAGCGATGCGGATGGTGAGTCCGGATGCTGGAATCGACCATGAGCTTCGTTCGGTCCTGCCGGGTTTTGCCACCGAGCCTGACAGTGAAATCGCCCGTCTCTGTTTTGATTGCGCCGAGTTGGATCGTTCAAGCGGGGTTGGCAAGGTGTCGTTCGGAACCGAAGCGTCGCTGTTTCACCAGGCGGGCATCCCAACCATCGTCTGCGGCCCTGGGCACATCGCACAGGCGCATCAGCCGAATGAATGGATCGCGGTAGAGCAGCTTGCCTGGTGCGAACGCTTCATGCGCAAATTGGCCGACCGGCTGTGTGTGAAGCCGCGTTAGCCGTACCCCCGCGTTAAGCCCCCTCACCAAGGATTCCCTCATCATGACGATCAGCCGCCGCAACTTCGCATCGTGTCTCGCCTCGCTTACCGGGTTGTTCGCAATCCCGATGGTTCGTGCCCAGGACCGAACGGTGCGCATCGTGGTGCCGTTTGCAGCCGGAGGCGTACAGGACATTCTTGCGCGCTCCCTGTCGAATGAGCTGCGCGTGGCGCTTAATCAAACGGTGGTGGTCGAAAACCGTCCGGGCGCCGGCGGAACGGTGGGGACGGGGGCGGTTGCCAAGGGTGAGCCGGACGGCACCGTGATGGTGATGGCAGCAGCCAGCCATAACATTGCAGCCTCGCTTTATCCGAAGCTTGCGTACGATCCGCTAAAAGACTTCACGCCGCTTGCGCACATTGGAACCGCCAGCTACGTGCTGATGGTGCACCCCAGTATTCCTGCCAAGACGGTCGGCGAGTACATCGCGTATGCCAAAGCCAATCCGGGCAAGCTCAATTACGCAACGGCGGGCAATGGCAGCGCCACGCATCTGTCCATGGCCTACTTCAACGGGATGGCAGGCATCGATGTGGTTCATGTGCCGCTGAAGGCTACCGGAGAGGCCATCAATGAAGTCATTTCAGGGCGGGCGCATGCGGTGATCGCGGCAAGCATCGGCGCGCTGGGCTTTGTCAACGATAGCCGGCTGCGCCTGCTGGGTTCCACTTCGCTCGAGCGAAGCAAATTTTTGCCTGCGCTGCCCACCATCGCTGAAAGCGGGCTTCCCGGGTATCAGTTTGATTCCTGGTTCGGTCTGCTGGGCCCAGCCGGAGTGCCCGTCGCCGAAGCCGACCGAATCAACGCAGCGATCGGTCAACTGCTGCGTGACCCGGTGATTCTTGAAAGGCTGGATCGGCAGGGCGTTGAGCCTCGCGCCATGACCAACGCAGAGTTTGCCAAACTGCTGGCCGCTGACGCGCAGCGGATGGCCGCTGTGGTGAAAACCTCCGGCGCCCGTATTGACTGAGGCACGGCCGGAGGCCGGACAAGCTTAACCCGCGTCCGGTTGCTTGGCCGGTGCAGCGCTGCTGAATGCAGGCAGCGCCATGCAGGTGCGTTCAATGTCCAGCAGTCGCGGCCAGCGGTTCAGATCTACCGCGAAGCGGCGTGCGCTCTCGATCTGAGGAATCAGATACACATCGGCGAGCGTGGGCTGATTGCCCCAGCTGTAGAGGCTGTTGGCGGGGGCGTCTGCAAGCAGCGCCACATAGGCGTCAAAGCCATCGGCGATCCACTGTCCGCACCAGGCATTTACCGCAGCGTCGTCTGCGCCAAAGGCAGAGCGCAGCCGATTCAGAATGCGCCGATTATTGACCGGATGAATATCGCAACCCACGATGGCAGCCAGTGCGCGTACCCTGGCTCGCGAGGTGGGATCAGCGGGTAACAGCGCCGGCGTCGGATGGGTTTCCTCCAGCCACTCCAGCAGCGCTGGCGACTGGGTAAGAACCAGCGAGTCATCTACCAGCGCGGGCACCAGAGCCTGCGGGTTGATCTGACGGAACGTGTCGCCCAGGTGCTCATCCTTGCGGAGGTCAACGGGTATGTTCTCAAAAGGCAGACCCTTCAACGCCAACGCGATTCGAAGGCGATGCGAAGTGCCGCTTCGAAAAAAGCCATAGAGCTTCATCATCAGACTGTCTCCCTGTCGCGCGAGTGCTCAAGTGCGGACAGGCAGTTGCCTGCGTTCCACCCATAGAGCCATTCCATTGCATCGTAGAAACGTTCGGTTGATCGGCCGCGCCAAAGGTCGTTTCGTACCAGCCGTTCAACGCCTTTCGCATGATAGATGCGGCCCATATCGCGCGCACCCAGGACGACCCGTGCGGTGCGCGCAACCCGGGCGCGCTGATAAAGATCGAAGCCGCGAACGAAATCGTCGTTGGCGACCCGCAGTGCTTCGCCCAGGGTCACGGCGTCTTCCATGGCCATGCCTGCGCCCTGCGCGAGATACTGTGTCATGGGGTGCGCCGCGTCGCCCAGCAGGGTTGTGCGTCCGAATGACCATTGACCGATCGGGTCCCGGTCTGCGGTGGCCCAGCGACGCCAGGATTTGGGAAGCTCAATCAACTGTCTGGCGCGTGGGCAGACGTCTTGAAAGTAGCTCTGCACTTCCTCGCGGCTGCCGTCGGTGACACTCCATTGCTCCTGCTGGCGGCTGTGGAAGGTGACAACGACGTTGTACTGCTCCCCGCCGCGAAGCGGATAGTGGACCAGATGACAGTTCGGACCCACCCAGATGCTGGCCGCGTTCCATTGCAGGTCGGCGGGGAAATCGTGTCGGTCGACGACCGCGCGGTAGACCACATGCCCGGTAACGCGGGGCGGGTCGCCCACATACTGCTCGCGCGCAACCGACTTGACGCCATCGGCAGCGACCAGGGCAGCGCCACGATGGCGGATGCCGTTCTGGCCGATCACGGTCACGCCTTCATCGTCCTGTTCGATACGGGTGGCGCGGGTGGACGTGAGGAAATCGATCCGCCCCGTTTCGAGTGCGCCTTCCAACAGCGAGGTGTGTACGTCGACCCGATGAATGACGGCGTACGGATTGCCAAAGCGCTTGCGAAACGCATCGCCCGTTGGAATGCGTCCGACGCAATATTCGTCGATCGCGTCATGCATCACCATTTCATCGGTGTAGACCGCACGGCTGCGCGCCTTGGGGCCAACGCCCAGTGCATCCAGCGCATGAAAGGCGTTGGGACCCAGCTGAATGCCGGCGCCGATCTCGCCGATTTCAGGCGATTGCTCCAGCACACGAACGCTGAAGCCGCGGCGGGTCAGCGCAAGCGCCGCAGCGAGTCCGCCGATGCCGCCACCGGCCACCAGAATGGGGAGTTTGGAGGGTGTCATAGGAACAAGGCTAAGCCAAAGTCGATGGGGCGCGCAAACCGTTGCCAATCAACGCAGCACAATCATTCGAAGACCAAAACCGATCATGACTACGCCCGCGGTCCGGTTCAACCAGACCGCCAGCAGCGGGCGGTCTCCCCAACGGGCAGCCACCCGAATGGCGACGCTGCAGAGGATCAATCCATACAGAAAAGTGAGTACGGCTGCGATCGTCGCCATCACGGCAAAGGTGATCAACCCACGGTGCTGCTGCGGGTCGATGAAGAGCGGAAAAAAAGCCAGGTAGAAAACGATGGCCTTCGGGTTAAGCATCGTGATCAGTAGCGACTGGCTGAAGTAGCGCCCCGCAGGTATCTGAATGACCGGCCCGGTCTTTGCAGCCGATCGAACAAGTCGCACCCCCAGCCAGATCAGGTAGAGCGCGCCAGCCCATTGCAGCAGTCCGAACAGAAGCGGCATTGCCAACAGGAGCGTCGCCAGGCCGGCCACCGCCGCCCAGATCAGCATCTGGTCGCCGACCATGACTCCCAACGTTGCGAGAAGCCCACCGCGCAGGCCTCCCTGGGCGGTTGAGGTAAGGAGCGCGAGATTACCCGGCCCGGGAATCGCCAGGAACACGATGACCGCAAGCACGTAAGCCCCGATGTCGGTCAGACCGAACACGCTTGCAGACCCGGAGTGCTGGAGTTGCTGCGACAGACCCGCCGGCTACTCGCCGCGCCAGACGGGTGAGCGCTTGGCGACAAACGCCGCAACGCCCTCGCGAAAATCCGCGCTGCCATAGGTGAGCCGGACCAGATCATGATCGTCGGGCAGGTTGGCGCTTGCGAGACGACGCAAGCCTTCCTTGGACACGCGCTGCGTGATGGGCGCGAGCGCAGCGAGCCTTGCTGCCAGCTCGCGCGCCGCCTGCTCGATCGACTCTGCCGGCGCGACCTGCTGCAGGTAGCCGCACGCGAGTGCCTCGTTGGCATCGATCATCTCGGACAGCAGCAGCATGCGTTTGACCCGCTGCGCGCCAAATGCATTCTGAAGCCGGGCAAGGTTGGCGATCGACAGACAGTTGCCGAGGGTACGTGCGATCGGGACACCAAATCGCGAGGCTGGCGTGGCGATCCGGAAGTCACACCCCGTGGCGAGCGCCAGCCCCCCACCGACCGCCCAGCCCTCGACCACGGCGATCGTCGGCATGGGAAGCGTGGCGAAACCGCGCAGACACTGGTCGATACGCTGCTCATAGTCGATGCCGTCCGCCCCGGCATCGCCCGAGCGGCCAAATTCCAGGAATTGCGCGATGTCGGTGCCTGCGACAAACGCCTGGCCGCCCGCACCGCGGAACACTGCCACCCGAACCGATGGATCAGACTTCAACCGCTCGCAGATTTCAGCGAGCTGGTTGTACATGGTCCAGGTCATGGCATTGCGGGCCTGGGGGCGGTCAAACACAATCCAGGCGATCCCGGAATCAAGGGTCAGATGAACGGTTCCGTCAGACATGGTGGGGGGCGTTTCAAATAGTTTGGGGTAATGACCAGAGCGGATAGCCCGGCGGTGCTGAGTGCATCGTGTTGCGTGGGCGATGGACTGGGGGTTTGCGAAGGCGCTGCATCCGGCGACAATCAGGCCCGTAATTTTTGCGCTGCGCGATCGTAGCAGACCTGTCTGCACCCGCCAGCGGCCCCCCCAACGGAAACCTGAGCCCATAAGCTCGCTTCATGATTGAGAGTTCGCCATGACCGTGATCGATATCCATACCCATATGTTCACCGAGAAGTGGCTGGAGCTTTTGAAGACCCGAGGCGGCGAGTTCAATTTGCAGCGCCGCCCGATGGCAAGCAGGAGATCTTTCGCGGCACCACGCCTGTGGTGATTCCGCAGGTGGGTCATTTTGATTACGAGCTCAGGATTCGCGAGATGGATCGCTACGGGATCGACCTGTCGATTGTGTCGCTGACCTGCCCGAACGTTTATTGGGGTGATGAGGCAACCAGCACGCTGGCGGCGCGGGAATCGAATGACGCGATGCAGGCGGCGCAGTCGCGCTGGCCCGACCGGATCCGCTGGTTCACCTCGCTTCCCTGGGAGTATCCGGACGCTGCGATCGCCGAACTTCGCCGAACGGTGGCTCAGGGCGCGGTGGGGGTCATGGTGCTTGGCAACATTGCGGGAAAGAGCCTGACCGACGCGTGCTTTGAGCCGGTGTGGGCAGAGATCGACGCCCTTGCATTGCCTGTGCTGGTGCATCCCACCGACCCGCTTGGCGCTGAAAAGATGGGCATCATTCCGCACAATCTGTTCTGGTCGGTGGGCTTTACCTATGACACCACGCTGGCTGTGGCGAAGATGATTTTTCACGGGTTTTTCGATCGCTACCCCAACCTGAAACTGATTGCATCGCACGGCGGCGGCATGTTGCCGTATCTGGTTGGGCGCTTTGAGATGGGTGATCGGGCCGAGTTCGACCACCTGCGCGAGATGCGCAGAAAGCCCACCGACTACCTGCGTCACATTTACTACGACAGCATTACCTATGACCTCGCGCCGCTTCGCTACCTGATTGATGTGGCCGGTGCGAGCCAGGTCATGCTGGGCACCGATTGGCCCCATCGGGTTCATGAGGCCGATGTGGCGGCCAGGCGGCTTGAGGCACTGCCGGAAGCCGAGCGACATGCGATATCTTTCGGGAATGCCCGTCGGGTGTTTAACCTCTAATTTTCGGAGCCGTTCGATGAACTCTCAGATCAGAATGCCGTTTGATGACCGTCTTCGCGGCATGTTCGCGAGCGGTGCTCCCCTGCATGGCATGTTCATCGGTTTGCCTGCGCCGGCGCTGGTTGAGATGTGCGCCTTTGCCGGATTCGATTTTGTTGTAATCGATAACGAACATGGCAGCGCCGACCTGCAAACCACCGAGCACATGCTGCGTGCGGCACGTGCCAGTGGCGTTGTGCCAATTGTCAGATGCCTGCGACACGATATCGCCCGTGTGCTCGATCTTGGCACGAGCGGCGTGCAGGTGCCCATGATCAATAACGCTGCTGAAGCGGAAGATCTGGTCAGGCGGGTTCGTTACCCGCTTCCGGGTGGGCAGGGCGGGCAGCGCGGTGTTGCGTTCAGCAACCGCGCAGCGGGCTATGGCGCCTTCGGCGGTGCAGAACATATTCGCCGCTCAAACGACGGCATTGGTGTCATTGCGATGATCGAAACGCCTGAAGGCGTGGCCAATGCCTACAACATCGCTTCGGTACCGGGCATTGACGCGGTGTTCGTCGGTCCAACCGATCTCGCGCACAGCATGGGTCACGAGCACCGCTGGCAGGAGCCCGAGGTGATGCAGGCGATTGAACATACCCTGAGAGAGGTCGCACGGGCAGGCAAGTGCCCGGGAACGCTTGCTGCGTCAAAGTCTGAAGAAGAGCGGCTGGCTGGCTTTGGGACCCGCTATTTCGCGCAGGTGATCAGCGGCGTGATCGCGCAGGCGCTCAAACAGGCGGCTGCTCGCTAAAGCCTGGCGGGCGTGCCTTACGTTCCGCAGAAGGTCTGATACCCGCGACCGGCGTCTTGGGCGGGCTGCGTGTAAGCCTCCAACCCTGGGCGCTCAAGATAGGGGCGCTTCAACACGTCGAGCAGGCGCTCGAGCGGTTGCAGATCCCCGGCTGGCCCGGTGGCTGCAGCCAGCGCTGCCTCAACCTGGTGATTGCGAGGAATGTAAACCGGGTTGGTTGCGCGCATTCGTGATGTGACCGCATCGAGTGGTTCGCCCCCCGCCTGAAGCCGTGCCTGCCAGCGCTGGTGCCACGCCGCCAGGCTTGAGTCGGACTCAAGCTTGCCCGCTGCAATCCTGCCTGCTGACAGCATTGAAAAACTGTTGGTGTAATCGGCATCTCGCTCGCGCATCCAGCCGAGGAAGTCTGTGATCAGCGCCTCGTCGTCGCTGCTGTCACCTGCCAGCCCCAGCTTTGCACGCATCATGTCGACCTGCCGCGACCGATAAAGCTCGGCAAAGCGATTCACCGCCTCTTCGGCCAGCGCAAGCGCCTGATCGGCATCGGCATCGATTGCAGGCAGCAGCGCTTCCGCAAGCCGGGCGAGGTTCCACTGAGCGATCGAAGGCTGGTTTCCGAAGGCGTAGCGCTTGCCCTGATCAATGGAGCTGAACGCAACCGCTGGATCGTAGCGTTCAAGAAACGCACACGGTCCGTAGTCGATGGTTTCGCCGCAGATGCTCATGTTGTCGGTATTCATCACGCCGTGAATAAATCCGACACGAAGCCAGTGAACAACCAAAGACGCCTGACGATCGATAACCTGGTTGAGCAAGGCCAGCGCCGGGCGCTCAGCCGCTGCGCAATCAGGGTAGTGCCGATCAATGGCATAGCGAACGAGCGCGTCAAGAAGTTCCGGCTCATTGCGGGCCGATGCATATTCGAACGTGCCGACCCGAAGGTGGCTGCGCGCAACCCGGGTCAGCACAGCGCCATCGAGCAGGCTTTCCCGAAACACCGCTTCGCCGGTGGCAACGACAGCGAGGCTTCGCGTGGTCGGGATTCCGAGCCCATGCATGGCCTCGCTGATCAGGTATTCACGCAGCATGGGTCCGAGTGCTGCGCGACCGTCGCCCCGTCTGGAGAAAGGGGTGGGGCCAGATCCTTTGAAATGGATATCGACGCGGCTTCCGTCCGGGCACAGATGTTCACCCACTAACAGTGCGCGACCGTCGCCCAGCATGGCGAAGTGCCCGAACTGGTGTCCGGCATAGGCCTGTGCAAGCGGCAGGGCTCCCTCGGGCAGCGCATTGCCCGACAGCGACGCTGCGAGCGACTGCAAGTCGACCGCGCTCGCGTCAAGCCCCAGCGTACTTGCCAGGGTGTGGTTGAACACCACCACCCTGGGGTCACGGGCCCGCGCGGGCGCTACCCGGGCGAACATCGCCTCGGGTAAGCGCGCATAGCTGTGGTCAAACCGCCAGCCGAGGGACGCCATGAACTGCGTCACTTAGCGAGGACCCAGGCTCGGATCCTCGTCCTCGATGGTGTTGCGCAGCACGCCGATTTTCTCGATTTCAACTTCGGCGATATCACCCGGCTTCATGAAGATCGGAGGGGTACGCGCGAACCCTACGCCGCCCATCGTGCCGCTGACAATCAAGTCGCCCGGCTTCAACGGCGTCCACTCGGTGATGTACTCGATGATTTTTTGCACTGAGAAGATCATCTGACTGGTGTTGGCGTGTTGCATGACTTCGCCATTCAGACGCATTTTGATCTCGAGATTCATCGGGTCGGGAATCTCGTCTGCGGTCACGAGCCAGGGGCCACTTGAACCCGTGTTCTCGAAGTTTTTCCCCGGGGTGATCTGGCTGCTGTGGCGCTGGTAATCGCGAATGCACGACTCGTTGAAGCATGAGTAGCCAAAGACGTATTGCAGCGCGTCGTCGGCCTTGACATAGCGACCGGTCTCGCGCCCGATCACCACCAGCATTTCGGCCTCCCAGTCGAACATATGAGAAATACGGGGTCGCGTGATCGGCTTGCGATGCGAAGCGAGGGACTCGGGCCACCGGCCAAAAATCATTGGACGATCGGGAACCTTGCGATTACCCACCACGCGGTTGGCCTCATCCACATGGTCGTGATAGTTCAGCCCGACGCACAGAATCTTTTGCGGGTTCGGCACCACCGGCAGCAGATCGAGCGCGTCGTAGTCGAAGTCGCCAGGTTCGGTGGCAACCACCTGCCGCGCGATCGCCTGCCCGTCGCCGGCAATGAAGGAAACGATATCGGGATAGAGCGCGCCCAGGCGGGTGCCCAGGTCAACGACCTTGCCGTTTTCTTTGACTGCGCCGTAATGCGTGGCGCCGCCGTGGCGATAGCAGACCAGTTTCATGACAGGTATGGCTCCATTAGGTGAATAACAGGCTACGGTTGGACAGACATCTAAACGTTCAGCAACTGCTGCTGCTCGCGCATCCATTCATCGCGATGGCGGAAGCCGGGTGTGGCTTTCACATGTGCAAGCGTCTGCGCCATGATGGCCTCGTCACTCTGAGACAGATCAAATGGAATGCCGTGCGGCTGCGGGACATGCCAGGGCGTATCAAGGTAGGCCTCGAGGCCATTGCCCTCGGGGTCCTGCGCGTACAAGGACCAGGCATTGCCGTGGCAGATTGCCTTGATGTCAGATGCGCCTTCGGCCTGCAGGCGGTCGCGTATGGTTCTCAGCTCCGACAGGTTTTCCAGATAAAACGAGAACTGAAAGACAACGCTGGGCCCGCTGGCCGGGTCTTTGCCCGCCAGCAGCACAAACTGGTGGTGTGCATCGGCGGCTGCGCTCATGAACACGATCTTGCGGTTGTCCAGGCGAGGTACCTGACCGCGATCGGTCACAACAAGATCAAATACCCGGGTGTAGAACTTTTCCATCCGGTCGATGTCGTGCACGTAAATGCCTACATGCTTGAGCTGAGGTCTCATGGGCTTAGTCCACTTTCATGCCGACAGCGCGGGCGATGCCGGTGTATTTGGCGTGATCTGAGCGAATCCGACGGTCAAAGTCAGTTGCGCTGAGTGGCAGCGGGCCGCAGCCGTGCCGACCGAGTTGCTCCTGCACTGCCGGCTGATTGGCTGCCTGTTGCGCGTGGCGTTGCAGCGCCGCCGCGATATTGGGCAGAGTCGCCGACGACACGACCACCCCGTACCAGAAGCTTTCATTGAAATCGGGGAAGCCCTGTTCAGCAAGCGTCCGAATGTCGGGCAGCTGTGGCATTCGCTTCTGGGTGGTCACAGCAAGAAGTTTCAGTCGACCCGAGTTCTGATGCGCAATGGCGAGCGCGGGCGTACCGATGTAGATGATCGGGCCGTGGTCACCCATCAGGTGCTGGACCGCGGGCGCCTCGCCCTTGAAAGGGATGTGGGTGAAGCGGGTCCCGGTTTTCGCATTCATCATCTCGATCAGAAGATGCGAAAACGCGCCATTGCCGCTGGAGGCAGCGTCGATTTTTCCGGGCTGCGAACGCTCGAGTCGCACAAGTTCGGCGGCGTCACGTGCGTTTACCGCGTTGCTGGCCATCATCACGAGGGGCACTTCGCACATGCCGGCGAGCGGGGTGAAGTCTTTAAGCGGATCGTAGGGCAGCTTCGCGTACACGGCGGGATTGAGCGCCATCAGCGACGTGAACACCAGCAGCAGGCTGTAGCCATCGGCTGGTGCCCGCATCAGCGATTCGACCCCCACACCGCCGTTGGCGCCAGGCCGGTTTTCCACCACCAGCGGCTGTCCGATCTGATCTGAGATGCCTTTGGCAATGGCGCGGCCGATCGCATCGGCGCCGCCGCCTGTCACCTGAGGAACAACGAACCGAATGGGTTTGTTAGGGGCCCAGTCTTGCGCGTGGGCAGCGGTGGTCAGGGCGAGGCAGGCCGCGAGCGCAGCAGACGCGGCGATTTTGAGCTTCACAATAAGTCTTCTTCTGTAAGTGGCGGGCCACTGCTTGTGCGTCTTGCCGCATCGATCGTGCGTTGCACCCGAACAAGCATCTGATTTGGGCTGGCGAGCCTGATTATGCATGGAGTTGGCGGCATCCGGCACCCGAATGCGCGCTTATCGGCTCTGCGCGCTGCTGCGCCTCATCAGATCCTGGATCGCGCGCTTGTCGGATTGCCTGCGCTTCCCACAGAATTCCGGTGGCTGCCGATTCAACCACCATCACGATGACGGGAGGAGTCCCATGTTGGCCTTTAAGAAGATCGCATTCGTGGCCAGAAGCGCCGCGGTAGCGCTCGCTGTGGCGGGCGCTGCAAACGCATCAGCCCAAGTCTCCGATTTTCCCTCCCGGCCCATCCGGCTGGTGATTCCGACCGCCGCGGGGGGCGGCTTTGACATCCTGGGAAGGCAAGTTGCCCAGCGACTGACCGAGGATCAAAAAATCAATGTGGTGGTTGAAAACCGGCCTGGCGCGGGAACGATCACCGGAACTGAACATGTGGCGCGCTCCACCCCGGATGGCTACACCCTGATGCTGGGTGGCGTGAGCAATATTGCGTTGAACCCTGCCCTGTTCCGGAAGCTGCCCTACGACGCACGCAAGGATTTCGTGCCGGTTGGATTCCTGGCCACGTACCCAACGGTGTTTCTGGTGGCAGCATCGCTGCCCGTCAACACCTTGCGTGAGTTCGTTGATCTGGTGCGCGACAACCCGGGCAAGTACAACTTCGCGACGGCCGGAGTCGGTACCGCGCAGCACATCTGGGGTGAGATTGTTCTGAAGCAGTTGGGCCTCAAGATGGAAACCGTACACTACAAGGGCGCTGCGCCAGCGCATCAGGACATGATCGCGGGTCGTGTGCACTTCACGATGGAAAACATTTCGGCGGCGCGCGGCTTCATACAGTCCGGGCGATTAAAGGCATTGGGCGTCAGCAGCACCCAGCGATCGGCGCAGCTGCCAGACACGCCAACCCTTATTGAAACCGGCCTGCTCGACTTCGAAGCGGGTAGCTGGATGGCGGTTTTTGCGCCTTCCGCCACGCCACCGCAGGTGGTTGAGCGGCTGCGTGAGGCGATTGGTACGCTGGTTCGCTCCCCGGAGTACATCGCACGCATCCAGGGGATCGGCGGTGTTCCGATGAATGTCGTCGCCACCGATCAGCAGCCTTTCATGGACCGCGAACTCCAGCGGTGGGATAAGCTCATCCGCTCAACCGGCATCCAACTCGATTGAGTGGAGCAAAGCAGCCATGAAACTTCAGTTCAGCCACTGCGGCATCTTTGTGCGCGATGTCGAGCGGTCGGTGCATTTCTACACGACCTACCTGGGCTTTGTCGTGACAGACCGAGGGCCGATCGCCAACGGCGAATTCGCGTTTCTGACGCGAAGCGCCGATGAGCATCATCAGCTCGCGATTGGTTCCGGTCGTGCGTCGAACCTGCCTGGCACGGTCCAGCAGATTTCCTTTCGCGTCGACGATCTGGCAACGCTCAAGCGACTGTATGCGCGGATTCGGCAGGCGGGTGATCTGGTGACGCTTGAAGGGCCCACGCTCGGCCCGCTCTCGCATGGTGACTCGATCTCGGTGTACTTCGGCGACCCTGATAACAACCGTCTCGAGCTGTTTATTGATACTCCGTGGCACATCCCGCAGCCAATTCGTCTCGCCTGGGATGTTCATGCGCCCGACGAGCAGATCCTGATCGAGGTCGAGCGCCATGCCCGCGCGCAACCGGGGTTTCGGGTCAAGAGCGAGTGGATGGCAGAACTGAAGACCAGACTCGCAGAGGCCGATGCCAGGCTGGAGGCAAGCCTGCAGGCGGCTGGATGATCCGCCTGCGGTCTTGACGGCGGGTGGCTACTGCAGCTCGATGCCTCGCGAGCGCGCGATCTTCCTGTAAAGCTCAATGCTCTCGGCAACCAGCGACCGGAACTCGTCGGGGCTGTTGGCCTGCGGCTGAACGCCCGCCATGCGAAGCTGTTCCTGCAGTTCAGGTTGGGCGATTGCCGAGCGGATCGCGGCATTCAGCCTGGCAACAATATCGGGCGGCGTGGCGGGCGGCGCCACGATGCCAAGCCAGGAAATAATCTCAAGGCCTGGCGCAATCTCCGACAGAGTCGGGACATCGGGCAAAACGTCATAGCGGGTGGGCGAACTGACTGCAAGCGCCCGTAGCTTGCCGGCGCGAATGTTCGGAACGATCAGGCCTGGGATGTTGATCATCAGCTGGATTCGACCGGCAATCAGATCGGTGTATCCGAAGCCACCGCCCGCCGGATAAGGAACATGCGTCAACTGCGTGCCGGTGGCCGCCCCCAGCCATTCGCCGATCAGATGCAGCGCGCTACCGATGCCCGATGTTGAATAGCTGATGCTCCCTGGGGCCTGGCGTGCGCGGCGGATCAGATCATCGAGGTCGCGAATGGGCGAGTCGGCTGCAGTGGCGATGATGAGCGGATACACGCCGACCTTTGAGACTCAGCGCAAACCATCCAGGGGATCATACGGCAGCGACTTGAGGGTGGCTGCCTGGCTTGCATGAGCGCTCGACAGGGCCAGAAACGTGGTGCCATCAGGCGGAGCCTTGGAGATGACCTCGGTGGCGATCTGACCACCTGCGCCCATGCGGTTCTCGGTGATGATGGTCTGCCCGAGCACGTCGCTGACCCGCGCGGCCACCGCCCGTGCCACCAGGCCGGTGCCTGACCCAGCAGGGCTTCCGACCAGAAGTCGCACCGGCCGGGTGGGCCAGACGCCGCTCTGCGCGTTGGCGGCCAACGGGCTGGTGAGCAGGGGCAGGGCTGCGCCGGATGCAATCACCGGCGAACGAGCGATTGCGGCGACGGGAAGGCTGGCGGCGAGCGAGATCAGGCGACGGCGTGCGTTGGGAGAGGTCATCGCGGCGGGCTCCGTGGGTTGGCCAAGTCAAAGTCATCGCAGCACTGAACGCGGTGCGCGTCCAGCGAAACGAGTCTTCAGCGGACCGCCCCGGCCGCTTTCAGTGCCTTGATTTTTTCGGGTGACAGGCCAAGTTCCCGGAGCAGCGTATCGGTGTGCTCGCCCGGCGTTGGCGGGTGGATCCTGACGCCGAGGCGCTCGCCGTTGAGCGAAAGCGGCAGCAGCGCCGCACGCGCTGTGTCGCCGGCACGCGGTCCTTCGGTCAGCTTTACCTCAGCCAGTCCGCCTGTCGCGCTCAGGTGCGGATCATCAAACAGCTGCTCAGGTCGAATGATGGGTGCATAGGGGAGTCCCTCGCGCTCGAAAATCGCGGCGAGGTCTGCCGCTTTATATTCAGCCAGGCGGCGCTTCAGTTCCGGTATCAGCGTTGCGCGCTGCCCGACTCGAAGGTTGTTGCTCGCAAGTGCGGGGTCCGCAAGCAGATCGTGAAAGCCGAACGCGGTACAAAAGGTTTTCCACTGCGGATCGCTGACGGCCGCGAGAAAAATCTGCTCGCCTGCGCTAACCGTGAAGACGTCATACACCGCCCATGCGGAAATACGATTGGGCATCGGTTCGGCCGGCACACCCGTGATCGCATACTGCAGCATATGCTGGGCAACCAGGAACACATTGTTTTCGAAAAGCGATGCCTGCACGGACTGGCCGCGCCCGGTGATGCCGCGCTGAATCAATGCCGCCATCACGCCGATCGCGCCGAACATGCCACCCATGATGTCGTTGACGCTGGTGCCTGCGCGAAGCGGATCCCCTGGTCGACCGGTCATGTAGGCAAGCCCGCCCATCATCTGCACCACTTCGTCGAGCGCCGTGCGGTGCTCATAGGGGCCAGGCAGGAAACCCTTGAGGCTGACGTGAATCAGGCGAGGGTTGCTTTCGGACAGACTCGGGTAATCAAGGCCATAGCGGCTCATCGAGCCTGGTTTGAAGTTCTCGATCACGGCATCGGCGCGGACGCACAGTGCACGCGCCACCGCAGCGCCCTCCGGGTCCTGCAGATTGATGCGGATGCTTTGCTTGTTGCGGTTGAACAGCGGGAAAAACCCCGCGCCAGACCCCAGCAGCGTTCGGGTACGATCGCCCTCGATGGGCTCAACCTTGATGACCTCGGCACCCAGATCGGCCAGCACCAGCCCACAGGTTGGACCCATG
>Ga0194118_10001674_pt1 | contig 30591 bp, 53 predicted proteins | sample TA2MahsurfametaG_2_FD_148662 | JGI IMG/M metagenome (GOLD analysis project Ga0194118, IMG submission 148662) | Freshwater microbial communities from Lake Tanganyika, Tanzania - TA2015013 Mahale N5 surface | ecosystem: Environmental > Aquatic > Freshwater > Lake | place: Tanzania: Lake...
ACAAAGACGTTTGTGATTTACGTGGAAACATCACAGAATATTACTTTAAATTAATAAAATGACATTTGATTTTTTAGAACTCGCAAAATTCAATAGTATCAAATATTATGATGCTGAACACAAGTATTATATTGGGGATACTGAATTCACTTCAGCCACCACCTTTATTGGAAAGTTCAAACCAAAATTTGATACTCAAAGGATTGCTGAAGAATATGCAAATAAACGAGGTTTGGATGTAAATTCAGTAATAGCTGAGTGGGATCTCAAGAGAGATGTATCAACATTCAAAGGTACTCTTGTTCATAGTCTGGCCGAAAACTGGTGGAACAATAAATTCTTTCCTTACAACCCATCCGAAAGCGTTAAAGCTTTTGGTCACGATATTATCACCGAAAAATATGAAAAATGTAGGGATATGTTTTTCAAGTTTTATGAAGATGCGAAACAAAATCTAGTACCAGTAAAAATGGAACTTGTGGTGGGAGACGAAGAATATAAAATTGCTGGTCAAATTGACGGATTGTTTTTCAACAAAAAATCAAACGAACTTGAAATTTGGGATTATAAAACCAATAAAGAAATCAAGTATTCGAATGATTTTGGACAAAAATTCCAAGATCCAATTTCACACTTAGATGTTTGTGAATTCAACACGTACTCACTGCAGTTGTCTCTGTACAAACACATTATCCAAAAAAATACCAACCTTAAAATAGGTTCCAACTATTTGGTTTGGATAAATGAAAATATTTCCAAATACAAAGTTATCAAGTGTCAAGATATGGAAGCTGAAATTAAATTGATGATTGACCACTTGGCAAAATAAAAAAATTGACTACTTTTAATAAAAAAGTATGAACAATTCAAAGTTTTTGGCAAAAGTAATTCAAGAAAAATTACAGAACGATATTGATGGGAATATTGCGTTGGGTGTTTCTATTTTACCATTAATGGAAAATCCAGAAACAAATCAATATAAAATACCTGTATTAATTGGGGGAGATAAGTTAATCATAACAGTATCACCTCATACCTCTCAACCAGAACAAAATTATTGATGTTAATGGATAGTTTACGAATTTTATACAAAAAATGGAAAAAAAATCCTAGTAATATACTCACATTTGAAGAGTGGAAAAAAAATAATACTTACTTATCTTATAATTTCAAACATGATGATGACTATTTGGATGAAATGAAAGATTGGGATGTTACATTATCGGATGGTTTGGATGATGATGATTACCGAGACGATGTTTAAAAAAAATTAAAATGGAAAAAAAAATTAATTTAAGTGAACAACCAGATGTTGTTTGTGAAAACTGTGGGGGTAGATTTTTTCGTGAGGTCAATATGATCAAAAGAGTATCATGGGAATCCAAAGATCTAGAAGAAACTTTTGTTCCTTTCCCAACTTATTGTTGTAATAATTGTAATTATGTGAATGAAGAATTTATAACTTTTTTTTCTAAAATATGATCAACAAACTAGTACACTTTTCGGATCTTCATATCCGACTTTATAAAGATCACAATCTTTATCGTGAGATTATATCTGACATGTTAAATCAATTCAGAGAAATAAAACCTGACAGGATAGTCTTCACTGGTGATTTGGTTCATTCCAAAAATCAAATGACACCAGAACTTATCAATATGGTTGCCTGGGTATTAACAGAATGTTCCAAGATAGCAAAAACAATTCTTATTATTGGTAATCACGATTTTTTGGAAAGTAATATAGAAAGGTTGGACGCTTTAACCCCAATCATTGACTCACTTGCAAACGAAAACATTGTTTACTATAAAAATAAAGGTGTTTTTACAGATTCAAATATTGACTGGGTTGTTTTTTCTCTTATGGATCATAATGTCCCACCTAAAATCCCAAAATCCAAAAATAAAAAAATCGGACTATTTCATGGCCCTGTAGTTGGACTTACTACCAATGTCGGTTATAAGTTTGAAGATGGTTTCACAAGTGATAAATTTGACGGTTGTGATGTGGTTTTATGTGGAGATATTCATAAAAGACAAGTCTTTGATATTCCAAATGGAAAAAAAGCTTGGATGATTGGCTCCACAGTACAACAAAACTATGGTGAAAGTGTAAGGTATCATGGGTTTGGAATCTATGATGTGATAAATGATGATTACACGTTTGTTGATTTGAAAAACAAAAAACCTTTCATATCTTTCAAAGTGACATCTTATGAAGACATCTTGAATGGAAAAGAACAAATCCTTAATTATTAATTTATCTTATTCTGAAGGAATAGATTTAAACAGTTTTATTACCCTCAACAATATTGAGGATGAAACTAAATTCAATAAAAAATGTTGGAAACAAGGTTTTGATATTGAAAAATATGGATTATTAGTTCCTATTGACAATGTTAGAGAAAAAATTGTTGAAATAGAAAAAATAGTTGAAGTTCCAGTTGATAGAGTGGTTGAGGTAGAAGTTATAAAAGAAATTGTTAAAGAAGTTGTTGTTGATAAAATTATAGAAAAAGAAATTTTTGTAGCTGACGATCAAAAAGTTAATGAACTCATTTTAAAACTAGAAACTGCCGAAAACGAAATTCGAAAACTTTCGGATAAAATAACCGAATTATCAAATATTCAACCAATTGAAAAAATTGTAGAAGTTCCAGTAGAAATTGTAGTTGAAAAAGTTATAGAAGTTAAAAATACTGAAGACAGTCAAAAAAAACAACAAATGTTACAAGATACCATTCAAAAACTCAGACAAGAATTACAAAACAAAACTCAAGAAATTTCAGATTTAACTCAAAAATTAAACAATCGTCATTTTACTTCTGATGTAAAAGGCATATATTTAGATGGGTCAAACCTCAATAAAACAATCAAAACAAATTAATTTATGCAACAACTATTATTTTTCGGATTTGCCGCATATGGGATGACAAACATTCTAGTATGGGGATCTATTTTTGCTGGTTTCAGAAACTGGTTATATGAAGGGTCAAAAAGTTCAAGCCCTTTTAAAGATGTATACAATTTTTTTTCAGAATTACTTGGATGTATGTTATGTACAGGAACTTGGGTAGGATTTATACTATCAATACTTTGGTTTTCAGCTTCATCCTTCATTGTTCCGATACAAGATATGTCACCAATCGGAGTTTCAATTATACCTGCGATCAATGTTTTTGTGGACGGCATGTTCGCAGCTGGATTTGTATGGTTCATAAACACAATCGTTGAATTTTTAGAATATCGTAAATCAAATTAATTATGCCAAAATCCAGAAATCGTGGAGGTGCCAAGGAGCACCGAGCGAAAGTTAAAAAAAGAAATGTAAGAATATTGTCAGAAAAAAATGCGTTCCGTAAAGAATATACACAAATGATGGAACAAAAAATTGAAGAAATGAAAACACAAGAACAATCTGAACAAAGTTCAAGTGAAGATAATACTCAATCCCAATAATTACGATCTATTCAATCCAATAATCACAAAAGAAATCTCTATGTCACACAAGTTAGGTGAGTTGGAAAATCCATATATCCAAGTAGTTTGGGAAGACGACTCTTCAAATTTTTCACAAGAAAGAATCAAAAGTATCAAAGAATATTTTCAAAAAAAGTATTCATCACAAAATGTAAACATCATTACTAAGTTGAAAACTTCGAACCACGAAGATCAACAAGTTGCTGAAGTTGCTTTGAATATTTTAGATAGAGACCAACAAAAAAATATGATTAGGTCATATTTGGAAAGTAAATCTCAAGAAAACTACTTGGATCAAATCTTAGAGATAGATAAAAATGTTGAGAGTAGGATTTTACTGAACTCTGAAGACAATTTTGCTTTCAGGAAGTGGTATATCAAAAAAATTGAATTTAGTAACTTTTTGTCGTATGGTGAAAATCAAGTTGTCGATTTTACTCGATTGGATGGTATCACAGCTATTGAATCCAATCCACCCAATTTTGGTGGTAAAAGTGTTCTTTCTGTGGACTTATTATTGTTTTTATTCTTTAACACAACTACTAAGACAACAAAAGCTGAAGAGATCTTCAATAGATTTACTGACAAGAATAAAGTAAGTGTATCTGGTGAAATTACTATTGATGGTGAAGATTATCTTATTGTTAGAAATTTAGAAAGAAAATTATCAAAATCTGGTGATTGGAATGTAAAAACAGATCTCGACTTTTTCAAAAAGTTAGAGAATGGAGAATTACAAAATTTTACCGGGGAACAACGCAGAGAGACTGAAAAATTTATCAAAACCTCAATTGGTGAACAAGAAGATTTCTTAATGACGATCTTAACAACTGCTTCAAATTTAGAGGATTTACTTGAAGCTAAACCAACAGCTCGAGGACAAGTTTTAAGTAAATTTTTAGGACTTGACTTTTTGAAGAGAAAAGAAGAGACTGGGAAAGAAATATTTTCTGAATTTTCAAAGCAGATGGTTTCTAATGTCTATTCCAATACAACTCTAACGAAAGAGAATGAGGAAATGGAAACACGGATTACCACTATAAAATCAGATAATGAACAAATACAATCGAATATTAATTCATTGTCTAAAAGTATATCTAAAGGTGAAACATACAAAGTCACAATTTTAACCCGTAAACATACAGATATTGATCAAAAACTTTCAATATTAAATCCTAAAACCATTTTAGACACAATCAGAACCCTTGAAATTGAGTACGCAGAACAAAAAAGACAATTTGATTCAATTGTCGTTAAAGAACCATCAGAATTTTACGATGAGGAAACCCACGATCAAGTAAAAAAACAAATCAAGTTAGAATATGGTAAGTCAATTCAAGTTGAAACACAAATTCAAGAGGTTGAAAAATTAAAGTCTAGTGTAAGTGGTGGTATAAAATGCGAACACTGTGGTATCGATTTACTCACAGCTTCATTGACCGCAGGTAAATTGGGTTTACTTGACGGACTTATCACTCAAAAACAAGAAATAACCACTTTAATGAATGAATTATCACTCAAAGATAATTCTTTTGCTACTTTAAAAAAGGAGTTTGACGAGTATGAGAGAAACAAGTTGATACGAGAAAAAGTCGAGGCTAAAATGGAATCCATTCAAATGAAGATTTCAAACGAACAGGATACTCATCGAAGATACTTGGAACAACAAACCAAAATAGAAGAGAACAAGAAAACAGACGAGTTACTTATGAAAGCGGATGTACGTTTGAATGAGCTTGGTCGTGAAAAATCTCAATCAGAACGAACCCTGGGTTCAAATCAACAATCAATTATCGATTTAGAAAGTAAAATCAAGAAAAATATTGATCTTATTGTAAAAATTGGATTGGAATTTGAACGAGAAAAGATCTATAAAATGTATTTGGAAATTTTCGGTAAAAACGGGATATCAAAAATTATAATGAAAACTATGATGCCCATCATAAATTCAGAACTGACAAGACTTCTGTTAGATAGTGCTTATTTTAAACTTGAAATTAGAATTAGTGACAAAAATGAGGTAGAATTTGTCATGATTGACAATTCGACAGGTATTGAAAAACTAATGATTTCTGGATCTGGTTATGAAAAAACTATAGCATCACTAGCACTCAGAGCTGTTTTGTCAAAGGTTTGTTCTTTACCAAAACCAAACATAATAGTGTTTGATGAAGTTTTTGGTAAAATATCAAATGAGAACTTAGAAATGGTGGGTGAATTTTTCACAAAAATCAAAGAATACTTCGAAAAAATACTTGTGATCACTCATAATCCTTTAGTTACAAACTGGGCCGATAATATTCTTAAAATCGAAAAACAAGGGAATATATCAAGAGTAGTCGACTAAGCTTCGTATTTTTGGATTGGAGTTACGTCTGTAAAGATCGCACTTCCTTTTCCTTTTTTAAATTTGTAAATTTTTGAATTTGGACGAAGCGATTCGAAATCGTCAAAGGAACCTTCATATTCCATTGACCCTCTTTGTTCAGGGTCTGGATGTGGATATTCATAAGATTTCCCAATTTCTAATTCACGAGGATCAATATCTTCTTGCATTTCCTTTTGTGACCCTTTGAAACCTCCAATATTTTTAGCAAAATTAGCCATTTTAACAACTTTAAGATCCTCAGATTTCATTGCTTTGTTGATACATTTCATAGTAACTTTACCCTCTTCACTTGCTAAATTATTTCTTTTACACCAATCACCAAATTTACCAGTTGTACCTTTTTTTTCTTGTTTTTCAACAGCCTTTTGAATAAATTTATTTTCTTTCTTCGACTCTTGAACAACCCTCTCGATGATTTCTCTTAACTGACTCTCATTTAAATAAACAACCTTCTTCATAAATTTGGATTTTGTCAATAAATACCTTATCTTTGTAAAAAAAAACATATGAACCCAAACAAATTCCTACTCCAGATCATACCTAATGAAAAAATGTCACCTGAAAGGAAAATGGCATTGATGGCTGAATTATCATTATTGTGTATCGATGTAAATTTTTTACAAGTGAAAGATCATACATTTTACAACATCACTGGAGATTTTGGTATCGATGTTTTACATCAATTCGCAACATCTCAAATTCTCACTGATGAAATTTATTTCATTACCGAAATTAAAGGAGATGTTGGTGCGAATATTGATAGAGAAGTATTTACTCACTTTATGTCACAAACAGATACTCCAGAAATCAATTCACCAATAATCAAAATTACCCCGTTGAGCACATTTTTTTCCCAATTGCCGTTTAGGATTCAACCGGGTTTCGATATCACTCAACTTCCTTGGGTCAATGATATTGTCAAAAAGAACAATGATAATATTGAAGACGATATTGATGACGATGATGATGATGATGATGATGATGATTTCAATGTTTTACGTCAATGTCCATCTGTTGATGACGTTTTGGATAAAATAATTGAACATGGAATTGGTTCATTAACAGATCAAGATAAAGAAATTCTTAAAAAATTCAAATAGACCATGAAAGACAAACAAATTTCAACAGGTATAGATCAAAAACAGATCGCACATTACCTCAAAGACGTAAAAAAACTTAAAGTTATGACACCTGAAAGGGAGAGAGAACTCTCTGAAATCATGTGTAGTGGAACTGTAACCGAGGAACAAAAAAAATTAATCTATCAAGAATTGATTGATGGTAATTTACGTTTTGTAATTACTGTTGCCAAACAATATCAAAATCAAGGTTTAGATCTTGACGATCTTATTGCTGAAGGTAACGTTGGACTACTCAAAGCGATTCAAAATTTCGATTGGACAAAAAAACTCAGGTTTATTTCCTACGCTGTTTGGTGGATCCGTCAATCCATATTTCAGTCTTTGAATGAAAATTCTAGAACAATTCGACTACCAGTAAATATTGTTCAAGAAATGCAAAGAGAAAAAAAATTATTCAAACCTATTGATGAGTTTGGATCTTATGACAAATTTGCTAACTTACCAACCACACAGTCCTACAACAGGATTAATGATGAGGGGGATGAACATATCAATTCAATTGCTGATATAAACGGTGAAATGCCAGACGATCCTTTTGACACCAAAACACAACTTGTTGCTAAATTGATGACTATGTTGGATATTTTGGACTCAAGAGAAAAAGGAATTATTTCAGAATATTTTGGATTGTCTGGGAAACCAAAAACACTAGAGGAAATTGGTTCAGGACTTAACTTAACCAAAGAAAGAGTAAGACAAATCAAAGAAAAAGCACTCCGTAAACTAAGAAACGACAGTATGGAGTTATTTGAGTATATGTAATCATTTATCCCTATATTTATAATAAAAAAAATTATGAAAGACTTTATAATTAAAAATCATACGTTAATTTCTTTTTTACTCCTTTTAATTATGATGGTTAGAACTTGTGGAACTCACAATAACACAATCAAACTCAAGAATGACATAAAAAAAATTGAGACTGAAATGTACACACCAGAAGAACTCAATTTGATTATACAAATTGAAGGTCTAAAAACAGAAAAAAGAATGATACAATCAACAGATAGAAAAATTCTTGACGTTCAAAGACAATCTGAGATCGACAAAGAAATAAATTTATTGGAAAAAAAATTAAAAGATGAAAGAGTGGATCAAGAATAATATTAATAACATCATTATAGGTTCATTTTTGATCCCTATATTACTTGTCGCTTTCGTTTCAATATCTCACGTAACAACTTTCTATGGATTGTCCAATCCATTCAGTTGGGCAATTTACCTGTCTGTAGCTGTTGAAATAGCGGCATTGGCATCACTTGCTGGAATATCCGCAAAGTTTGGTAGATTTATTTATATTCCTTTTGGAATAGTTACTCTGATACAATTTGTGGGAAATTTTTTCTATTCATATTCATTTGTCAATATGGATAGTGAATCATTCAAAAATTGGGTTGATATGATTTCTGGTATATTCGAGGTTTTTGGAGTAGAACCTACAAATTTTGTTGCACACAGAAGAATACTTGCGTTTTTGACAGGTGGAATGATTCCTTTTATTTCGCTCACATTCGCACATATGTTAATTGTATATTCATCCAAAAAACAAAATGAAAAAGTTGAAAGTAAAACACTTGATTTTGATGGTAAAATAATTGACCAACTATCTAAAAATGCTGGTATGGTTGAAGCTAAAAATATTGAAACTCCTTGGGTTCCAACACAGTCTGAATTGGAAGAATTTGAAAAGAATTTGTTAGCTAATCAAGTCACCACCGAAGTTACCGATCCAGTCACCACCGAAGTTACCGATCCAGTCACCGCCGAAGTTACCGATCAAGTTACCGCCGAAGTTACTGAATTAATTACAACTGAACAGGAAACTTCACCTGAGTTTCCCAAAAATAGGTTAGTATACACTAAAAATGTTTAGTTTGACTGAAAGTTTTACTAAAAGAGTTGTCGGTAAAACAAAGACGAAAACTCAAATAATTTTATGTCACACGTCTCGTAGTGCAAACGAATATTTAATTTCTTTGAAATATCGTAAGAACGGGAAGTATGACAAAGTTCCGAATTTTTTGATCACTAAAGATGGTAAAGTCGTTGACTTAATCCCCTCTGAAACTTACTGTAATTTTTTTGATAACCAAGATGTTAATAAAAATTCTATAATCATTTCGTTAGAGAATTTAGGGTGGCTTGAAAAAGTTCAGTTGTCATCTCATTACAATAACTGGATTGGAGATATTTATAAAGGTGTGCCTTACGAAAGAAAATGGAGAGATTATTTTCTTTGGGATCCATACACATCTGAACAAATACAATCATTAGTAACTTTATGTTTACAATTATGCAAAAAACATAAAATACCAACCGAATGTATTGGTCATAATACAAAAATTACAAATATCGAAAAATTAAATGGGATTGTATCAAGAAGTAACTTTGACCAAGTATTTACAGATGTAAGTCCAGCATTTGACTTTGATAAATTTACAAATATGTTGAAAAATGAACAACTATGATGAAATAAAGAAACTATTGAAATCCTCGAGAAGTCTTCTCAAAAAAAACTATAGTTTATCAAATATACGAGAAACCTATACAAAAAAAGGTTTGATGCTTGAACAAGACACTAATGTAAGTTCGACCACTAATTTGGGACAACCCAAACCCAACGTGGCTGCGGATATGGAAACAGAAATTAACCAAGAAACAAAGCCAAAAGACGATAAACAACAAGCATATAGGATTTCTGGTGGAATATTAGTAATGCATGGAAAATCCAAAACAGATTTAGAAATTACAACTGAGGATAAAAGATCTTTTCAAGAAACTATGGATGAATTCGTAGATGAAGTGTCAGAAATGGTTGATTTTTACCCACTTAATGTCTACAGTACTAGTGTTGAATGGAGTGGTAAGGTGATTGATCAAGATTTAGAATTTCTATACTCAATAGGTGAAAACAATGGAGTGTATATTAATGGAACACTATCGAGAGTTGATGATGAGTTTTTAGATTTTGTATCAAAACTCAGGGCATACTTTCAAAAATTTAAAACAAAATGGGCTAAAGTATTAGCATCAAGAAAAAAAACACAAATAAGTTCAGATGAAGAATAGTTTAATAATTTCAGTAATAGTTAACATAATCTTGGTTGGTTTTATTTATTACAACCAATTAGATTTGAAAAAAACTCAAAATAAATTCCGAGTTCTACAAGGTGAAATTGATTCACTTTCGAATGTCATCTACGAAAAAGATAGTGAAATTTGTAATTTACATACAATGGAAACTTTCTATCAAAAAAAAATATCTAATTCGCAAAACGAGCTCAGAAATTTGAATAATAAATCCAAAAAAATACAAAAAGAGCATGAAGATAAAATTAATTCTCTTAACAATCTTAACAATTCTGACGTTTCAAGGTTATTCACAGAAGAGTTCGAATGATTCAATAAGTTGTGTCCCGACCTCATCATTAAGGAAAGCTTTAGTGATGAAAACAAATTATAAAAAACTACTAGAAGAAATTACAATAGTAAGAGATTCGAATTTAATTTTATTGGATATTATTTCAAATAAAGACACGATTATCGATTTGAAAGAAAAAGAAATTGTTTTGTATAAAGACAAGGAAGATTTGTTTAAAAAACAACTCACAATTAAAGACAAACAAATTGATCTCTATAAAAATAAATTCACTGGAACTAAAAGAAAATTTATTTTCATTTCTGGAGTTGGTGGAATTATAATTACATTGTTAATTTTGTTATAGTTTAGATATTTATCTGTATGCTTACAGCTTCAGATAAAAACGAGATAGAATCAATTGTAAAAAAACAAATCAAGTCTATCATTGATGCTTCGACTGCTAAACAGTTCGAAGACAAAGTCTTGGATTTGGTTGTTAAAGACATTCAGAGAGGAAAATCTGAGAAAGAAATGAAGGAACTTATAATAAAAATGTTCACAGAATTCTACGCAATGATGTATCAACAAAGAAATATGTGGCAAGGTAGACTAAAGAATGCTTGATGGAAAATTTAAAAAAAGGGTTTCAAAATATTGTGTCTACTGCAAAAACATACGCAAAAGACACTCAAAGTCTTGTTGATCTCAACAAACTTGGTGATACTTTTCAACAAAATATGAAAGAAGATATTACTGATTATTTTACCAATTCAAAGTTTGGTGATGAAGATGGGAATATTTTTTATGTTGAAGAAATATATGATTTTGTCCATAATAATTCAAACAAATACTATCATAAAAAATATCCATTAGACAAATTAAAACATAATTTAGAATGGTGGGATAAAAACTATAGTATCAAAAATAACTCGGATAAAAAAAGAATGATGAAAGCAAACACATCATTTCCACTTTTGGTTCTCAAAGAAATGAATAATTTATCAGTGGCTGATGGTCTTAACAGATTATACAAAGCAATAAAAATTGAAAAGAGGGATCATCTTCCTGTTTATTTAGTTCCAAAAAAAGATATTATGAAATTTGCAATAAAACCAAAGAAAAAAGAACCAAAGGAAGCTACAGGTGCGGCTGCGGCTGGTGGATATTCAGCACCCTTGTTTGGTGGTAAAGTTGAGGCTAAAGAAGCAACAACAACCGCTTCATCTGGACAATATTCCACCCCCGCTTGGGTGGCGCCCAATTCTAAACAATGGAGAGGTCGTTCCAAACCTCAAATACCTGGTGGTAAATTTGTTACTGTCAAAGGTAAGTGTCAAAAGTTTCCATATTGTAACCAAGGTGACATCAAAGCTTTAAAAATAACTGAAAACGAGGTTATAGAACTATCTAGAAAATTATCGAAAGAGTTTGGTATCAGTGAAGCAATTGTTAGGAAACTAGTCATAAACAATTACAACAATTTGTAATTTAAGATATTTATAATAAAAAAAATATGAAAGATTTAAACAATATGGTGGACAGAGTAATCCAAGAGATTGCAACACACGATATAGCTAACAGAGTAATCCAAGAGATTGTAACACGACACTCCGAAAATATTCTGAATGAAGCAAAAAAATTGAGTGGTGGTCAACATTTTATCGCAAAACAAGCTGAACCAAAGAATAAAATTACTGGTGCGGATTTTGCTGAGTTGAGAAAAAAGAAGAAAGAGACAAAGGAAGATGAAATGGGTGAGGGTAATGCTTTCACGGCAAAATTAGCTCAAACCAAAAAAGGGGAAAAATTTAAACTCGGAAATAAGACATATACTGACACCTCAGACATCGAAGAGGTTAAGGAAGAAGAACCATTATACAGAGGAACAAAATTCGCCTGTGAAGACGTGGATGAGTCTACAGATGGCGATGACATCGAGGATGTGAAATCATATCAAGATATGAAAAGTACGGTTTCTCCAAAATTAAAAAACGAAAGTTTGAAAAAAAGTTTGACAGTCACTGAAAATGAATTGATCGATTTAATCGAAAAAGTTGTGGAAGAACAAACTCAAGTTGGAGATACTAATAAAGCACTGAAAGCCGATAAAACTGAAAATACTAATTACTATAAAGCCGTCAAGAAAAAGATGTCTGAGTATGTGAAAAAAGGATCCAAGGGTAATTTTGACACAAACCCAACGTTTTTTCCTAAGGGTAATGGTGAATTGGCCAAAATGGACAAAAAAGCCTATACACCATCCAAAGCTGTTGAAGAATACATTGAAAACTTCGCATATTCACCGGGAATGGAAAACTTATCCTATGATGAAATTAAATCTAACGATGATTGGATGGAGATGAATATTGAAGGTTCATCAAAAACTGGCAACGGTCCTGGAGCAAATGCTATAGACAGTGGTTTGGGTAAAAAAATCAATGCTAAAAGGATCGCAAATTTGTATGGTAAAGAAAAACAAAGATCTTATAATAGAGTCACACAACCAGTTGATGATGCTGGTGAAAGAAAGGGTGCTGATAAATTAGATGATATGTTTGCAAAATTAGGTGAGAATGAAGAAAAAAAATCAAAACTCATCAAAGAAGATATGGACAAAATATTTCATATGATGTCTTACAACAAAAAAACGCAGTAATATACAAAATAACATAATAATTTGTTATAATTGTCCATAGATGTAAATTTATGGACAATTTTTTTTCGTGGGTAATGAAGCCAATCCCTAAAAACGATGTTGAAACTTGGTTTAGTGTAAACAACATTATACTAGAGAAGAAAGAATTATTTTCGGATTTTGTACATAGTTTAATTGATCTAATTAAATCAACATATTTGGGAGATCAAGTAGATACACAAAAAACGGAAACAACAATTCAACTTAAACAAGAAGATAAACAAAAACATTTTGATTGGTGCTGGTCAAAAACAATAGACGTGTTCTCCAAAGAAAATATTAATTTTGAACTCAATGGCGATCATAAAGATTATTTCTCAAATCTTTTAATGGATTTGTTTTACAATACTGAAAACAAGATAATATCAGATAATATCGAACCTTTTTTTGTGAATTTATTCGACGACAAGGTCGGGTATTCACAATCTGATTTAGAAATGATTACTGAGATATACAAATTATTAAACAAAAATATGATTCGTGTGAATTGACTTATTTCGAATTTACACTATGTTTTCAAACAAAAAAAATTATGGAAACACTCGAAAATATAAAAAGTTTGATGGAAAAACTTTCTATTGACACAAACAAATTCTTTAAGGGAAATGCAAGTGCAGGAAGAAGAGCCAGAAAGACGGCACAGGAAATGAAGTCTTTACTACAATCTTTGAGAATAGAAATTAATACACAAAGAAAAGAAAATATTTTAGAAAATTGATATGGAAGTTTTTATTTTCACGTTTTGTTGTATTGTTATATTGAGAATATTAATTCTTTCATACTTTACATTGGTCAATGATCCTAACCCTAGTAAAATTATCCTCAAGCGAAATGAATTGATTTTCTATGGTTTGGCGTTATCTTACATTATAACTTACTTAGTCAAATGAACTTCATAGAATTATTAAATTACCTACAACCTTATTTCAGATCAATTAGAAAAATTAAAAGTTTTTTCTCGATCGATTTATTATTTCCGTCAACGTGGAAATTCCCAAATGAAATTTTAGAAAAGGTAAAAGCAGTTCAAGATGAAAATTACAAAGGCCCCCCAGGAATAGCGATGTCTTTTTTAATCGATTTATCTACAGAGCAAGAAGAACCCCAGATGGAAAAAATATTTGAACTTATTACATTTAATTTGGAGTTGGAAGAAAAAACTCGACTATTTAGAGAAAAAACAGAACATCTAAAACAAATTTTTGAAAGTAACTCTTTGGATGATCTTCAAAACTTGGTGATTAACATTGAGGATAAACTGATACCTGTAATACCAAAAAAATCAAGAAAGAATGAACCAGAACAATAATTTCACAAAAGAAGAAAAAGAGTGGTATAAAAATGAGCAATTAAAAGATGAGATCCAAGTTTACAAATACAAACAGGATCTTATAGCTCAAATAAAAAAAACCAAAAAAGAAGATATTATAGTTATTAAAAAATTATCATTATGGCAAAAACTGAAAAAGATGCTGGGTTTCTAACCGAGTTAGCAAAAATAGCCGATAGTATTGAAACCACACATCCATTTGCAAAAACAACCATTATTCTAGAAATGGATAATGAAGATTTTGAATTTACCAAAAAAAATTTACCTCAAGTTGAATCAGCACAAGATAAGTTTAGACTTCAAATATCCAACGTTGAATTCATATATCTACTAAAGTCTCAAGTGACCGGGTAAGTAGTTTCTTTACGATAAAGGTAATCAATGTTCATTCCTTTTTGTGTAAGGTAATCGTAAAGATACTTTCTTTGAGCAACATCAAGATCTCTGACAAACATACAATCGTATTTTTTTATATTCTTGAAGTGATCAAACAGTTCATCAAATAACCTATGAACCTCCTCATCATTTTTCAAAACAAATAGACTTAATTCTTCCTCATTTTGAAGAATCATTTTATTGTTAAGTTTTGAAATCATTTTTAAACCATCTTTGGAAAGATATTGTCTGATGAATTTTTCCACTGGTATTTTTTTTTTCGTTTGATGATCAAAAATCAGCTCAGGTTCCCTAAAGTTTTGTATCTTTACAATCTGATAATTAGCATCATCTAAATCAACTTTTTGATTTCTGCCAAATTCATCTCGAATAAAAAAGGGTGTGGTTTTAGTTGATTTTTTTTGTAACAGACATAATTCTAAATTAATTGGTTTACCCTCAACCACTCTTTTTTCAAACAAAACCTTATCACTCTTATCAAGCATTTTTTGATAAAATTCTTCGGCACGTTCTTTATTTGTGTATTTCTTGATTATTCGTCTTTTTTTCTTATTTTTGAATAAAACAATCTGAAAATTTATCATATATGAAAGATTATTATCAAATATTAGGTGTTGACAAAAAAGCATCCCAAGATGAAATTAAGAAAGCCTATCGTAAATTAAGTAAGCAATTTCACCCAGATGTAAATCCTCAAGGAGAGGAAAAATTCAAAGAAATTGTCGAAGCCTATGATATTCTTGGTGACGAAACCAAAAAAAATAACTATGATATGGGGGGGATGTCAGGACTTGGTTCTTTGGGTTTTGAAGAGTTTTTCAGAAACATGGGCGATAATAACCCTTTTGCTTCTCACTTCAGAAATAGAAGACCAACTCAAGTACCAGAAAAAGTTATTCAGATCGATATTACACCAATGGAATCTTATAAATCTGTAGAAAAGACCATTGATTATCGTAGAAACATTTCGTGTGATGGGTGTAAAGGTTCTGGTGGAGAAAAACAAATTTGTACAACTTGTAAAGGTTCTGGACAAATTCAACAAGTATTTGGAAACGCATTTTTCAGACAAGTACAAACAACAGTATGTCCTACTTGTCAAGGGGCTGGACAAAAAATTATCAAAGCTTGTTATGGATGTGGTGGGTCAGGGGTTAAACCAGAGATTAAGTCCTTAAAATTTAAGATCCCACATGGGAGTGATTCTGGAGATTTTTTCAGGTTAGATGGTCTTGGTGATTACTATCAAGAAAGGGGATTTGGTAATCTACTCATCAAAATAAATATGACCTCTGAGGAACAGTGGGAAAAAATGGGTAATGATTTAGTTTATATCAATGTTTTAGATTACGATGATCTTAAAAAAGACGACTTTAATGTCCCACACCCAAATGGTGAAATGAAATTAAAGTTTCCAGAAATTTTTGATACGTCAACACCTTTACGAGTCAGAGGCAGAGGGTTTCACAAAGAAGCTCCTCTGGGTGACTTATACGTAAGGAGTGTAGTTAGGTTTAAAAGAAACTTTTCAAAAGAGGAATAAGTTTGTTAAATAAGTAAATATGACCATAAATCGACGTTATTAAAATTTCTAACGATAAAATCATCATCCAAGTAAATTTAATTTCAGCTCGTTCTTTACATTGATTACAACTCATATTTTTTTCGTAAAATATAATTATTTTGATTCCAAAAAAAATACTTAACCAACATAGTTTGAAAATTAAATTATTATCAACAAATTAGTATTTATATTAAAAATAAAGTATGAATTTAAAAGATACGGTTAAGAAAATTCTTATCAATGAGATATCTTCTAAAATTGTAGACAAATTAGTTCGACAATGGACAAAGGATATAAACTTGGATCCGAGTATAGTAAAAGAATATATTGATGAATTTTCAGGTATTTCATCTTCATTACCTGTTCAGTTTCGTGATATTACTCGTTTAGATTTTCTTTCAGTAAAAAAAATAGTTGATGCTCGTAGAGCAAAAACCAGAGTTAAGACACTCACTACAAAATTCAAAACTATGGAGTATCCTGAAGGTCAACCAAAACCGTCAAATACCGAATTAAAATCAACAATCCGTAAATATAATGAGATTTATCCATTCTTGACTGATAGAGAAAGAAAGAGTCTTGAAAATACCACTTGGCTACAGTTTTTATCTAAAACTAATCAATTTTTTGAAACAAAATTTGCTAGTGAATTATTAAAAAAAATAAAGAAAGAAGAACCGAATTGGACTGAAGATCAAATTATGTACTATTTGTTATCAATTGTACAAAATTATAACGAAATTACTGAAAACACACCACCGTTTTATTTATTATCAATTTCGGAAATAGAACATATTATTGATGGATTACCAACATCAAAAAAAGTAGAAAACATAAAATCGGATGTTACAGATATTCCCCAGGTATTGAATCCGAGAAAAAATTTGTTAATCTATGCACCTACTGGTAAACCTGATTGTATCAAATTAAAAAATGGTAGACCTTGGTGTACTTCTAGAGAAGGATCAAATAATTTGTATTACAACTATAGATTTGATAAAAATTTGACATTGTATTATGTTATAGATGAAGATTTACCATTTGATAATTTAAACTTTGCCACAGTTATTTTGGTTGATCCTGATGGTGGTATGAGATTAGCTGATGCGTCCAACAGCGGTGATTATGGAGGACATATTGTACTACCTTGGGAACAAATTGTAAAGAAACTACCAAAGTTAGATGGTTTGAAAGAACTATTTGTACCCAAACCACTTACCGAAAACGAGAAAAGTGTAATTCAGGCTTTGAGACGAACAAGATCTGAATCTAATTTAAATTCATGGGCTAAAAACTTTTTAGAATCCAATCCGACATTTGCTGAAGAATATTCACCTTACGATATCATTGAACTTTGGATGGAAGTCAATAGCCAAAGACTTTCGGATATTCAATATGCATCGTTAGATCCTGAACTCAAAAAAAAATATATTGGACTAGGACATGATCTTAGCAGTGATATGATAAACAATTCTGAGAGTAGTGTACTGACATATTATGCTAATAAAAAATTAGAAAGTATTCTTAAAAAATCATTGAGAGAGTTATCAGATGAAGACATCGCTTTACTCAACAACCAGATTTTTAAAAAACACAAAACTTATCTTAAAGATAGATTTATAACTCAACTAAGTGATCCGTCAGGAACCAAAAATGGATTTATAAATGTCGATTTAAGATCACGGAATATTTCAACACCTGTTGATAAATTTATAAAATTGTATGGTTTGGATTTGCTCATTTCAAAATTACCATTAGATCTAAAAAGTTTATCTATCGTAGCAGATGATGACGGTAGTGTAACATTAAAATTTGGTGACGACTTGAGTAGATTACAAAACTTAGAACAACTTGATTTAACTAATTGTGTAAATGAATTTCCAATTGTCATAAAAAAATTGAATCTAGATGTACTTACAATAGATGACAAAAGAATTAAAAAAGTTCCAAATTGGGTAGGTGATTTACATCTTTTCTTTTTGAACTTATCTAAAGAAACATATTTAGATCCAAAAATTGAAGAACGTCTCACAAAAAACGTAGAAGGGGATTTTTCATCTGGTATAGTTTCTTAAAAATGAAAAATATTGACGCTCAAATCTATTATAAAAAAATAGTAGATTTTTTCGAAAACAATCCAACACAACTTCATACTTTAATTGGTAATATGGATAAAAAAAACTTTTATTCTAAAATAAAAAATAAAGTTGAACAGAATTGCACTGAGGGATCCGACTTTGAGCTAAATAGAAAAGAGTTAGCTGACATTATATTTGAGTTATTTCAGGAGACAAACCAAAATACAAAAAATAAAATTGTAATGGAAGCAAAATTTGTGGAAACTAATTTTGGTTATTTTTCTTTGAATTGACTTTTTCAAAATTGTGATTATAATTTAACTAAAAAAAATGAAACAGACATCCAGTGGAACGCATCATACTTCAACAAAAAAAAGAAGAAAAGGTGTACATGCTAAAACAAAACATTCAACCCACAAAACATCTAAACATTACGAAAAAGTATCAAGAGGTCAAGGATGATAGAAGTTTCTAGAGTAGATAAGATCATGGAAAAGATTGAATCTAAAGAACAAATTTTCTTTTCTACTTTTCGCGATAAAATGTTGAATTTTGAATTCGTAAATAAATTATTCAATAATTCGAAAGTTATTTATTGTGATTATATTGGTGATTATGTGAGTGAAGCTCTTTTAATAACAAAACATCCATTCTACTTTTTTATCAAAAAAAATGGTAATGATATTTATAAATCAACTATTTATTTCGAAGAAATGAAAAAACAGGAATTGATACTATTCCTTAATCTTGCTGAAAAAAAAATAAATTATGATAGAATTAAATCCTGAACAACTTAAAAATAAAATAAATTCTGGAGAGAAATTTGTTATAGATTTCTACGCAACTTGGTGTGGGCCATGTAAATATCTTTCTAAAATTCTAGAGGAACATGGAAATAAATTTGGTGTACCTGTTTATAAATTTGATATCGATGTTGATAGAGAATTGGTAATGGACTACGGCATTAGAAGTGTACCTACATTGAAGTTATTCAATGAAGGATCCGTTGTGAAGACATATACAGGTATCCTTCAAGAGGGTGAGTTTAGTAATTTTTCAACAATATGAAAAATTTGTTTGTACTATCAATGAAGGGTTGTCCGTATTGTGAACAACTTAAAGATCTTTTAGATGAAGGGTCAGTTTCTTATACTGAAATTGACATAGATAATTTTACAAGTGAATACGATATGTTCAAAAAAGTAACAAACTCAGAATTTTTACCTGGGTTCATGATAATTAATGAAGAAACTAGAACATTGGAATGTTATGCAGCAGAACAAGACTTCTTCACAATTGAAGAAGCATTTACTATGTCAAAAAAACTAATCGAAGATTGATTATTTTTTAGCGTAATATTTCTGAATTGTTTTTTTTATTGCCTCTTGTACAGGTTTAGATTGTCCTTGATTAACTGGACTTTGAGATAAATTCGTACTTTTTTTACAACCACACATAGTTTTTTTTTCATATAAATATCAATCAGTTGAGTTTTGTACAACTATATTTGATATTTATTATAAATTAAAATATAATATTTTTGGTGTATGGATGATTATGAAGATCTAGAAACCGACTGGTTTTTAAAAAAACCTATAGATTTAGAACATAAGGAATATGTTTTGAATTATTTTTTGAAACGGGTTGAGGAGAGTTTGTCTGGGGGTAAAATATACCCTTTTTTTTCGTTAGTTTCTCTACATTTATGTTCTTTGGGGCATTATACTAAAACAGGTAAAATTTTAAAACTCAAAAAGAAAATTATAGATTTTGACACGGAAATTTCCATAGAGGATCTCAAAGAATATAAACCAAGAGTAAAAATGAGCGATCGTGATATTGAGGAAATAAATAAGATAGTTAACTATGGACAAGAAAAACTGACACAATATTTTACGGTATGTAAAACGATCTGGCAATTCACATTCGAAGCGACATCAGTTAAATTAAGAAAAGCTGGATCTGATGTACAAGACAAATTTTTATTTTTATACAAAGACATATACAATAAAGAATTCACACTCTGGGAGTTTCAATATAAAAAAGTAAAAAATCACAGAAAACTGATCATCAACAAAATAGTTACTGAAAAATTAAATCACTTTGATGTGATGGACAATTTATCTGAAAGTGATCAATATAAAACTCTATCGATTGTTGAAGGTTTTTCAACACAAAATCTACCATTAGAAAATACTTTATTACCTTTGTTCAAAAGAAAAATACAGATAATTTTTCAAAAAAGTTTAGCACAAAAAAATGGGTAGTCCAAAAAAAGTTTTAGACAAAGAAAAAATCAAAAATTATTTGTCAGCTGGGTACTCACTCAAAAGTATATTTAATAATTTATGTCTACAGTTTGATGACATAGAGTCTTTACAAATATTCAAAGAATTTGAAAGTGGATCCACAGAAAATCAAATAATCAAAAAGTTTTTTGACATTTGAATGGTCTTTGATTATATTTGAAGAAAAAAACTATGAAGACTGTTTTAAATACCTCAACTCAAGAGATCAAAAGGTTGGAAGACCGTAAGGCGGAAACTTTGGTAAAAGGCACAAGTTCTCCTTGGCAATACGTACCAAAAAAAGAATGGAAAGAAAAGGTACGTGACGTTAAAAAAAATGAACCTAAAAACGAAAAAAATGATACAGATAAATCTAACAGAGGAAGAAATTCTAAAAAATCCAAATGATTCTGATTTGGGTGGGTACACTCGAAAAAAATATTTCGATAAAAAAACAAATATGGAACAAATTAATTCAAAACTTTTGGAGAAAAAAAACCTAGACAAAGTTCTTGCTAAACTTAGACAACCATGTCATATTGATTTTATTTCTTCAATCCTCAAAGTTGATAATACCCAAACTTTGATGGTAATTAATTATTTGGTTGAAAATGATTTTATTGTTGAAAGTCCCTCATATCCCGGTTATTATTCTACTGTAAAAAATTATAAAAAATGAGTATAACAGCAGAATATATTTGGTTGGATGGTTACAGTCCAGAACCAAATCTCAGAAGTAAGGTCAAAATAATTCGTGAATGGAAAGGAAATCCGGGAGATGTTAATTTTTTTCCTGAGTGGTCTTTTGACGGTTCATCAACTCAACAAGCGGATGGTCACTTTTCAGATAGAATTTTAAAACCTGTTCGAGTAATACCCAATCCATTCGATAAAACTTTGTATGACCACGGTACACTTATCAATACATCTAAAAGTTATTTAGTTTTGTGTGAGGTAATGAATCCTGATGGAACCCCACATGAAAGTAATTTAAGAAATTTGTTACCCGATGTTGATCAAACATGGTATGGTTTCGAACAAGAGTATACCATAATTAAAGATGGTCGACCACTTGGATTTCCAATGAATGGGTATCCACAACCACAAGGAAAATACTATTGTGGTGTTGGTAGTAATCAAGTCCATGGTAGAGTATTTGTTGAAGAACATATGAAATTATGTTTATGGGCAGGATTGGATATAACAGGTATCAATGCGGAAGTATTATTGGGACAATGGGAATTTCAAATCTTTGGTAATAGTTCCAAAAGAGCTGCGGATGATCTGTGGATTGCTAGATATATTCTACAGAGACTATCTGAAAATTGGGGATATACTATCGAGTTTCACCCAAAACCAGTAGTGGGTGATTGGAATGGAAGTGGGTTACATTGTAATTTTTCAACCAAAAAAATGAGAGAAGAAGGTGGGGAAAAATACTTTAAATCAATTTTCTCAGCATTCGAAAACAGACATAACATTCACATCGAAAATTACGGTTCATCAAATGAATTGAGACTCACAGGTAAACACGAAACCCAATCAATTGATAAGTTCAGTTGGGGTATTTCAGACCGAGGAGCATCCATAAGAGTCCCAATACAAACCGCAAAAGAATGGAAGGGATATCTTGAAGACAGAAGACCCGCGTCAAATGCGGATCCTTACAAAATTACAAAGGTTATTCTAGATACACTCAAAATTGCTGAGCAATTAAATGTTGTTCATAAACATATGTATTACGAAGGAAAATATGAAAATGTTGATACCAAATTTTCAACACTATCGAATGAAGAACTTTTGTCTGATTATAGAAATGAAGATACAAACGAATACGACACTTGTGTAATTTGTGGTATTAAAACAAGACAACTTAAGTCAGCTCATATTGATACTCGTGTAGGATATATTGAAGGTGGTGGGCAAGGTTGTGATGGATCCTGTGGTACATTCAAATGATTCGATTATGGAAAACAAGGAAATGGTAAATCATCCCTCTCATTATGGTGGATCTGAAAATATCTACGAAGCAATCAAAGTAATTGAAGCATGGGAATTAGATTTCCATTTAGGAAATACCGTCAAGTATATTTCAAGAGCTGGTAAAAAAAATCAAGAAAAAGAATTAGAAGATCTTTTAAAAGCAAAATGGTACTTAGACAGGAAGATTGAAAATCTCAAAAAATCAAAATAGAATACACTAATTTTTTTTTAAATTTAGAATATTTATATTAAAATTATTGATATGGATATTTTAATCAACGAAAAACAATATAATAGTTTAAAAAAAACTATAAAAAAAACCAGAATAAGTGAAGCTGAAGAACCAACAGGTTGGAATACTTTTTTAGATATTGCTGGAATTTTTGACCCAACTGGAATAGCTGACGCGGCTAACGCTGTACTTTATGCACAACAAGGAAATTACACATTTGCAATTTTGTCAATAATTTCAATATTTCCATATGCTGGAGATCTTATCGGTAAATCATTAATGTTTTTGGGTAAAAGTAGTAGAATAATTAGAAATAGTGATATAGCAATTGAATTATTAAAGAAAGGCGACAGATTAGGAGCCGAAAAAATCTTAACAGAATTGACACAAAGATCGTCAGCGTTTGACAAACTTGCTCAATATATCGGTAAAAACTCTAGATACATACAAATGTGGCTTCAAAAAAATTCAAATAATCGATTATTGAAAATTATGGGATCAGGAATTTTGGTTGATTGGTTTCGTATCTTAGGAGACATAGGTGGAACTCAAAAAAAATTATCTAAAGTTAGTAAAAGAATTGGAAGTAGATCTTTGAGAAATACACCAAAATTGTCGAATGATGAGGCTATTGATTTATTAAAAAAATTAAAAGATGCTGCAGACGATCCAAGAACATTCAGGGGTTTAGGTGGTAAACCTAAATGGGGTATATTTACTGATCCAAAACAATATGCAAAATTTTCTTGGGAAAGTTTTATAAAATATCCGTTTTCAGGTGGTGTACCAAGGTTTTATGGAAATAGACAAGTAAGATCACTTATGAATAGAACTAAATGGTATCTAGGTTTCTTAGATTATCTTGGTATTGGAAATTTTGTCGGTATGGATGAATTAGAAAAAGAATTAGGTACTGAAGAGTTTAATAGTCAACTTCAGTCTTATTCTCAGACTCCTGAAGCTCAAGAGAATTGGGAAAGTGAAATGAATAACATAGAATCATCTACATCCACACAATCATCTACATCCCCTTCAACAGAACCCAAAAAACTTGAGAATAAAGTAGCTAAGGGTGTTTTTCAATCATTATTTCCCGGTTTATTTTAAAAAAAATTATGAAAAACGAGGTTATACAAAATTTATTAATGGCACAAAACCAAATGAAAATATTTCATTGGCAAACAGATTCCTATGCACAACATCAAGCGTTTGGCTCAATATATGACCAGTTGAGTGTTTTAATTGATTCATTTGTTGAAGTCTGTATGGGAAAACACGGTAGACCTCAGTTTGAACATGGATTGAATTTACCTTTATTGGATTTGACAAGTGTGGATGTTATGGAATATATTGAGTCAGTGGTGGAATTCTTGATTTCATTGACAAATGTATATGATCCAAGTTTTGACAGTGATCTATTAAATATAAGAGACGAAATGCTCTCAGAATTTAACAAACTCAAATATTTGCTTACACTAAGCTAATGAAAAAAATTATATTAGAAAGCGGTCTTCGGGATATTAAAGAACTTACCAGGCGATATAAAAAAGCAAAAATTTATTATCACCAAGATTTAGACGGAGTTACTACTGCTTTAGGAATGAAAAAATACCTTGATGACAATGGTATCAAGGTAATAGATTGTGAAATAATTCAGTACGGAGACAAAGAATTTTCAATAAAAAAACCTGATGCTAACGGAGATGTAATGCCTGTTTTAGTCGATTTTGCCCACGGAAAACCTATGTTTGTGATACACACAGACCACCATGATAGACAAGCTGGTGCTGAAGAAACAAAGTCCAAATATTTTGGACAATCTAGATCAAATGTGGCTACAATATCTCAGAAAGTGTCTCCTGTGGACATATTTCCAGATGATGATATCAAATTGATATCAATGGTTGATTCAGCAGATTTTATGAGAAATGGTGTTACCACCGACGATGTTATCAATTACATTTTCAGATTAGATAAACAAAAAGAATTAAAAAGGAACAAAATATTATTAGGTTTGGTTTGTAACAAACTATTACTAGCCTTCAAAAACAAACCTGGATTTTTAGATGATCTAGTAATGAATTGCCAACCTTCATTACTTTCAATTTATAATCGGATCAAAAAGTTGATGATAAAACGTAATTATGTAAATCCCCAAATTTTACAAAATAATATGAAGGACTACATTCAACAAATGCAGGACAGTCCGAATGTTAAGTTGGATGATTCAATTATTGTACAATACGGTGGAGGATCTATGATGAAACCTGGTTCGTATGATAGGTACACACCGTTCAAAATTCATCCAAACGCTGATTTTTTAGTGATCGCATGGCCAATGGGACTTGTTCAAGCAAGTTGTAATCCATTCAAAGAAGAGAGAGGTCTAAAAGGTGTAAACCTCGGAGAAATTGCGCAAGAAGTAATCGGAAAATGGGAAAAACAATTAAAAGAAAGACTTGTTCCTTTGTCAACCATAAAGTATATCGCTGAAAAATCTGTCAACGACGAGTCCGTTGGATTTACGTTCAAGGATTTTGCCGCACTCTTTGGTACAAAATATTCGGGTATTGTTTCTGACAATCAGTTAGAAAACATTATACAAATTATGAAACGTCCATATTATAGTTTAAGTGAGAATGATTTTTTAAAATTGGATGATGTTAAGATAAGTTGTTGGGACTTAATACAAGCTATGAGTGGTGGTCACAAATGTATAACAAACATTTCTGGTTTAAATTATTTGGGTAGAGCTAAAAGACCACCAGCGGGTGAGTATAGATATGATCCTGAATCTGATGACACACCTTATATTAAATTCACCAAAATGATACAAAACGAATTTGTAGAGAAACTAAAAGAAAAAATCAGAGAGAGTCAAACTGGAAATTGAAAAACTACTTGAAGATTTGAAAAATCTTCGAGAAAACAAAACAGAATTCTTCAAGTTGGTTTTTGGAAAACAAAAAATTGAGGTTGAGAAAATAATAGAAGAAATAGATTTTTTGCAAAAAGTAGTGAAAAGTGATACTTTGTACAAAAAATTACTTTAGAAGTCTTGAAATTAGTCGACGTAATCCTAACGATACGTTGTCTGGAAGATTATCTTTTGAAAAATATCCACATTCAGTGTGTTCATCACCATCGATTGCATTTTGCAAATTAGGAAATAATTTCTTGTTTTGTTTTGATAGGAAAACGTAGAATAATCCTTTTGATTTAAGACCAGTTCTGTTTTTTCTCAAAATAATTGCAACTTTTTTAATATCACCTTTTAACTCCAGATCTGTTTCCTCGAAAAATTCCCTTCTCACACCATCCTCTAAAATTTCGTTTGGTTCAATTTTCCCAGCAGGAATACTCCATTCACCCGGTCTATCACCAGAACTGTTTCGTTTACACAGCAGACATTCGTCTTTTACGATTACTAATATTCCTCCGTATCTTTTCATTTTTCAAATATTTAATAAATATGATTATAAAAATAAATAACACGAACCTAGATTGTAAAGTTATTTCTTCACCAGAAAAAACGATGGAAGGTATGATGAACAAAACTTTTGATGGGTTTGATGGGATGTTGTTCATTTTACCCAAGTTTGGTCTACAATCCTTTTGGATGAAAAATTGTATTATTCCTTTGGATATTCTTTTTATTGATGATAATCAAATTGAATCAATTTCTCACAACTGTCCTCCTTGTAGATCCGATGATTGTCCATCGTACAAAGGTTATGGTGGTATGGTGCTAGAATTACCGGGAGGTTATTGTAAAAATAGTGGTATTTCAGTTGGAGATGAATTAGAATTCGTTTGACATTTCTTCATTCGAAACTATTTTTTTAGAAAAAAAATTATGAATTTAATCGAAAAACTCAATTGGAGGTATGCAACAAAAAGTATGAATGGTGATACGATACCTCAAGAAAAAATGAATCGTATATTGGAAGCAATTCGTTTGGCCCCAAGTTCATTTGGTCTCACACCATATAAAGTAATTGTAGTCCAAAGTCCTGAAATTAGAGAGGATTTAAAGATCGCTTGTTGGGGTCAACAACAAATTGTTGATGCTTCAGCGGTCTTAGTTTTTGCAGCCAAAACAAACATCGACGAAAATCTGGTTGATGAATTTATTGTTGAAGTCGCAAACTCTAGAGGTATGGATGTAGAATCACTTGATCAATACAGGTATGCTGTTAATTTGAATGTCACTCAGATGTCACAAGAACAAAGAGTTGAATGGGCAAAAAAACAAGCTTACATCGGTCTTGGTTTTGGATTGGTTGCCGCGGCTACTGAAAATGTAGACTCCACACCTATGGAAGGCTTTATGGCTGACCAAGTAGATTTGGTTCTAAATTTGAGTGCCGAAAATCTGACCTCAGCGTGTATATTAACCTTGGGTTACAGGGATGAAACTAAAGACTATTTGGCGAACGTTCCAAAATTTAGGTTTGAAAAAGAAAAATTCTTTAAGTTCATATAATTTTGTTGAAAGGAACACCAACATCGGTGTCCCTTTTTTATATTTGACACATGAATATTTTCTGGTTGGATTGGGATCTTAAAAAGTGTGCAGAATACCACTGTGACAAACACTGTACAAAAATGATTGTGGAGTACGCACAGCTACTCTGTACAGCTCACCACGTCCTCCAAGATGACCAATCGGATATACCTTATAGGATAGTCCATAAAAATCACCCTTGCGCTATCTGGGTTCGAGAATCTTTATCCAATTACCTAGTTCTCTGTGAACTTGGTTTGGAACTTTGCAGAGAATATACACATCGATACAAAAAAACACACAAATCCAAACAAGTTCTGGAATGGTGCCTGGTGAACAAATTGAAAGTCCAAGACATAGGACTGACCAAACCACCACTCGCGATGCCTGATGAATACAAGACAGAAGATGTTATCCAATCGTATCGAAATTATTATATTGGCGCTAAAAAAGCTTTCACCAAGTGGAAAGAAAGAGAAATTCCCGGTTGGTTTGTAATTTGATTGTATTTAGATTATGGAAATTAGAACGACAAAATTTGAGGAGGTTGAAAGTGAGTTGTCTCATTTAAGACCAACACTTTTAGATAGATCCGCAACATACCAAGGAGCTTATCTGAATGATGTTTTGGTAGGAGTTGTTTCATACGTTGAACATCCTAATCATATTTACTTGGGACATGCTTTTGTAGTTCCAGAACATCAAGGTAAAGGTATCTACAAACTTTTATGGGAATATAGAAATATGAAAATAAAAGATCTTGGTAAACCATTAATTGCACATTGTAATGTATCTAGTCTAAAACATTTCATTAATAATGGGTTCACAATTGATAAAGCGTTGTTTATGGTAGTAAAACAACAAACATAAAAAGGTTATATTTCACTTAGAACACTCGAATTAATTATTATTTTTTTCAAAAAAATTTGGAATTCACAATTCCTTAGATTATCTTTGTACTATTATGGAAAAAATTAAATTTGTTCGAGTCAAGGACAATCGTCCTTTTGTAGATAGAGCTAAAGATTTTGGAAAATCTCTTTTTTTCTGGAAAGGTAGAAAAAAAGGAATAATCTATACTAGGGATATGGAGTGGAGTGATCTTCGTTTCATATTCTTTCCCAAAAACTTTGCCGAAAAGTATGGTTATTTGGGATCTATACCTGATTACAAATACTACGACCAAGCTATGGTTCCATTGGTTTTAGTTATGGACTATGAGGCAAAACCTTGGTGGTGTCCTCGTTGGTTTCTTAGGTTCCTTCATGTCTTCGGTAACGACAAGTCTATTGTAAGGGTTCGTAATTGGAAGTTACATAATTTACATAATAGATTGACCAAAGGAATTACATTCTACGATCATAAAACAAAGTGGAGTTGGTATGATTTAAGAATTTCAGTTGCGGCACCAAGATACATTCAAGATTTGGCGGATGCTATTGAAGATCATTATTACAAAGTTGGAACAAGGGAAGACACTCTCAAAAAAATTAAGACATTAGAGCCTGATTTTGATAAAACATATATGACTACAAAGGATCTTGATGATTATTTCGAAAAATTAGCCAATGGACTACCAAATTCTTAAAACCTATGAGTTGAACGGACTTGTCAGGTCACAAACACATCCGACCCTACCACTTACTATATGGAACTATACCGAAAAGGTTCAATATGAAAGTTTGTGGGATGAGATTACTTTACAATGTAGAGGTCTTATAATTGATAATAAAACCGATAAGATATTAGTTCGTCCATTCCCAAAATTCTTTAACTACGAAGAAGTTGCGGGTAAAGGTATAATACCAACCAAAGGTGATTATGTTTACATCCAAGAAAAAATAGATGGTTCGTTAGGTATCTTATTCAACTACGAAGGCGAGTGGGTTATGGCAACTCGTGGTTCATTTACTTCAGACCAAGCAATAAGAGGTATGGAAATTCTTAAAAGAAAATATCCTGTCTTTGATAAAGTTTGGATGAAGGAATACGCTTACTTGGTGGAGATAATATATTAGATTTATTTATAAAATAGTATTGTTAGTAAATCTAAAACAGGAAAACCGTCTTTAAGTAAGGGTATTCCAAGAAAAAAAGTGACTTGTCCATATTGTGGTAAAGAAGGTGGTGAAGGGTTAATACACCGATGGCATTTTGACAATTGTAAACACATTAAAAATGAATAAAAAATCAAACAGAATTGTCGTGGACTATGGAGGTGAAGAAAAGGTGGTATTTTTGTCTGCAGTATTGAATGAATCATATAATTGGAATCCAACTAATGATACTGAACTTCACTGGACTACTGCTTGCTCTATTTTTGCTTTTAATGGTATTAAAAAAGAAGATATAGTTAAAACTGAACAACACTTTGACTTCTCAGATGAATTGTATAAGTTATTAAAAGAAAAGAACGAAACCAACAAAGAAGGTTTTGTGTTAAGGTATTTTCCTGGCAACTTCCGAATGAAAATCAAATTCGAAGAATATGTTCGTTTACATAAAATAATGACTAACTTATCTACTACCGCAGTATGGGAAGTTCTTTCTAATGGTGGTGATATTCTATCAACCCTAACCGATGTTCCCGATGAATTTTATGATAAGATTCACCAATACTCAAATGAACTAATGGATAAATACACTAAAATAGAGAATGAGTATCATTTCATATTTAAGATTCTGAGTAGATCCGATGACTTTGAATTTCGTCCCAGTTTCGCTGAACTTGCCAAAAAGCATAAGTACCCAGCAATCTTATTTAAGATGTATGATGATAAAGATTATTCGGGTTTGATATGGAAAATAATTAAACCAGAATTTGTAAAATTGTAATTTTTTACTTATCTTTGAAAGATATGAAAAAACAAATTTACCTAGATGACGTTAGAACACCCAAAGAAGATATTTGGGTGGTGGTTAGAAATTATGACGAGTTCGTGGAAACGGTAACGAATATAGGATTGGAGAACATAGATGTAATTTCCTTGGATCATGATTTAGGTGATACAGCTATGACAGAGTATTTCACCAACGTAAGTCCTAATTACAAACTAGATTACTCAAACATTCTTGAAAAGACTGGAATGGATTGCGCTAAGTGGTTGGTCAATCATTATCTTGATAATTATATTACTCAAGAGAGTA
>Ga0194118_10001677_pt1 | contig 30534 bp, 30 predicted proteins | sample TA2MahsurfametaG_2_FD_148662 | JGI IMG/M metagenome (GOLD analysis project Ga0194118, IMG submission 148662) | Freshwater microbial communities from Lake Tanganyika, Tanzania - TA2015013 Mahale N5 surface | ecosystem: Environmental > Aquatic > Freshwater > Lake | place: Tanzania: Lake...
TGTTTGAGCGCCTGCTCAGAACTATCCGCTATAGCCACTAATTTGCACCCAGGATATTGATTGATGATGGTGGCATGACGACGGCCTATGTGACCGAAGCCGATTACGGCGAATGTTAATTTAGTACTCATGCTATTTTACGAATTGAATTGGTATAGTATAGCCTAAAGTAAACGAAGGCAAAATATCTGCATTTCCTTGATAAATATCCCAACCCATGATTGCCGATATTTTGGAATTAAAATGTTGATTGGCTAAAACAAAATTTGACACAACCCCTATATCTGCACATATGCTAGGTCTTTTATAATAATGGTTCATAAAAAGCCCTGAACCGGTCAGTAAAGAAAAATCGAAATTTTTTGACCGTTGCATTACTCGAGTTAGAAGTGAACCGGAAATATAAGTGTACCTTCTTTTATCAGCATTCGCAATAGTGTTAAAATAATAACCTTGGTAGCCTACTTGTAAACCAAATACTTGGGTGATTGACTTCATTGCTGATACATCAATCTTCGGCGAATAATTATTCAACACAAAATCTTCATTCTTTATTCCTGACATCTGAAGGCCAACTGACAAATTAAGAACTGCTTGTTGACAAGTTCCTTCCGATATGAATACGATACCGAATAAAAAACAGTAACAGATTTTAATTGTCTTAGATTTCATTATATAGTTTGGGGATGTTATTGACTACCTTAATGACTTCGGCAAAATCAAGACCAATGATTTCAAGATACCAGCGCAGGGTTTCGTAACGGGGCAGGTTGTCTTCTTCGATTAGGACCATGGCTTGTTCGCGGGTGAGCATGCCTTCACGGATTTGATTGCTGCGAAAGGTGTCGTTTTCGGAGAATCCGGCAACTGTGTGGTAAATGTAGTTATAAAAACTGGCTGTGCCATCCCCTATCCGCCAGGTGGATTTGGTATCAATAGCGGTTTCCCATTTGTAATCATGCTGTATGAGGTCGTTAATTTCGTTTTCGTCCCAGCGATAGTAATCAAAAAGGTGGTAGTAGTCTTTTTTAGGTGCAATATACCTGGCGGCAAAAGATCCCAGGCTGTCCCAGACTGACTGGTTGATATATCCGGGACTGCGCATGATGTTGCCCGCCACATAACCAAACAATTTGAGCTGGTTAAATATGGACAATGAATAAATTCTCTTTTTATTAAATTCAGGAGGCAGCCCGGCAAAACCTACCTTGAATTCGGTGTTTTCGAGGTTGTTGATGCCCCATATATTTAGGTCGATGCCGATTTGCTTTTTCACCTGATTGGTGTAGTAAAAGAAAAATTTGTCGCCTGCCATAAAAAGGGGTATCATGCCCAATGAAGGGCACTTCAGCCAAGCGCTTACGTTTTTTCTTATATTCTCCCTTTTCCAGTGGATATCGGCTGAAAAAATGATGTTTTCTACACCCAGCTTGCCACACACACGGGATATATTTCTGCGCGCGAGGTCAGTTACCATTCCCCAATCATACGTAAATGCGATGGGATTGAGACCTAGTTCTTTTTTAATGATGTGAAGAGAATACGTGCTGTCGCGCCCACCGCTGAATGGAACGATACAATCAGGTTTACCGTCTTTGCGGCGGTAAGCCTCTACCAGGGCTTTCAGGTTTTCAATGGGTTGAACTTTGTTCTGTGGCTTATAGTTGTTGCAGAAGTTACAAACGCCCTGAAGATCGTATTTGATAAATGGAAAGGTTTCAGGCAGCACGCATTTGCTGCACCTGCGGAGATTACGGATGGCTTCGGCATTGTTTTCGAGCAGACTGAACAGATGGGCTTCTTTGGAACGATTGATAAACATCGCAGGATCAATTACCACCTCTCGCTTGTTAACCGTGTTGTCGAGTAAATGCTTTTCAAGTCTGAGCGTTTTCACAAATGAAGCGGGTACAGCATTCCAATTTTGAGGATAATCAAAATATTCAATCTTCAGTGAGCTCAAATGAATAATCAAGCCTTTGTTGGCAAGGAGCTGCTTTACCTCCAGTGAGGGGCCAAAAACAGAGAATTCCGCCGTGTTTTTGAGCCTTTCGAGAAAATAGCCCTCCGAAGCAAAAGTGATGAAGCTCTTGTTGTCGGTTATGTAGTACAGGGAGCCATTGTTGGTTGCCATTACAAACTGATCCAGATCTTGGAACATAATAGCCACAGACCAGGTGCCTTCGAGTTGGGCAAATGCCTTGTTGCAGGCTTCGGCCAGATCATTTGTGGATTTTAATTGTTTGCGGATAAGTGCAGGTATAATCTCTGTATCAATGCTGAATGTTCGATGAAGATCAGGATGCAGCTCCCAAAGCTCGTCCACATTGACGATGATACCGTTGTGGATGATAATGATGTCATCTTTCAGTACCGGCTGGTTATTTGCTTCGTTCAGTTGTGTGCCGTTGGTTACCAAACGGGCATGGCCAAAAGCGCTAAAGCCCTGGTTCAATACATCAGCTTTTACGGCTGCTATTACAGAAACATCAAAATCCTTGCTCTTGAGCAGCTGTCGGATGGGTATATCCCCTTTGATGATATCTATGGTGCATCCTTTCAGATTTCTAATGGCCATACCGGATGAATCCTTGCCACGCGACTCGCTGAAAACAGCAATGTTTTCAAGGGTTTTTCGTATTGCTTTGGGTGAATATATTTTACCTGGTTTGGTTATAAGGCCGAAAATTCCGCACATGATACTTCCATTTTAAAATTTTTTTATGTAGTAATGAAAACTAATTTTAGCAATATAATCTTCGAGTAAGATGCCGTGAGAATATATTTATTGTAAAATGAGTGTACCTAATAAAAATAAAAAAGAGGCAAATTCTTTAATTTGAGAAGAGATAAAATCTGAAACATTGATTTTATCTTCAAGTAGTTTTTGTCGTTTTTTTGACCACCTTTGCTTTGTACCTGTTTCTAATAGTTCTTCTATTTTTGCGATGGCCTTCCCAAATTCATCCGGGGTATATGAATATAGTAATCCGTAGGTTTCTTCAAGTTCTGTTAAATAAGTAATTCGTTTTTTGAAAGTATTTATTCTAACTGCTGGAACGCCTAGCACAGCGGCCTCAGATGCCATGGTTTGACTTTCACCTACATAGAGGCTTGCAATCGCCAATAAATCATGAATCTTATCCGGGCTAACTATTTGTTTATAGCTTGCTAGCTCCGGAATAAGCCCGCTTTCAGATGTAATGATGACCCTTCCTTTTTTTGACAAAATCTCAACCAGCCTTTTGCGTTGATCATTGGATAGGCCTTTTTCGCCCAAATCATGATGGGCCTTAAAATCAACAAAGCGCAGCAATATTATATTTTCGTTTACAGTAATATCAAATGCTGTGAATATATCCTTTTGGGGGGTAAAAACATCAGGGTGCAGGTATGAAAGCTCATGAAGGCCAGGATAGTATTTGTATTTTTCTTTGTGGTCATTGTTATTCAAACATTTGGGAGAGAGAATTTTTGTGGCAAATGTGTGACTAAGTGCTGCAAAAAAAGGCGTTGTGTGTTTGTCGTCATCGTCGAGGACAAGACTTTTCCTGCCGGTTAAAAATGCGGCCTGCGGCATTGTAATTGAAACGCCGACACAAAGATCAATTTTGTGAGTGAGGATAACCCTAATGGCTTGAAAAGTGAAAAGAAATTGCTTTGCAATTTTTGCAAGCATCCCTTTGCCTTTTTTACCCTCAAAAATAACTAACCAATGCGGTTGTGTTGCTAGTAATTGGGGCAATGGGCTGTTTGATTTTGCAAGAATTGAAATACGATGGCCCTGAAAGATCAATTGATTTACAGGGTTTTTGAATAGATGAAAATGCGCTGGGTGGTTTATCTCAAATAGTATATTCATGCATTTACCTTGGAGCTATTGTGATTCTACTTCTTTAATAAAATGTCCAGTATCCGCTCGGCGGTTTTGCCATCCCAAAGCGGAGGACAGTGCGGATAAATGGGCTTTTCGAGTATCATACGATAACCTTCCCTTATTTTTTCCATATCATTGCCCACAAGAATGCTCGCCCCACCGTACTGTTTTAGTGTCATTGGGCGTTCTGTATTCCATCGCAAAGTAAGACAAGGTGTACCAAGAACGGTTGATTCTTCCTGCAGGCCACCACTATCGGTTAAGACAATTTTTGCTGACATGTTAAGCCTTAACATTTCGTGGTAGCCAACAGGCGACAAGAGCACAAAATACGGATGTGCTACCAGTGAGTCCCACAAACCGAATTCTTGTATCTTTTTCATAGTTCGCGGGTGGACAGGCCAAACTACAGGCATGAATGATGCCACTTCGCCCATCATGAAGCTCAATAAATTGCTAAATGAAGAAAAATCATCCACATTGGAAGGACGGTGCAACGTAACCAATGCAAAATGTCTATCCACTAAATCAACTTTTGTATTGTCTTTTGAAGCGAAACTGGTGATTATATCATTTAATATAAGTTTTCTTGCTGCGGGCAAATGCTTGACCAACGAATCAATCATGATATTTCCAACCCTATAGATTTTGGCTGATGGAGTTCCTTCCTTCAATAAAATCTGATCTGAAATTTCATCTGTGGTAAATAAAATGTCTGAAAGCCTGTCGGTAACCAAGCGGTTTATTTCTTCAGGCATTTTATTGTCGAATGAGCGTAGACCAGCTTCGACATGAGCAATTTTCATCCAAAGTTTTTTGGCAGTAATGGCAGTTGCCATAGTTGCATTTACATCACCATAAATAACAATCCAGTCAGGGTTTTCCTCCAGTAATACTTTTTCGAGTTTAATCATGGTATTGCCGACCTGTTCGGCATGAGAGGCTGCAGCTACTTCCAAATTTTTATCTGGTTTGGGCATACCTAGTTTTATAAAAAAATCATCCGACATATTTATATCATAATGCTGACCGGTATGTACAATTATATGACGAACACTTCCATTAAATTTTTTGTTATGACTTGCGATTGCATCACAAAATGGTGCTAGTTTCATAAAATTTGGCCGTGCGCCTACCACTGATATAATCTTCATAATATTAGCATTAATATAAATACTTTAATTGAAAATCAGGAAAATTTTTAATTATAGTATTACTTTCAGGATAATTTTCAAAAAACCATACCATAAAATCAGTCAAATCAATCTTTTCTGAGAGCATCTTAGACCTTTTTTTCTTCCATTTTTCTTTTAAGTCAGGTGTATTAAGCAATTCATATACTTTACTGAATAGCAAGTTTTTATCTTTTGTTTTTATTCCGTAACCGAGCTCGTACTTATGTTCAAGTTCTTCAAGATAACTTATCCTACCCACAAAATCATTGAATCGAATATACGGGGTACCTAGCACTCCAGCTTCTGCTGACATTGTTTGGCTATCTGCAATTAAGAAATCAGCAAAATATAATGCATGAGCTAATTCATTTACTTTAATATTGATTCTATATTTTTCGAACTTAGATGGTAGCTTTCTTTCGGAAGTAATAAAAACTTTTCCATAAGACTCCAACAAATCTATCAGCTTAAGCACGTCCTCATCAGTAAGGCCTGATTTACCTGTATCATGTGTCGCATTCAAAGAGACTAATCGTATGATAAAATATTTCGATAAACTGGGATTAAATTGCAAGACCACATCCTGATTAGGTGTAAATCTTTTTGGATGTAAAGAACCCAATTCTTTGTATCCATGAAACGGGACCTTCTTGACGGAAAACTTTCCCATATTAGAGACAAACTGTGTCATTATGTGAGTTGCAAACCGATGTAATAATTGTGATTCGGGAACGGCTGTTACATCATCATCCTGAAACAAAACTGATGGTATCTTATGCAAAAATCCATTTATGACCAGTAAATCGTCAGTTATGAAAAGATTATATTGCGTTCGCCAAACAAACTTTTCCAAACGATACAGAGTCCTAATGGCGTTAAATGCTGCGCCTAAGTATGTCGGAAGCCAACGAATTTTCCTGCCCTCTGGGAAGATGTTTTTATACGCCCAATTCTCATTTTCTATAAGCTTTTCAAGCACGTCTTTGGAAGTAATTACTAAATCAACTTGATGGCCCTTAGCCTTCAAAATATTGATTGTATGTCGAAACACATGATACTTTGAGGGATGTACAATAAAAAATAAATATCTTTTCTTATTCATTTTTTATATTTATTAAATGGGACAGAGCTAATAACATCCAAGCATTGCTCCACCTCATGAAAGATATCTTATTCTTAAATAGAGGTGTTAATCGGTAGTAGAAATATCCTTTTGGGCTAAACATGTTTTTTATGGTCCAACTAGCGATATTTTCAGCAAAATTTAAATATCCCGGATCATAGTCTCTTAACAAAGCGAATGTAATAATGCCTTGGCTTTGATTATGTATGTCTATTGGCCAGCGAGCTGGTAGGCGCCAAAGCGACCTCCCGTTGGGTTCAAATTGTTTATCTTTATAGAACTTTACTCCTTTCTTTATTGCAGATTTTGTATCTGATGGTAAATACGCAGTCAAGTGAAGCAAGTTATGTAGAGAAACGAGTATAAAACCTTGATGGAAGTCAATTTGTTTCTCTTCTTCATCTATTTCTGGATCATAGCTGTAATACCATGAACCGTCATCCTTCTGCCTAGATAATACAAAAGACATGGCTTCTTTGATCAAGGGGTCAGGCTGTTTTCCAGTTACTTGTGCTGATCGAGCCAGTATCTCCGCCGCATGCAAGCTGGCATTGTAACACGCTCCTTTTGATTGATGGGTATAAGCAAAAGAAACACCTTCATCAAAACGGGTAATCGGAATATTCTTTTTAATGTATAAAGCGCTGCTTACAATAGATTGTTTTGCCAACTTATTACCAGTAATTAAAAAGTACTGGTATAAACCTTCTTGAACTTGGTTTGTAACAACAACAGACGGTAACCATGCCGCTTTGAATTCTTGTGGATTGGCCCAAGGGAAATTATAGCCCCAACACATACCCGCGAACCCTTTCGAGTAATTCTTAATCAACCAGTTAAACAGCCAATCGGCTTTTTCAAGGTACTTGTAGTCATTTGTTTGTTGATATAAAAGGCAGTAGGCTTGCAGAAAAAGACCAATGCCTTTTGGGTTATAATCCTTATTAACACCAAGAAAAGGCCTGATATTTATAAGCAGCCGTTTCATAATCTGCGTAGCAAGTGGTGGTCCCCATTTTCCGAATAATTTGAAATTGATGGGGGAGATTAATATGTCATAAGGATCGTAGCCTTTAAAGCCCTCTTTTTCACAATACTCCACTAAACTAATTATTGTGTTTTCTATACTATATATCATTTATATCGATTTTTCTTCCCCATAAGAAATAATCAACCTTATCGCTATTAACACTCTCCATTCATATCAGCAATAATACCTTCAATGCGTTGAGCAATAATTTTCGAATGAAAATATTGTTTTGAGAATTCAGCATTATTAAGCCGCACCTTTTTAAACTTTTCGTTTTGCTCAATAATCTCACGCATTGCATAAGAAAAATCTTTGGGGTCTTTTGAACTTATACAAAAACCAAATTTACAAATTTTAAACAAATCAACTAAACCACCAACTGGTCTTGTTACAATAATTTGGCCTGCAGCCATTGCTTCCAAAACGCTAATTGGCAACCCTTCTTTTGATGTTGGGAAAAGTAAAGTATCACATCTACTTAGTAATTGAAGTTTCTCTCTACCTGTAACAAAACCTGTAAAAGTAATACTGGGGATTAACTTATCTTCCACATATTTTTTTGCCTTATTAAGCGCCTGTCCATCTCCTATAACTGTCAAGTTTATATCTGGGTATTCAGAAACTAACAAATGAAATGCATCTAATGCAATAAATATACCTTTATCTATCTCTATTCTAGAAAAAAACATGAAATTTTTAAACGACGAATTATTGTAACAAGATTGATTGGCATTTATATATTCAAAAACATCGTGATGAACAGGATTGTGTTGCACATAAATTTTTTGTTTGTAACCAACATTTACTAATAAATCTCTGAAAATATCCGCTAGTACAATTATAGCATCAGATCGAAAATAACCGAGTTTCAAAAGTCTAATTTGTTTTAGCGAATCCTCTTCAAATCCATGTATTATCAATAAAACCTTAATGCGAAATAACTTTGACAAATACACAATCAAACCATCTCGTATCAAACAGTTAATACTCAAAGATGTATTCACAATAATGCATTGCGGTTTATGTTTCCATACGGAAAATAAAAACCTATAAGGCAATAAAATAAAAGATCGCGCTTTTACAATACTAGATTCAACTGGTGATTTACTGCCTCTGTGAAATACCTTGATATTTGAACGGAAAAAAGGCGTTATATTACCTACGAATGCGGATACGCCTCCATTAATTAAATAGGGCGCTGTGATTATAATTGTTTGTTTTAACGACATACGTAACTAGTAAGTAATGTTTTTTGAGGCTATTCCTTAATATTTATCCTAAAGTAACTTGCTATAAAGTTCCTCAAACTCCTTGCCCATCCTTTCTAACCGAAATTTGTCAAATATGATCGACACTCCCTTTTCACCAAACTGTAATCGCTTATCTTGACTTACTAATAAGTCAACGATCATATCTGCGATTTCCTGATCACTTTCATTAATAATCAAATAACCACTTTCATTGTGTGCAACGATCTCTTTAGTCCCTCCTACATCACTAGCAATAACAGGTTTACCAAGAGCCATATACTCCATTATGGCGTTGGAAATCCCCTCGCCATTGGGCGAAAACAAAACCCCGATATCACAGGCGTTAACAAGCTCTTCGACATTTGTGATATGTCCAGTAAACTTCACTGATTCCAGTCCTAACATTACCGCCTCGTTTTTAATTGAATCAAGATTTTTTCCATCTCCAACAGCAATGAAAGTAATATCGCTTCTATTGTCAGCAACAAGACTGCAAATATTCAAAAAACGTTGATAATCTTTGTTTTCGGAAAAAGATCCGACCATAATCAAGGCATAATCTGTCTTAATGCCGATCATTTTCCGACATTCGGCTTTTGATGGAAGGTTTTGAATACGTTTTAAATTAAACCCATTATATATTACGTAGCACTTTTTATTATACTTATCTAGTCCATAGCTGACAAGTCCGGCTTTTGAGTTGGAGAGTATGAGGTTAGAAAACCTAAAGTTTATCCAATTTGTAAATGCTGCAAAAGCAGACACTTTCCGTTGCGGGGGGGCATCTGTTATTTGGCTGTTAACCAAAGGAATTTTTAATAGTTTGGAGGCGGGTAGTATGTAGAATGTTTGCATGCCGCCCCATGTGTGAATAATATCCGGTTTAAATTTCTTACATATTCTGTATAGTTGAACAAAAATTCTTGGGTCTTTAGAGTTTTGAATTTTATTTAGTATAAAATATTCTATACCCAGTTTATGAAATGCGGGATAATCAATATAATCAAAAGCCAATACAACAAAAAGTTCAAAAGATTTTTGGTGTTTCAGCCAAGTAAGCAGCTCAATGAGGCGGCGTTCTTTACCACCAGAGCGGAGGGAGCCAATGAAGAAGAGGATTCGCTTAGATTTTACCATTTTAGGTAGGACCTACATAATTCTTTACAGCCTTCCCTCTCAATGGGATTAAAAATATAGCGCAAGTAATCAAGAAAAAATAGATCGGATTGAATATTTGCGGGCGATGGTTGATTGAAATTGTAAAAAGAGAAAGAAAAATAAAAGTATCAGAATTTTTAATTCTGATTATTGTAACAATAAATAAAGCCAACAGATAAAAGAAAAAAACACAGCCTATTCGTAAAACTAAGTGAACCCAGCTTACATGGCTTAGTGAAATACCATATTTATCTGGTTCCGCAAAACGCCCTTCACCCCATAATAATGTTGCAGAATCTAGGGAATATAAATAATTTATATATTGCCGGAACGTCGAAATATTGGCCCTACTATCCTCCAGACCTTTCCCCTCTTCTAATACCAGCCTATCGGTAACTACGCTAAATATATCCGGAAATAATAGGTAAATGAGCGTGATAAGAAAAAAAATAAATGATAATGAGGTTAATAAATTTTTCAGATTACGCAGAAATAGTGCCTTCAAAACAAAATTAATAATCGAGAGAGTATAGAACGCGCCTGATAATGTAAAAATCCCACATAGCAACAAAATTCTATTTCTTTTTTTACTTAGATCATACCCCTCGATACATAGCAAGAAAGCAATTAAAGTTCCTAAATATCCAGGCTCGTCAAAAATGCTGGAGAACCTTGTTATTTCAATTCCTCTTTCAATTTCATTAGAATGTGTGGGATAAACAACAAAAGATCGCCCATTTATCAAAATATCACCGGTTGATATCGGATCTAAAATTTGAAAGCCTATCAACTGAAAGGTATGAAAAAATAAGCCAACACCTACTATAATTACTAAAAACCTGACCAACAATTCATAAATTTTCTCTCGGTCAGAATTATTAATAAGAAACAATGCTGGCAAAACAAGTATGTTAGCAAGTGAAGATCCAATACCTTCGTTTACTGATGAGCTACCACGTGGGAGGAAATTCCAAATAATTAATAATCCGAAAATGCATGCGTAAAATAATTTAGAATTTTCAAATCGTAAATTGCCTCGAAACAAAATCAATAGACCAAATACTGCAAGATAAATACTTTCAGGCCCTGGCAGATGATAGTATATTGTCCATGAAGACAGAACTAAAACAATTACTGCATATATATAAAAAAATTTACTATACTTGCTCATATAGTTTTTTTCCCAAAATAACTGAATAAACATGGACAAATCGTTCTGCAATTTTGGTAGGGTCGTGGTAAGTCTTAGATTGTTGTTGCATCGCTCTCTTTAGGACCACGAGCTGATCTACTTTTGTATTAACTAATTTACGCAATTCCAGAAGTATCTGTTCTGAATCAGGAATAATATTAACGACCGATGAATTTTTTATGCCAAGATAAACCATGGCTTCAGGTTCACTTCCGCTCATAACAATTACACCTCTCTCCATAGCAAACAGCGCATTCATTCCATAACTATATGACTTACACTGATCGATAAGAATGTCAGCATTATCAAGCAGCCGAATATACTCGCTAAAGGGTAATTTTTCAACAATGCAAATTTCAATTAAATCCTGATACTCTAATTTTATTTTGTCTAATGCTTCAACTATATAAACGGCACCTTTAAAATTCCTTCTTGATATGCCAAACAAGACTTTCAATTGCCTTGTTCTAATTTCACCTATCACGGAGTAATTTCCTGAACATGGCAGAGGAATAGGTTTCAATGTTTTTTGCAAATGAGAATAACCCAAAGAATATTCATACATCGAAGGTACAATATTATCAATATGCTGAACAAAATAACCAAATATTGATAATTTATTTTTCGTAGCATAATTTGGTTTCTCAGGTGAATTTTTATCGAAAGGAAAATATTTTAATTTAAATTCAGATCTTAGGTATGCAGGATCTGTTCCGCAAGCATAATAAATAGATTTAGTATTAAACAAAAATACCAATTTTGGTAGACCTAAATAATAAAAATAATATGGGAAGGCGAAAGGATTAATGAATTGCACAACATCATAACCAATAAACTTTCTTATATTGATTAAAAAATTCAAAATATTGAGTAACTTCCCTAAATACTTAGATTTAAAGGGAACAATTGAAATGTCGTAACTAAAACCTTTGTAACCATCACCATCTCCAGCGAGCATAACGTCATGCCCAAGCATTATTAGGGCTTTTTTTAGATTATTGTGCACACCGCTGAACTCGCCAATTAATAATAATTTCATTACTTCTGTAATTCCTTGACAACTCCAAAAACGTGGTTGACCAACTGTTGATTTTGATTGCTTTTCATTATTTTCATGATTGATTTTGCAGCATTATCTCCCATTTCCTTAACTCGTTGCGGGTTAGATAAAAACCACCTTATTTTACTAGCAATTGCACTAGAATTACCAGAGGGGACAATGAAACCATTTTCACCATTTCTAACTAATTCACTAGAACCACATCCATCACTGACTATAACTGGAACACCACAATACATAGCCTCTGAAACTGTTGTTGGGCCTGCATCTAAAAGACTTGGAATAATTGCTATATGGGCACTTCTGTAAAACATATTAATATCATTCACCCATCCAAGATATTTAACATTTTTTAAATCAGCGAAACGAGCGTTAATTATTTCTTGTAAATCAACGTTTATGCTTCCTCCTATTACTAATTCCGCATAACCTGAATTCACTGTAGACCAAGCCTCCAACAAATAATAAAAGCCTTTTAACCAAAAAGGATTTGAGATAAAACAAAATACTAATTTATTTTTTTTTTCTTCACTTTTGAATTCAAAAATGCGTGTATTAGGTGTAATATGATAATTTATTTTTGACAACCTTATTTTCGGAATTCGATTTGAAAAAGAATTAAAAGTTACACTTGAAAACGTTACAATATGATCAAAGTGATCAATACTCTTTGAAATAAAATTTAATCGTTGTTCAAACATATATGCATCTTCAAACATCACTTGATGTATTTGTTGTTCTTTTAATAAAAGTGCATTAATATCACGGTCATCGGGATTTCCAGAAATCAAAATATTAATTCCACCTTTTTTCTTATTTCGTTTTTGTGAATAAAAAAGATAAGCAGAACTGATAATTATGCTAGGTTGATTAATATGGAGCGAAAATATTAAATCAAAAAGAACTTCCGAATAAAATCTTAATACATATGATTTTTTTTTTAAAAACAATCGATTAAATACCGATATTATAGTTATCAGAAAGTTGAATCCACCATTCCCATTTGGTTTGATGTTATTATGTATAAAGGATGCTCGTTTGCCAAAAATATTACCAACGATTAAAGTCGAATTCGTATAAGAACATTCTTCAAATAAAGGCATGATCATTTTATTCATGCCCTGAGGAATACCATTTCGAATTCCTTGAAAAGAAACGAAAATTATTCGGTTAATCATTAATCAATAAGAAATATATAGGTTTTAATCTAATAGCAAATTCTGAAGTGTAATAATATCTTTAAATTGTTTAACTCAATTTACAGAAAACCAAAAATTATAAATTTATTTTTTTCTGAATTATCTTTAGTATAAAATAAAAACCAAACATGGTTTAAAATTTAATACCATCGTTCTTATACTCGTCAAACTATAAACCAACAAGATTGATTACGGTATAATTATATATATAATTAACAAAATTTCTATAAATTATTTTGCATTGTAATGATTTTTATATAGTCATTTAACGTTCCCATATCCAACCAACTCTTCTCACTAACTGGAAACACTCCAACTTTTCTTTTTTCTATCATCAACTTTTCAATAAGTTGTGTAATATGAAAAAACTCATTCTCAGGAATATCATTTAGTACACTTGGTTCAAGTATGTACATTCCGGAATTTAATTGAAAGGTAAAAGAAGGTTTTTCTGAAAGGCTTTCAAGAACGCCGTTCATACCAGTATTCAAGGTACCATAAGGAATATCAATATTTTTCAAAGCTGAAACAAGCGTAATTTCATTTTTCTGTTCTCTGTGATATTGTAAAATTGCGGAATAATCTTGATCTATTAGAATATCACAATTAGAAACGAAAAAAGCAGAATCCAACTTTCCTCTTAGCAGATGTAAACTACCTGCAGTACCGAGCGGCTTTTCTTCCTTGAAATACTCAATAGAATACGGTAAATTTTGATTGGACAAATAAAATTCAATAAGTTCAGCCTTATAGTTCACGCTGATATAAAAACGTTTCGAGCCATAATAATAAAAACGAGAAAAAATCTCTTCAAGCATAGACTTTTCACCTATAGGCAACAAGGGTTTAGGAAACACATTCGTTAAGGGTCTTACCCGACTACCATAACCTCCAGCCATGATAACTACAGGCAAATCAAACTTATCTATAGGTATTGGTTTTTCTTTTTCAAATATATCTTCCCAAAAAATAACATCAACAATTTCTCTTTGCTCATTAACAACAGGCATAAACTCTGCGCGTATGAAAAGCATTATTTTTTTTATTTCGTCTTTGCTATCCTCAGGTTTTGCTATTATATAATCACTTCTTAAAACTTCACTTATTTCTCTATCCAATGGCATGCCATGTAATATAGCACGTTGAATATCTCCTATTGAAAGTAAACCGCAATAAAATCCGTGGTCATCTACTACAATTAATAACTTTCTTTGGGTAGTATCCATATATTTCATCGCACACAAAATTGAGCTACTCAATACAATTAATAATTTATTAAAATCCATAATAATTTAGAATATAATTTTTAAAACACCCAACTAAATTTTACTAAAACTAGATTCAATATTTTTTTAGCAATCGTTCATGCATATATTGCATTACTCTGTAAAAACCTTCCTACTTAACTCATGAAAAAGATTATAACCATCCCATATGTAATGAAAGTTTAAGGCATGGCCAACTTGCACAATTCTGTCAATACCTTCACCGTAGGTCAATTCAAGCAGGCTCTCTTTCGATTCTTTTGATAATCCGAAGTATGAAATGGTTTGAACCTTTGGCACCTTTAACGCCTCAAGTTCTGTGATATCTCCACAATCCCGATAATAAAAGTATCCACCACCACAACCATGTAATGAACTAGAATCGCACGTATCTGATAGTTTTAATAACTTGAACAAGTTACTACCTGAATGTGTTAGAATGTTTCCATCTAAAGCATCATCGACCATTCTATTAAGTTTGAGTGAAGCCAGTGAATTTACGTCATTTTCATATTCAGAGCTTAGAAACTCCTCCAGTCCTTTACTTATTTTTTCTCTTGCATCAACACAACTCTGAGCATCGCCTAAAAAATAAATTGTTTGCGGTGAGGAACATCCCATTTGGTCAAAGGTGTATGCATCATTATAGAAATTGCGCAATAGCTCTTCCCAATCTTTTCCTTCACACGACAATACACTTTCGGAATCCAAAATCATCATTGAAATTCTATCAGCAAAAACAATGTCCTTTGTTCTGGTAGCCTTTTCGAACGACTGAAAAGTTTTGATGGTAGCATCGCCCCCCCAAATCAATCTAGCATTGGCAGCGGAAGAGAGATAATTACTAATGTCTTCGTTATGATCGTAACTAATAATATTTATGTATTCCTTGAATATTTCAAATACTTTGGTTCCCATAAGTTGATTCAACTTTTCGAACAAACCAAGCACACGTGGAGCATCCATACGTTTAGAAATTCGTAGTATGTTTCTGTTACCCATGAGCAGCGCTACAACCATACTGTAAATAAACATGGTATCTACATTTGCAGGACAAATATGGAACACTTTGCCTACGGGAGCCAGCTTATACTGAGTATTGTTGAGGAAATGTTCTTGTTCTTGCAACATTTTTTTAAGTTGCGCTTTTCTAAGCCAAAAACCTAATGCAGCAATTTCTGGACGCCTATTCACCGTCTTATCAGAAAGAATTGCTTTCGACAAGGCATCAAGAAAGTCTATTGTCCTGCTGTCAAAAGGCTTCAAAATGTACTCTAGGTCCGCTAAACAGCAAAGGTCGGTACATGTAAGATTCTCTGAATTGGGAGTATACTGCCTAATAAGCAAAGATTTCATCCATTTATTTATTGAAGGTGTCGCTACAGCCTCTTAACTCTGCCTTTTTCGCACGTCCTAGTATTCTAAAATATTTTCCCTTCCAACCCTCCGGAGAATCATCAATACCTTCCAAAACGCCAATGTCTTCAGTTAAAAGGGAATGTCCTGGGTAGCTTTTTGGCAATGGGCTAATCACCTGAATTAAGCCAGGTTTACCTATAGGTTGAACACTAAAATCAACAGGATTCCTTATAATGACATCAGCGAAATTTGGAGCATGCAAAAATCCATTCTGATTTTCCATAAAAACCGAACCCACCTGTTCAACCATGCCATAATAGTTGAAAATGTTCTTTAGGTTAAACTTTTCACTCAAACACGTTCTAAACGTCTCATTATCAACAGCCAATTCTAATAACTTTTTCCATCCACCACTGTGCATTAGAATTGCGTTACTGAGATCGTACTTTTTATCAAAATTGGCCTTTTGCAGGAACTGCCAAACCATGAAGGTAAATCCAAATATAAAAATACGTTGACCGTCATATTTTTCTAAAAATTCCTTTAAAACCTTCTCATCCGGCTCAAAATTCTCGTTCAAAACATAGGTATGGTCTTTTCCAAAAGGCGCTATACCAAGAATCCCAGCGCCTCGAGCAGAAAAACTCGATTTATTCGCAAATACAGCCTTTGAGTCTATGATTAGCATCGGCAGCCGCTGTGGGCCAACAATGTGAGCAATGATTTTTGAAAGCGCAACACTTTGCAAGCGAGCGGTATCTTTATCTAAATAAATCCTACTAACGCTTTGGCCTGTTGTGCCCGACGAAGTAAGTACTTTAAATACATCTGCATCCTTAATGCTCATCAATGGATGGTTTTTAAAGGCGCTTACTGGTATAAAGGGCAAGTCCTCGGTAGATGCTAGGTGTAAAGCTGTTCCAAAAACGCGATCACAAATTACTCTGTAAGCGTGGGAATTTGAAATATGATGCTTATGAAGGTCTTTTAATATTCCCAGCATTGCCTTTTCCTTTTCAGCCTGATAAAGGCTAAATTGTCGGGCATTCAACAAATCATCCAATTGCATACTCACTTGTTAAAAAATTGTAATCAGGCTTTCCGTTCGCAGTTAATGGTATTGACTCAATGGTTCGGAGCTTGAAGGCGGTTGGATGCAATTTATATGTCCCACTCAACCATTGTACAATTTGTGCTTGTTCTTCATTGGGATTGGTAGAATACACCACAACCGCTTTGTCTTGCCAGCCCAGGCAAGGATAAAATGCACCGAATTGCTTGGACAATGCTGCCTCCAACTCGTCTAAGTTTATCCTATTGCCAAAAATTTTGACAAACCTCTTACTCCTTCCGGTAATGTAATAAAACCCCTGTTCATCTACTCTTGCTAGATCACCCGTACTTAAAAATACTGGACTTTCAAATGAATTCAAATCTTCGACACATTCGGCATACCCACCGAATACATTGGGTCCTTCGTAATATAACTCCGACGACTCCCCATCTATCTTAAACCTACCTCCGGGAATAGCCTTGCCAATCGAACCAATATGATTCATCATATCATTCGGCTCTAAAAATGACATGCGGGCTGTGGCTTCGGTTTGACCATACATGACATAAAACAACTTATCATATTCTATGGCGAATTCGGCGTACTTCTTTACGAGCTCGTAACGCAATTTCCCTCCAGCCTGAGTAAAATACCGAAGACTCGGTAGTAGTTTTTTTGTAAAACCCAGTCGATCAAGCATTTCATATACAAATGGAACACCTGCTATGGTAGAATATTGATACTTTTGAAAATTCTCCCAAAATCCCTTCGACATAACATCCTGAACCCCGGCAATCAAGGTGGCTCCCTTTAACGCATTACTTGTTAGAATAGACAATCCATACGAGTAATATATTGGTAAATTCAAAGGCACTTTGTCTGAAGCCAAGATTGGCAAATACGCCGATATGGCTTCTGCATTAGATAGCAAGTTGCTTTCAGAAAGCTTCACGAACTTGGGAGAACCCGTAGTACCAGATGTGCTTAATAGCACCCGCAAATTCTCATGAAACTTGTGGGAGGATTTAATGATTCTTTCATGTACCGAAACGCCATTGGGTTTATACCCATAAATAAAAGACCTCGATGCATCATAAATATGGTTTGGAGCATAACTGCCTTCAAGTGTCGATTTTAAATTCTCCGATAATGTTTCAGATAGCAATACCAATACGTGTTGACTTTCAAAAGCTTTGATTAGAAAAGCCACCGACTCGAATGAATTATTTAAGTAGCAAAAGAAGAGCGTCCTTTCTTCGATTCGCACGAAAAATTCGGGTAAATCTTTGAAAGCGTACATGTTTCCAGTAGCTTCATCAATAACCCTAAGGTTTTTATTATTCTTTATTCTCTCAACTAGGCCCATCAATTACTAAATAATCATTCCACCGTCAACACCAATAACCTGCCCAGTTACATAAGAAGATAGATCAGAGGCTAAAAACAAGGCTACTTTCGCGACGTCCAATGGTTGGCCAACTCGAGCTAGGCCTATGCTAGCTATCATTTGTTGTTCCGGGATATTTGCAGTCATGTTGGTTGCAATAAAGCCCGGAGCAATAGCATTTACCCGGATATTCAAAGCGCCTAGTTCTTTGCTTAGTGACTTTGTAAAGCCAATTATTGCACTTTTGCTTGCACTATACACAGACTGTCCACTACTTCCATTAGTCCCAATAATAGAAGTCATATTAATGATTGCACCTCCTCTGTTTTTAATCAAAAGTTTGATTGAAGCTTGAGCAACATTTATTGTGCCTAATGTATTCACGTCAATATTTTGTTTAATTGCTTCTAGCTTCATCATCATTAAAGAGCCATCTAGCATCACTCCTGCATTATTTACAATGATATGTACGCTCAACTTATCCGAACTAATTTGTTTAAACACAGATTTAACCTCTTCATAATTCGAAACATCCGCTTTGTAGACTGATACTTGAACAGCATATTTATGCTCAATTTTGTTTTTCAAAGTCGTTAATCTCCCCATATCCCTAGATATCAAGACAAGATTCGCCCCATGTTCTGCATATAACTCGGCTATGGCTTCTCCAATACCTTTGGACGCTCCAGTAATTAATGCAGTTTTATTTAAGAGAAGCATTTGATTAAAATACAATATTATATTTCGATAGAATATCTTTAGCCTTGGCAAAAGAGCTCATATCTATCACATCATCAGTGTCAATTGAAACCTCGAAGTCTTCTTCTAATTGACTAATTAAAATCATGTGCGAAATTGAATCCCATTCAGGAACAGTTTGATACTCTAAAGAGTCAACAATTAATGCAGCATTAATACCTAATGCTTCGTGAAAACTGTTGACTAATTTTTGATTATTATCCATAATATTCTAATATTTATTTAAATCTTCGCGCAGGGTTGCCAAAATATTTTCCTGATTCAATTAGAGAATTAATTACAACCGACCCCACTCCAAGAAATGTATCATCACATATTGAAATTCCTAAATTTAAAGTTGAACTGTTTCCTAATGTGACATTATTACCAACATTTGTTCGTGCGCCTACCGTTACATTAGCCGCAATTAAAACATTGTCGCCTAAATTTACTTCATGTGCAATACTTGATTGTGGATAAATTATATTAAAATTGCCTATAAATACATTTGTAGCGAATGCGACATTTTCATATATAACATTACCAAATCCATAACTAACATGGTTTAAGTTTACACTCGGATGAACAATACTTGGATAAGTATGTGCGCCAAAATTACTTTCAATAAATTCCATATATTTAAATCTATTTTTAACAACAAAATTAATAACTACACCAATATTTTGAAATTCTGTTCGCAACATCTCATCTCCACCAAGTATTGGGTATCCTAAGAGGAACTTACCATATTTATCCTTATTTGAATCCAAAAAGCCGTGAATTTTAAATTTAGGCTCAACATTGTTTATAGATTCAATTAATTTAATTATATCTGTATTTCCTGTTCCGAGAATGACTAAGTCTATCATATTAGTATATTTATTATCTTATTTACTTCCGCTTTAGTGAGTGCACCAAACATTGGTAACGTAATCATTGAATTTATCATTTGTTCTGTCTTTGGCAATTCTGAATAATATTTTTGGTAAACGCTAAAACGGTGCACTGCTGGATAATGCATACTCGTTTGCACGCCATGTGCAGCTAGCTTATCTCTGAGTACATCACGTTTTTTCGCATCAGTTTCTTTTAATACTATTGGAAAGATGTAATTAGAAGTAAACTCAGTGTGATTTTTAAAAGGAATGATGATTTCAGAATTAGAACTTAATTGGGAAATATACTCCTTTCTTACAAGCGCTCTCTGATTTAAATCATCTTGAATTTTATCTAACTGTACTAATCCTATGCTAGCGCGGATATCATCCATGCGATAATTATACCCGAATTCTACAACATCATAAGCTGTAGCATGACCCTTAGCGCGTTCATAAGACATAGATGTCATACCATGAGAGCGTAACAGTTTAGCTCGATCATAATACGCCTGAGAATTGGTTAAAAGCATGCCACCTTCTCCTGTACTAATGTTTTTATTGGAGAAAAAACTAAAGCAACCTACATCCCCAATCGTTCCAAGTTTGCTTCCATTGTATTCAGAAAGAGGAGCGTGACAAGCATCTTCAATTACTTTTAAATTATACCTCTTAGCAATATCCATAATGGCATCCATGTCGCAAGGAAAACCAGCATAATGCATTACTACTATTGCTTTCGTTTTATTTGTAATTTTTGACTCAATATCAATTGGACAAATTACCGGCCGTTCAACACTTTCAATATCTGTAAAAACTGGTATTGCATCTACATAACGAATTGAATTACAAGTTGCCACAAAAGTAAGGGAAGGACAAATGACTTCATCTCCTGGCTCGACCCCCACTAACTTCATTGCTAGGTGTAAAGCAACGGTACAATTACTTAATGCTACAGCATAATTTGCACCTAGCATTGAAGCAAATTTTGCTTCAAATTCAGCTGTTTTAGGCCCTGTAGAAATCCAGCCAGATTTTATGGTTTCTAAAGCAGCTAATTGTTCTTTCTCATCAAAATTGAGATTGAAAAGGGGAATAGTAAAACTCATATTTATAAATTTTTACATTTTCGAGTCTAAATATTTACCGGTTTCTTTATGCCCAAAATCTGGAATCATATAATGAAAAAGGTCTACTATTTCTCGTTTTGTCCAAGCGCCTCTTGATCTTAAGGCTTCAATAGTGTTTTCAAAATGATTGAGTTTTTCTAACTCGATATTCAGTTCATTCTTTATTATACCCAAATTTTCAAAACGCTCCATATCGAGAACTTCTTTATCCGTATAAAACTCTTCGAAGTCCTTCTCGCCCGTTGTATCGCTTTCTGTAAACAAGCAAGGCCAGTATTTTGGTGCAGTGAGCTGTGAGCTGTGAGCTGTATTGAAAAATTGTCGAGCTTCTTCTTCTGAAGAGCAATTGTAAGGCGCATACCCCAATTGCTTCAAGTAATTAACTGCAATTTCTGAAAAGGTAATGAGATGCAAACTTTCACTTAGTTTAGGAAAGAATATGTCGCGGTTTTCACCAAAGATGCAAGACATTAAACATAATTCACCAGACTCTTGTGGCACAACAAAGTACCTTTTAATATCATTGGGTGCTACAATGGGCTGGCGCTTTTGAACACGTTGATTGTAACCATGTAGTAAAGAACCATCTGAAAAAGCCACGTTGGCAAAGCGAGCCGTTGAAATTTCAATGTCTGTGCTCCTTCGCATCAGAAACATTTCCATGATACGCTTAGAAGCCCCCATCATGTTAACGGGATTTGCAGCTTTATCCGTAGATACACAAAAGTATTTTTTTACACCTTTTTTGATGGATTGCTGAATGGTTTTATCGGTATTAAACACATTTACTTGAATCATACGCATTAGTGTGTACTCATCCTTTTCAGAGCGAACATGTTTTAGGGCTGAAAGGTTCAAAACAAAGTCATATTCGCCATCGGCTTCAATAAATGAATCATATTCTACCGAGCCAATATCAAGCGCAAAAGTTTGAAAGTCGCCTTCTATGTATCCTAAAGAAGCTCTAATATCTCTAACCAACTCCACCATATTATTTTCACTGATATCAACAACATGGAGTTTGAAAGGATTACGCTTAAAGATCTCCTTGATGACAGCTTGACCAATAGAACCCGCTCCACCAAGCACCAAAAATCGAGAGGAAGAAACCACTTTACTTAATTCCTTTTCGCGAGAGCAAATATCTTGGGTAAACAAACGTTTGTCTCGTCCTATAAGATGTAAAACATTCATTTCTATGAAATTCTTTCCTTTAAATGGTGATCATGTTTTTGGTAGCCGTGAATCAGATGTGATTGAATTAATAAATTTTGCTCAATATAGGTATATGATTCTTTGGGCTATTTTTAAATAGTCATTCGACTACCTTTAGAAATAGTGGTAACACGTCATGTGGGAATCAACGGTAGATGAGGAACCAACAATTGCCGTAGCCCAAGAATCATTCAAAGCGTTTGTTATTGAATATTACCTAGTGAATGCCTTTCCCATTGGTCTCCGGGACTTGTGACCCACGCAGTCGAAGAATGGCGCAAGCTCGATATCCTTAGGTATAAAACAGGCAGCCTATGGTGGTGTTGAAGTCAATTAATGCCAACAGATCAGCTTTGTGCTGCTGCGAGACGGGAAAATTTCGGATATACCCATTGCATTTTTAAATACCGAATCGGATGGTTGGTCCCGAGGAAGCCCCAATCCCTGGGGCCTGGCTAGGCCCACCGAAAGTAGTTCCGTCTACCTCGAGCTCACTATCTAGACTTTCGGTCTGAGCCAAAAGGTACTGATAGATGCACGAGCAGTAGTCTCGAATGAAGCGATGAACCGCGTCCTGATAGGCTATTACAAGGAAGCAGGTACTATAAGCTGGAACGCCGAGAGGGTAGTACTCAAGCAGGCGGGATTTTATCTGCAGTAGGAGTCAGCTTAACTGCCACCACATGTTTGAGGATTTGAATCGATGACTACATGCCTTGCCCTGTAAATAACCGGTCACAAGAGCCCAGAGTCTTGGACTCCATAACCTAAGGCAGGTTTGTATAGCAATAAACAGTTAGAAGACAATAAATTTCCAAATAATAACTACAATCTAGAAAATCAATTACCTAAGTGAATTTTTAGGAACTTTCATGAATAGCTCTATCCTCACAATTCTATTTTAACAAATATCAACGCTTATAGTTATACAAAAATTTGTTTAAGGTTGATAAAATCTATGCCAGGCTTCTTTTTAGCGTATTTTATGATATCTATTAACGCCTCTCCCATATTTTGATCTCCATTTTTCATTTTATAATTAAAAGCATAGCAATGGGTTGACAAAACAAAAATACCATTATTTGTGTGCGCATAATCAATTTCTTCCTTTATTCTTTTTAAATCTGTACCAGGCTGCAACCTTTGATGTGCTACTATAGATAAGCGATTATTCTGTATCACAAACGGATAAATGTTTTTACGATTTTTCACTTTAAATAATAAATAATTACAATACTGCTTTATACCAAAAAACTTTAAAGTCTCTAAACTTCTTACACTAGGCAAATCCGCACAGATAGCTAAATCATTGTTCAAAACAGCCATAATACCCATACTATTGATCATATTTTGAGGCGGAGTAAACACCTCAATTTTCTGATTAAAAGATTGCTCAAGATAACTAATTGCCTTTTTTAAATCTAACGTAAGATCTCTATTTGTATAGAACTCTGCCCCGATCCCGAAATTAGTTTTACATTGAGGCATTACATTATCTTCATTTCGGTGATGAATAGCATGAATCGTTATATATATTCTATTAAATGACATTTCCTTCTTAATAAAATCTACCAATTCCAAATTCTTGTGAATCGGAAATATTTCATTATCAGATAATAGTTTCTTTAAGTTTTCTGAATTTTGAACACCAGGACCCATTCGCTCAGCTTCATCAACTAACTTAAGCCAATCGCCCTTAATAAAAGGCACCACTGACATACTTATTGGACAAATGTCCCATATGAACTTATAATACTCCTCAATCATTGATGGACTAAAAAAATAATTCAAGTCGTCATCACGTAGCGCAAACTTCATGTAGAAATAATATGTCTGTTATGGAAATTAGAAAATAAGTGGTTTGAATAAACCAAAAGAAATATGTTTTGTAACACAATATGTAAAAAAAGAAACGACGAATTACTAGCGCTGATCAATATAAAAAATAGTAGAGACAGAAAGCCTGTCAAAAAAGTTATCTTCAAATAATAGGATTGCGGAAAAAATAAACAAATAAAATTCGTCTTAACCTTTAGTGCTATATGAAGAATTTGTGACAAATAGATAAAAACCGTAAAATAAAACAAATGTCTATAGGAATTCAAATTGAGGAATTCTAATAAATCATTGAGAAAAATAATAAAAACAGGAAAAACAATAATTGAGGCAAGTAGTATTAAATTTTTTAACTTAAAAACTCTGCGTAAACGAATCATTATTTCAGTGCTTTCATTTTTAAATTTAACTAACCCCTGAATTAAAGGATCAAAGAGGTTTTCGATAAAAGTTATTCCTATCTGAAGAAGACTTTTTGCCACCGTAAATGAGCCCAATATTTCCAGACTCAAAAAGATTGATACTAGTAAATGATCGAAATATTTAAATAAATAAGAAACGTATGCTGAAAGCGCAAAAGTTTTTGAACTTTGAATAGCCTCCTTAAGTTTATTTTTCATAAAAACCCCTTCAAAACTAATCCATTTCCTAAGGAGAAAAAAAATTGGTACAGTTACAAGTAAAGGTAAAAGCATGATAAAATTAATGTATACTAGGAATCCAAATTTAAAAAATAGAAGCAAAGCTACTAACCTGCCAAACACGTTAATTGAATAACTTGTTAAAGCCGCAGCAAAATACATATTAAATGATTTAAGCAACAATGCAGCTGAATCGTTTAAGGCTCTAAAAATGCTCGTAAAAACCATTAAAATAAAAAGAGTAAAATATTGCCCATTAAAACTTGAATGAGAAATATACCATGCATAAACTAGCATTGGAAGCTGCAATAATAAAGCTAATGATCCGCGATACACTAAACTCTGTGTTACAATAAGTTTGATTGCCTCATGATTTTTCTCTTCTTTCCATAAAAGCACATTCCTGATGGCATGGGTCTCAAAACCAGTATTACTAAACACTGAAATAAAGGACGAAATTACACTGTATATGCCCACGAGGGCATATATTTCAGGCGGAAGAGAACCTGCAATATAGAAAACCGAAAATACCCCGAGAACTATTCCTGATATCTGAAGAGTAATTAGGCCAATACTTTGTTTCATTAATAAATTAGCACGAATATAGACTTCATTACTATCATTGGATTTATCATTCCTCTTTTATATTACTAAAGCAAAAAGCAACAACTAATAAAGAAAATGCTTAATATTTTCAACTGCTTCTACAACATGATCTATTTCCATTCCAGGCCACAATGGCAAACTCAAGGCGGTATCTGCTATTTCCTCAGCTATAGGAAAATCCCCTTTTTTGTAACCTAAATCTTTATACGCATATTGCAAGTGCGGAGGTATAGGGTAGTGAATTAAAGTTCCTACTCCATTGTCATGCAAATATTTTTGTAATTGATCACGTTTATTGGCACGGATAACATACAAATGATATACATGGGTGGATCCTTCAGCTATTTTAGGTAAGGTAATGCCTTCTAAATCTTTTAAAGCTTCATTATACCATTCGGCAATTAGCTGTCTTTGTACTGTCCATTCGTTTAACTTCTTAAGCTTAACGCTTAATAAAGCCGCTTGAAGCTCATCCAATCTCATATTATGACCTATGACTTCGTTGTAATACTTCTTTTGGGAACCGTAATTACGAAGTGCCCTAATTTTTTGAGCCAATTCATTAGAATTTGTAGTAACCGCACCTGCATCGCCTATAGCGCCTAGATTCTTGCCTGGATAGAAACTTGTTCCATTAATATCACCCCAAGTACCCGTTAATTTTCCATCAAAACTAGCGCCTTGAGATTGAGCGTTATCCTCAATAACATAAAGTTTATATTTTTTTGCTAACTCCATTATCGCAATCATTTCACAAGCCTGACCATATAAATGAACAGGCATAATTGCTCTAGTTTTTGGAGTAATCGCAAATTCAATGCGGTTAGGGTCAATATTGTATGTTGCCTTATTGGGTTCAACAAAAACAGGTGTTGCTCCAACATATGATATAGCCAATACCGTTGCTATATAGGTGTTTGATGGTACAATAACCTCATCGCCAACACTCACGCCACATGCCCTTAATGCCAAATATAAAGAGTCTAAGCCATTACTAAGTCCCACGGTATGCTTGACCTGATTAAATGCTGCGTAGGCATTTTCAAATTGCTCTACCTCTTTACCAAGCACGAACCAATTACTTTCATATACCCGATTAAAAGCCTCTTGCATTTCGACTTTTATAGCTGAATGCATTGGCCAAAAATTAATAAATGGAATTTTCATTTTTTGTATAATTCACCGTTAATTTCCTCCCATACTGCTCCAAAATTATCATAAAATTTACCATTAGTATGCTTCATTTTTGTGCCATCATTATTCAGCCAACCAACTATTAATGCCGGAGATCCAAAAACAAGAGCACGAGCGGGAACATTCTTGGTAACTAAACTGCCAGCACCTACCATTGCATATTCTCCAATAATCAAACCACCTAAAATAACTGCCGCTGCACCTATAGAACAATATTCCCTCAAAATAGTCCTTTGAAATGAAACTGGATATTGTTTGGACCTAGGCCTTTCATCGTTGATAAATGTGACATTAGGGCCAATGAAAACATTATTCTCCACTGTTAGCCCATCCCATAAATATACTCCTGATTTTATTGTAACATTATTTTTAATTTCAACATCATTCTCAATAAAGACATGACAGTTAATATTACAGTTATCGCCTATAATAGCATTTTTTAAAATAATCGAATACTGCCATATCGATGTTCCCTTCCCAATATTTTCTGTGTGCACCTGAGCAAGCTCATGAATCATGTTTCATCCTTTTGAATTGTTCATATTCTCTAACATAATCGTTTTCATCATAATCATGTGATGCTAATACCAAGCATATAGAGCCTGAGGAAAAATTTGTCAACTCCCTCCATAATCCTGAAGGCATAAGAACTCCAACAGATGGTCTATTTAAATTAAAAGTTCTTTTTTTCATCCCATCATCAACGATTAGATCAAAACTGCCACTTGCCGCAACGATAAGTTGCTGTAGCTCTTTGTGGGCGTGTCCTCCTCGATCAACACCACCCGGAACGTCATAAAGAAAATAAATCCTTTTTATTGGAAAATGCAGTTCTCTCATTTCATTAATTACTGTAATGCTTCCTGCCTCTAAATTTATTTTTGGCAGTTGAATTATTGCGCAATCAAGGACAGACGTAAGGTTCATTGAAATTTACACAAAAATTGTTCGAAATCTCTAATATAATCTGATTCATTATAGTCCTGATCAGATATATGTAGCGCAACTGCGTTCGTTGAAAAATTCTCCATGTGTCTCCACGTCATCGCAGGGAGCAATACACCATGGTAAGATCTATTTAATGTAACTCTATGTGTATTTTGATATCTATTCGTGACAACAACATCAAAACTTCCACTTAAAGCAATAATAATCTCTTGCTGAGTCCGATATGCATGACCGCCTCTTATTTGGCCTCCAGGCACATCATAGGTCCAAAATACTCTTTTAATCTCGAAAGGAATATGTTGGGGATGTTGTAAATAAGTAAGATTGCCCCTTGCATCCACAATTTTCGGGAAATTAATTTTTAATAGTGATGAGCTTACACCTTTGTGCGACATTATTATAACATTAATTGTGTCTTATACCACCCCATAACCAATCCTAGGCCTTCCTCAAACCGTTGCCTTGGTTGATATTTTAACTGTTCGGCTATTTTACTAATCGATGCCTTGGACTGCCTGACATCTCCGGCTCGCTCTGGGCCATAAAACGGCTCCAAAGATTTCCGTGTAATTTTTTGCAGGATTTGAACCATTTGATTAAGGGTGGTTTGGTCTCCGCAGGCAACATTGTAAACCTCGTGGGACTTTAGCTGAATGGCGTCCTTTTTATCCAATCCATACAACAAAGCCAAAACATTGGCCTGCACGGCATTCTCGACAAAGGTAAAATCCCTGCTGGTTTCCCCATCGCCATAGATCGTGGGTCGGGTTCCTTCCAAGAAATGTTTGCAAAACAAAGGGATCACTGCTGCATAGGGATTGTTCGGATTTTGTTTTGGTCCAAAAACATTAAAGTAACGTAGACCAATAGTGTGCATACCGTAAACCCTGCTAAAAACATCGGCATACATTTCATTCACCGCCTTGGTGACAGCATAGGGGCTCAAAGGCTTGCCTTCGCGACCTTCGACCTTGGGGAGTTCGGTACTATCCCCGTAGGTACTAGACGAGGCGGCATAAACCATTCGCTGACATCCAGCTTCGTCCCTACAAGCCACCAACATATTCAAAAAGCCACTAATATTCACTTCGTTACTCGTAATCGGGTCCGCCACGCTCCTGGGCACCGAACCCAAGGCTGCCAAATGTGCAACCAAATCCATACCCGAAACGGCCTCCTTGCAAGTTTCCAAATTTCTTATATCCCCATCCACAAATTCAAAATTGGGCAATGTTATAAACTCCTGAATATTCTCCCAATAGCCGTTGGATAAATTGTCCAAAACCCGGACCTTCCCTACTCCGTACTTGAGCAAATACTCCACCAAATTGGAACCAATAAAGCCAGCGCCTCCGGTGACCAATATCCGATACTTGGACAAATCAACCTGGTGGTAGGACTCCAAATAGAGGTCAGGATTGAATATCAAATCAAAATATTTTTTGTTATACTTCTTTACAAGCGCCAATCCGAAGCTCCTTTGGGGAGCAAGCCTTTGACATCGTAAACCAAACCCTGAGGGGTCAGGGCCCTGAGGTCCAGCTTTTCAAATTCACGATGCGCCACCGCCAAAATCACCGCATCGTAAGTCCCTTGGGGTAAGGCCGGATGCACCACCAAGCCTCCGTATTCATGCCCCACCTCCTCGGATTGAACCCAAGGGTCGTGAGTGATAACCTGCATGCCGTACGACTCCAGCTCTCGGACAATATCAATAACCCGGGTATTACGGACATCGGGGCAGTTTTCTTTGAACGTAAAGCCCAGGACCAAACAGCGAGAATCCTTGACCCCCAGGCCTGCCTTGAGCATCCCCTTCACCAATTCCTCGGCCACATAAGCACCCATGCTATCGTTCAGACGACGGCCTGCCAGGATAATTTCCGGGTGGTACCCCACCTCCTGTGCCTTTTGGGCCAGGTAGTACGGGTCCACCCCGATGCAATGTCCCCCCACCAGGCCGGGCTTGAATTTGAGAAAATTCCATTTGGTCCCGGCGGCCTCCAGAACCTCCTGCGTATCAATCCCCATGCGGTTAAAGATTTTGGAGAGCTCGTTCACAAAGGCAATGTTGATGTCCCTCTGGGAATTTTCGATCACCTTGGCCGCCTCCGCGATGCGAATGGAGGAGGCCCGATGGGTCCCCGCCACGATCACCGAACGGTACAAGGTATCCACAAAGTCCGCCACCTCCGGGGTGGATCCACTCGTCACCTTGAGGATCTTAGTCACCGTGTGTTCCTTGTCCCCCGGGTTAATCCTTTCCGGGGAATACCCGCAAAAAAAATCCTTGTTATAACGCAATCCCGACGCCTTCTCCAAGACTGGCACCATTTCCTCCTCAGTCACCCCGGGATACACGGTGGATTCGTAAATCACCACATCCCCAGCCTTCAGGATAGTCCCTATGCTTTGGCTCGCCTTGATCATCGGCGTCAGGATAGGGCGGTTGTGGCGATCCGTAGGGGTAGGAACCGTAACAATATACACGTTGCAGTCGTTCAGGTCTTGAGGGTTCGTGGTGCACCAGAGGCCAGGGGCTTGGGTTGCATCGAGGCCCCGTAAGACACCTTCCAGGGCCTTCTGCTCGACCTCCAGGGTGCTATCGATGCCCCTGCCCAATTCTTCAACACGGGATGCATTGATATCCAAGCCGATCACCCGGTATTTCTCCGCGAAGGCCACCGCCAACGGCAAACCCACATAGCCCAAACCGATGATGCCGATGCGGGCCTGTTGGGGATGAAATGAATTTTCTGACATAGGATTTATAATTTACAGGGAGTGCTTGGTTGCCTCGTAGGCGGCTTTGCTTAGGGCAACAATTTCTTCCACCAGGCCTTCTTCTTGCGGGGACCTTCGTCTTCGTAGTAGCCGTACCCGTACCCGTATCCGTATCCGTATCCGTATCCGTATCCGTAACCATAGCCATATCCGTAACCATAGCCATATCCGTAACCATAGCCGTAGCCGTAACCATACCCGTAACCGTAGGCGGTTTCGATCTTGTAGTCGTTGACCACAATGCAGGCATTCTGCAATTGCCCGTTGAGGCGCATGCCCTCCACAATCTTGACCATTTCTTTGCGGGTATAATTCTGCCGCATCACGTAATAGTTCACATCCGAGAAGCGCATCATCTCGAAGGCATCCGCAATCAGGGTGCAGGGTGGAGTATCGATCACCACAAAGTCGTACTGAGTCTTGAGCCAATTGATCAAA
>Ga0194118_10001678_pt1 | contig 30532 bp, 22 predicted proteins | sample TA2MahsurfametaG_2_FD_148662 | JGI IMG/M metagenome (GOLD analysis project Ga0194118, IMG submission 148662) | Freshwater microbial communities from Lake Tanganyika, Tanzania - TA2015013 Mahale N5 surface | ecosystem: Environmental > Aquatic > Freshwater > Lake | place: Tanzania: Lake...
TAAAGAAAAAACGAACAGCTAACATCGGCTACCCGACTAAGCCGCACAAATCTTTGTAGTCAGAAAGAACAGCGGCTCATCGGGTAGCCGAAGACCGTTATGGGCAAGTTTAAAAGACATATCGGACAGACAAGAGAACCACCAACGGACAACTTTGATAGTTCTTAAAAAATATTTTGTAAAATTGACAAACAAAAGTGGAGACCAGAACCCACTCTAAAAAACGGGGCGTAATCTGAAAAGCCTAACGAGTAGGAAAACAAACACTAATAAAATGAAATTACTTTTTTTAAATTTTACTCTATTCCTCTTGACAGTAAGTTTTACTTTCGGACAGGAAATAAAACATTCTGACTTAGCAACTGCGACAAGGGGTGAATTTACCTCATATGTTGCAAGTGACAATGCTGTTTATAAGATTGGAGACCGCATTAAAATAGGTGTTCCTTCTTCAAACAAGACATTTGCTTTTATTACAGAAGGGGACGGAATTTTATTGCCAATTACAAATTTGACAGCTGCATCAAGTGGACAAGAAACAGAAATAAAAAAAATATGGGTTGTAGGTAATAAGAGAGCAGGTTACTCGGTTTCTTTTAGGACAAAAGGAATTACAGGACTCTCAAATTATACAATTCAATTTGAAAATGCTCTTGCGACAGGTGAAGTAAAAGGTTTTGGTATGACAAGTGACGAAGCATTAGCAGAACTAAAAAAAGCTAAAGACAAACTTGACCTTGGTCTTATTACTCAAGAAGAGTATGAAAAAATAAAAGCGGACTTAGTTAAATACATAAAATAAAACCAGCCCATAACAGGCGTTTGGCTCAATGGCGGGTGAAGTGGTTAATTGAACATTCTACCTCGCATCAACTTTTGTGGTGTATTGACAGTTTTGGGCTCCGAAATCCGCCACTGCGCCAAGCGCCAAACCGTTATGGGCAAGCTTGAACCGAAATTGCCCAATGGTTAAACAATAAAAACAAACAAAAAATGAAAAAGAAAAATTTACTGATGACAGCAATTGCAATCTTCGGACTAGCAACGATTACAAGTGCCCAAGTGCCCTCTTATGTGCCTACAAGTGGTCTTGTTGGTTGGTGGCCTTTCAACGGAAACGCCAATGATGAGAGTGGGAATGGAAATCATGGGACAGTGAATGGGGCTACGCTGACGATTGATCGGTTTGGGCAGGCAAATAAAGCGTATAGTTTTAACAACAATGTTATAACTACAAATTATTTTGGTATTAGTGGGAGTGGTAGTAGAACAATTTCATTTTGGATAAAAACAAATAGCAACAACGATATGCATACTGTTACATATGGTGGCATACCAAATGGGTCAAATGCAGGAGATGCCTTTAATTGCACATTTAATTATGGTAGTTCAGGTGTTAATGCCAACACTGGATATTCTGCTATTACTTATCAATGCCCAACTCCTGTAAATAATAATCAATGGTCACATTATATTTGGGTATTTGATAGCATTCCTAATCCAACAACTCAAAATATAAAAATTTATCAAAATAGTGTACTTTTGACTAATGCTATTTATAATTTTAATCCAACAGCTGCATTAAATTCAAATACCGCAATAGTCCCTCTTAGATTTGGTAAAGATACTGTCGGTTATCATCCATTTCTAGGTAATTTAGACGACATCGGCATCTGGAACCGTGCTTTAACTCAACAAGAAATAACAGATGTATACAACGGTTGTCAATTAGCAGTAAACACTCAACCAACAAATCAAACAATAAACATTAACAACAACGTACAATTTGTTGTTGGTTCATCTGACCCAGGTGCAACTTACCAATGGCAAACAGACCTTGGAATGGGATTTCAAAATATAAATAGTGTTGGTCAATACTCAGGTACAACAACCAATACTCTGTCTGTTTCAAATGTATCGATGAGCAATAATAATCAACCGTTTCGTTGCATTGTTTCCTCAGGTTTGTGCTCTGACACTTCAGATGTTGCAGTTTTAACTGTGAACGATAATGCAAGTATTGATGAGGCCAACCAAGATAATCTATTCACAGTGTTTCCAAACCCTGCACAAAGCATAATTACTGTAAAAGCCGACAAGGCTATTATTGGTGCGGTTTATTCCATTTATGATAACACAGGAAAAGTCGTCTTGACGGGAAAACTTCACTCAGAAAATACAAGCATTGAGTTGGGCAATATATCAGATGGAATATATATATTTAATGTTGGAGAAAAAATAAAGCAGACCTTCAAAGTGATTAAAGAATGAGCCATCCCTATGGGTATACGCCAAACCGTAAAAGGCAAGCTTGAAAAAATTGCCGACATGTTAAACAAATAAACACAAATAAAAAATGCAAAAGAAAAATTTACTAATGACAGCAATTGTAATCTTCGGGATAACAACAATTACAAGTGCTCAAGTACCTTCTTATGTACCGACCACTGGACTTGTTGGTTGGTGGCTCTTTAATGGGAATGCGAATGATTTGAGTGGAAATGGCAATAACGGAACGGTGAATGGCGCAACGTTAACCACGGATCGTTTTGGGGCGACCGATAATGCTTATGATTTTAACGGAATAAATGATTTTATTTCATTAGCAAATAGTGGCTCAATTAATTTTTCTGAAGGAATTTCTTTTAGTGCTTGGATTAAAACTAACGATATTAGGTTAGCATCCATTGTTGATAAAGAAACAACCTGTTTTTCTTATGGCTATAGATTAAACACAAGGGATGATGGGCAAATCTGGTCTGAACATGGATGTTACGGAAATGGACAACCAGAATGCTATAATGCGATTGCAAATATAAATTATACTTCAAATACGTGGTATTTTATTGTTGGAACCTTAGATTTAATTAATGGAAATAGAATATACGTTAATGGAAATCTTGTTGACCAAGGGGCGGTTACTCAACTAATAAATAATTCAAAGAATATTGAATTTGGAAGAGCTACAGGAGGAACAGGAGAATATTTTTGGGGTATAATTGACGACATCGGTATCTGGAATCGAGCACTAACACAGCAAGAAATAACAGATTTGTATAATGGTTGTCAACAACCCACTCAACCAACAACGGCTTGTTACGAGACGGCTACATTCAATAACACAACCTGTCAATGGGATGTAACAGGAACGCAACCCGAGCAACCGAGCATAGCGTGTTACGAAACAGCATCGTTCAATACTACCACGTGTCAGTGGGATGTAACGGGTTCACCAGCATCCATTTCACAACCCACAAATCAAATAGTAAACGTAAACAACAACGCTCAATTTTCAGTTGGTTCGTCTGATCCAAACGCAACTTACCAATGGCAAATAGACCTTGGATTTGGTTTTCAAAATCTGAGTAACGCTGGTCAATACAGCGGGGTAACAACCGGCACTCTTACAGTTTCCAATGTTACAATGAGCAATAACAATCAGAATTTTCGCTCAATTGTATCTTCTGGCTCTTGCTCTGACACATCAAATGTTGCAGTTTTAACCGTGAACGATAATGTAGGTATCAATGAGAGTACAAATGATAATTTATTCTCAGTATTTCCAAACCCCGCACAAAGCATAATTACTGTAAAAGCCGACAAGACTATTATTGGTGCGGTTTATTCCATTTATGATAACACAGGAAAAGTTGTATTGACGGGAAAACTAATCGCTGAAAGCACAACAATTGAATTAGGCAATTTATCGGGTGGAATTTATATGTTCAGTGTTGGAGAAAATATGAAGCAGACATTTAAAGTGATTAAAGAATAAGCCAGCCCTCTGGGTTTACGCATAACCGTAAAAGGTAAGCTTGAAAAAATTGCCGACATGTTTAAATAAAAAAATAAGAAAATGAAAAAAATAAGTTTACTCTTATCTGTGATTGTAGCTTTTGGTTTTATAACAACAAGCGTGGCGCAAGTTCCTTCGTATATCCCGACGAATGGTCTTGCTGGCTGGTGGCCCTTTAATGGAAATGCGAATGATGAAAGTGGCAATTTAATCTCCTCAACAGTAGCAGGTGCGACACTTGATACAGATCGTTTTGGAACTGGCAATAACTCATATTACTTCGATGGCAATGATGACACCATTTACGTAAATACACAACAAAATAATATCACTAAATACAGTGTTTCGGCATGGTTTAAAACTTCACATGGCGGGGTGATCTTATCAGGCCGTGGGGCCAATGGTCAGGTAGGCTTAACGTTAAGAATTATGAATACTAGCTTAGGGGGCCAATTTGCAGGAAGAGCTGAGTTTTCAACCGATCAACCGGGAGGCCTTGTAGGAGTCATGTCAAACAATACGTTTAACGACAATCAATGGCACCACATTGTCGGTATATTTGATAGTAATATTGGAGCAATTTCCCCATCTCATTTTAAGATATATGTGGACGGGAATTTATTAAGCACATTCAATGATGTTTCACAATCGGCCAATTCACCAATAAACAACCAAACGAATATACTTTTTGGAAATCAAATAGCTTGGAATGGTGCTACTTTTCTTGGCACATTAGACGATATCGGTGTTTGGAACCGGGCATTGACCTTGCAGGAGATAACTGGTTTATACAATGTAATAAATTGTGCCAATAATACCTCCATTAATTCACAAACGAGCGCACTGACCATAGGGAGTACCGCATCTTTCACCGCCTCCACACCAGACCCAAACCCAAGTTATATTTGGCAAAGTGATTTTGGGCAAGGGTTTCAAACATTGAATAATTTTGGGAATTACTCAGGAACGAATTCCCCCAACCTAAATATTGCAAACGTTCAGTTAGCAAATCACAACCAACAAATACGGGCGATTTCAACCGTTGGCAATTGCGTTGACACCTCCAATGTTGCGCTATTGACCATTTCCAATACGTGCACTTCCAATGTCACAATAGTTGATACAGTAATTGTGAATGAAACGATTTATGATACAATTACCACCCACATTACAGTTTACGATACGCTAACAACAAATATTTACGATACCTTGACAACGAACCTTACAGTTTATGACACGATAACAACAAATATTACGGTTTACGACACGCTTACTACAAATATTTACGACACAACCTACATCACTGTGAGTGATACACTGCTCACCACCGTAACCGACACGCTAATTATCAATACCACCTTGAGTTTACCCGCTCCGAACAATGAACATACAATTTTGATATATCCGAACCCAACAAGTGACCATATTACCATTGACAATGGAAACTATGTGGCTATGACCGGGTACAGCATAAAAATAACAAACTCTTCCGGTCAACAGGTATTCCAAAGCCCAATAAACCAAGCACAATTCTACCTCGATTTAAGTACATGGACTGGAAACGGTTTGTATTTCGTGGAACTCATTGACCCGTTGAATAATACGGCGACGGTGCGGAAGATTGTTTTACAGTAATAAGCCAGCCCTTAACAGCGTTTAAACGCTAACCAAGGCAACTTCGCAAAGCCGCAAAACGTCAAACACAAGATCAACGGAATAACCACGACGCAAATACGAAATGAAATCAACTTTAAAGCTCCTGTTTAGTGTACTGCTCGTTCAACAATCAGCGACATACTCGCAGGTGTATTACGTAGCTCCTGGGGGTTTAGAGGTGCTTTCCGCTGACATTAATTCACCCGGAAGCCTCAACTATGCGGCAACGTATGCCATGGCAGGAGATACAGTTTGGGTAAAAGCAGGTAATTATGGAGCAATCAATATGAGTATTGGCCACGCAAATACAAGCTATATCGGCTATACCCATGTGCCTGGCGATATCAGCAGCGACGCGATACCTGACTCTCTCACGCATTTCCTTCAAAACACTTATGACACAATTTTTCCAACATTGGACGGAGGAAATAGGGCTACTGCCGGTATTGGGGTTGACTTTGTGTCCTCTAACCGAAATAATATTGTCTTGAGAAATTTCCAAATCAGGAATTATCAATTGGGCATTTCGATTGTTGGCTCAAGCAATTTGGTTGAGAATATTCTTGCCTATAATTTTGGTGACGTAAATGTTTTTTACAACGGCACGGCGATCTCGACCTACGGCAATCACAACACCGTGCGCAATGCTTTTGTATTGAATGGCGCTGCAGAAGGAATAAATGCCAAAGGAGATTCAAATTTAATTACACACTGCAAAGTATATTGCAATGACACCCTGTCGCTGCATGGCGACACAGATTATTACATCTACATATCTGCAAATACGAACACAAATCAGGCAAAATACAATGTCATTGAAAATTGCTACATCGAGAGAATTTCCCGCTACCTTCCGCATTTGGGGCATGGGGGACACGGCCTGTGTCTGACGCTTTCTTACAACCACGCACCGTGTTCATCTGGAGGCGGATATTGCTACGATGAGACACAAAAATTGCCGATTGTCGAAAATAACATCATCCGAAACTGTACGACTAAAAATATCTTTGAGTCGGTTATGTTGCGGGGCGATAAGGTGCGAAATAACCTGATCGAGGACATAAGGTCTTTATCTTATGGGTCGCTGAACGTTCAAAATAGCAGCAGGTATAACACCTTTAACCGTTGCCACATAAAAAACACCTATTACTACAAGGATCCGAACAGTTCCTCAATCTACAGGGCTCCGGGAGTTGATCTACGAGCGAGTTATTACGGAGATTCTACGGCACAGAACATTCTTGATCCCGAAACAAATTCTTACCCATGGGAGGTTCAGCTTGCGGCATGCTATAATACTTTTTCGAACTGTATATTTGAAAATGTTGCTTCTGGAGTCTTATTTGACAGCTATGGCGATTATGCTTATCCCAATCACCACCCTTTAACCGGTCAACCCACGGACAGGGTCAACAGAAAACGGATAGTTGGTAATAACTTTATCAACTGCACCTTTACAGCACAAGTGAGCGATACAGTTACCATGCTTCCTGTCAATCGCCCATCTTTTCTAATTGCCATGCGTGGAAGCTCCAACAATTCTTTTATAAACTGCATTGTCAGTGGGTTCTATAATTTTGAAGGCCGAAGGTTTGCACTCAATACGCAGCAGTATGTGGTGGATAAGCACGGTATAATTCCTACCGTAAATAGTTATCAAAACTGTTTGTTTCACAACAATGCGTTTGATGCTCAAATACCTTACACCGATACATTGCTACCAGCTTGGAATCCACCAATCACTGAGGGAAGTAACAATGTTGTCAGTGGCTATTTTGATCACTGTTTGGTTGCAAATCCGATGTTTGTGGATGACAACACGAATGACTTTCACCTGCTCTCCAGTTCTCCTTGTTTGGACATGGGAATGACCCTTTCCCTGAGTGATGATTTTGATGGAAATACTCGCCCCTGCGGAAACAACTACGACATTGGCGCATACGAGTTTCAGGGCAATTGTTCTACTACTGCGCTTATCGATTCTTTGACAATGGATAATTTCCCTGTCAAGATTTACCCCAACCCAAGCAGTGGCTTCGTGACGATCCAGTCAGACAAGCAGCCGATTAAATTTGTAAAAGTATATGACCTCATGGGTAACTTAGTGAAAGAAACCACCGAAAGCCAGTTTGACTTTTCTACATTCGCAAATGGCAGCTACCTCGTAAATGTATACACGGAGGGTGCTTTCTTTCCATTGAAACTTACCAAGCAATAAGAAGGATAAGCGGGGGTTTTTAGCGCATATACAACCAACGTATGTTGTATATGCGTATATTAGTTGCGCATATACGCTAGTTAGCTGCAACTGTAATTGACAGACCGAAAAAAATAATAACATAATGACAAATAAAATGAAATACATTATTTTGACACTTGCCCTTTTTACAATTTTCTCGTGCAATAATCCTAATCAGAAGAATAAGGAAACTGAAAAGATTGAGACACGTAAAATTGACCCTATTTTAGATGCATTGACTAAAAAATATCCAAACTATACGGACAATACAATCGTAAGAGAAAATGCAACCAAAGAATTAGGCAAAAAAATAGACAGCCTATTAAATTTGAATTTCCTAGACGATATTCCATTAAAAGTTTTTAGAATGGGGAAAAATCCTCACGGGAAAGGTGCTTTAGTTCAATTTCATACTGACAATTATGACAGCGACCGACCGAATAGACTTTCCGACAGGCTTAATTTTGATATAATAGGATTTATGGATGAAAAACTAGCTTCAACATTAAAAGAAGATGGGACATACTTTATCTATGGAAAGAAATTAAAGCGACTAAGTGAAACAGAAGTTTTTTTAATTGTAAATCAAGTCTATTATTCGCCAGGAACTGAAATAAGTAAGGACGCAATTTTTGACACTTATAACTTTAATATTGGAGACATTTTATGCGAAATTGACTCGGTGAAATCAGCAAACAAATATTAAACTGCAGCAGCTAACATCGGTTTGGCAATATGGCGGCTGAAGTGCTTCTATGAAACATTTGTGCAAGGTTCAACGGTGGTAATTCTATTGAACTTTTGTGCTAAAAATCCGCCACATCGCCAAGCCGAAAAACGTTTCCAAGACCTTACTTTTCTTTGCGGAGAGTGAGGGATTTGCTACGCAGGTCTTCGCTTCGCTGCGGCACGAACCCAAGGGTTCTCATCCCAAATAATCAAAATAAAAAAGGCCTTGTTTCCAAGACCTTACTTTTCAGCGGAGAGTGAGGGATTTGCTACGCAGGTCTTCGCTTCGCTGCGGCACGAACCCAAGGGTTCTCATCCCAAATAATCAAAATAAAAAAGGCCTTGTTTCCAAGACCTTACTTTTCAGCGGAGAGTGAGGGATTCGAACCCCCGGAACCTCTCAGTTCAACAGTTTTCAAGACTGCCGCAATCGACCACTCTGCCAACTCTCCGCGGCAAAAGTACTAATGTTTTCAAAACTGACAAGATTTTTTTAAAAAAAGAGTAAAATGGTTTTGTTCTAACTCGACCCTATATTAAAAGTATTATTTTATTTTTGCCACTAAAATATATTATGAAAAATGTGGCTTTAATTACTGGAGCTTCAACGGGAATCGGGAGAGAATTAGCAATTATTCATGCTAAAAGTCAAGGCGACTTAGTGTTGGTAGCAAGAAGAAAGCATCTTCTTGATTCCCTTGCGGATGATTTAAGAGAGAAATACAAAATATCTATTTTGGTTAAGGAAATGGATTTGGCAAAAATCGAATCGGGAACTAGACTAGCAGAAGAGTTAATCAAAGAAAATATCCACATTCAATATTTGTTTAATAACGCTGGTTTTGGAGGTTACGGTGAATTTATCGAGAGGAACATTTCTCAGGATTTATCAATGATTCAACTTAATGTATGCTGTTTGGTTGAATTAACACATGCGATTGCAAAACAAATGACTCAAAATGGTGGCGGTATGATATTAAATACTGCGAGTACCGCTGGATTTATTCCAGGACCATTGCAAGCTACCTATTTTGCTACCAAAGCTTTTGTTGTTTCGTTTTCTCAAGCATTAGACCAAGAATTGAGAAAAAAAGGTGTAACCGTTACCGCACTTTGTCCGGGCCCTGTTCAAACGGAGTTTATCGATGTAGCTGGAATGTCCAAAAGTAAATTATTTGAAGGCGCAAAAACTGCATCGTACACAGCCAAAAAAGGGTATAATGCGATGCTTAAAAAAAAACTTATCTGTATTTCAGACCCTCCCTTTTATTTTTTGATCAACTATTTGATGTGGCTTGTTCCTCGGAGAACTATTTTGAGAATTATTGAAAAGCTTCAAAGAATTAATTAATGACTTATTTAAAATGAATATTATCACTATTATTTTTAAAAATACTTCAAAATTGATATATTCGTACTCCACAGATTGAAAAAATTCCAATTTCTCTAGATTCTTGTTTTAAACGTATATTTATCCCCCGAAAATAACTCTACCCAAATGAAATTATTTTTATATCTACTGTTTACTATTTTAAGTTTCTCCTTTTTTGCGCAGTCTTTTTCACCTGAGAATCATTTTGGCTATAAAATCGGGGCTAAATTTACCCCTCATCATGATGTAATTTCTTTTTTTGAAGCTCTTCAAACTAATTATTCCTCAAATATCAAAATTGAGAAATATGGAAAAACAAATGAAAATCGAGATTTGATTCTTGCATATATTGGAACTGATGAAAACATTGCAAAATTGGAACAGATTAAATCAGAGCATAAGGCAGGGATAAAATCCGAGAAAATTTCAATCGTTTGGCTGAGTTATAATGTTCATGGAAATGAAGCATCATGCACAGAGGCAGCAATGCAAACCGCCTTTGATTTAATCACAAAAAATAATAGCTATTTAAAAAATACAATCGTCATCATAGATCCTTGCCTAAATCCGGATGGACGAGATCGATATGTTAATTGGTATTACCAATTCAAAACAAAAAACGCCAATCCAAATCCTGATGCGGTAGAACACGATGAGCCTTGGCCGGGAGGTAGACCAAACCATTATTTCTTTGACCTGAATAGGGATTGGGCGTGGTTAACGCAAGTGGAATCGCAACAACGGATCAAAAAATACAATGAGTGGTTACCACATGTTCATGTTGATTTCCATGAACAAGGAATAAATGAACCCTACTATTTCCCGCCTGCAGCTGAACCATATCATGAGATAATTACTGAATGGCAACGTGAATTCCAGAAAGGAATTGGTAAGAACAATGCTAAGTACTTTGATGAAAAAGGGTGGCAATATTTTACTTCAAAAGAATTTGATTTATTGTACCCGAGTTATGGAGATACCTATCCAACTTTTTGTGGGGCAATTGGAATGACTTACGAACAAGCAGGAAATGGAAGAGCAGGTGAGGGAATTATTACCAGGGACGGTGATACACTGACTTTGAAAGAACGTGTTGAACACCATGTTGTAACTGGGATTTCAACCGTTGAATATTCGGCAAAAATGTCTGATAAATTAATTCAAGAATACCAAAAATTTGTTAAGGATAGAAAATTCAAGTTCAAGTCTTATGTGATAGAAGGTAAGATTCAACAGGTGGAAAAATTGGGTGATTTATTTTCTAAACACGATATTAATTATTCCTTTCTACCGATTGGACAAAAAATCAAAGGGTTTGAATTTGATACGCGTAAAACAGGATCTTTTACCACTGAAAATGTAAGTTTATTGGTTAATTTAAATCAGCTGAAAGGAACACTTGCCCATGTTTTATTGGAACCCGAAACAAAATTAGCAGATTCACTTACCTACGATATTACCTCGTGGACTTTGCCTTTTGCATATGGCTTAAAAGCATATGGGCTAGAAAATGAAATGAGTGCTCCTTTTTTTGAGCCTACTCTATCACCTGCTGAAGTATTATCATCAAATGCTTATGCATATGTAGTTCGATGGGAAGGAATGAATTCAGTTCAATTTTTGAATCAAGCGTTGGCTGATGGAATCGTTGTTCGCAAACATGCCAAGGGATTTGAACAAGGTAATGCGAAATATACTGCCGGTTCATTGATTATTTTAAAGTCTGAAAATAGTGCTGATGTAGCAGGAAAACTTCAAAAAATCGCATCAAAGTTCCAGATTAACATTTCACAAACAATGTCAGGAATGGTCGATAAAGGTTCTGATTTTGGCTATTCAGATGTAGAAATTATCAAGAAGCCAAAAATAGCTCTGTTAGTTGGAGATAAAACAAATTCCTTAAATGTAGGTGAGATTTGGCATTTTCTCGAAAATGATTTGAACCTTCCAATTACACTTCTTTCGTTGAGCAATTTAAAAAGTGAGGATTTAGACGAGTTTTCAATGCTATTTGTTCCTGAAGGATACTATGAAACCAATTCTTTTCTATCAACCTGGATTGATGGTGGAGGAAAAGCGATTAGTTTTGGATCTTCAATAGAAAGTTTAGGTGTTTCGTTAGGACTCAGCGCAACAACAAGTGATGAAGAAAAAACTTCAGATGAGGAAGAAGTTAAGGCACCTAAAGCTAAAAAAGAGAAAAAGGAGGATGTTTCATTTGCTGATGCGGAAAGAAGCAGTTTATCAACTAATGTCATTGGTGCAATCTACCGCTGTAAATTAGATCAAACTCACCCTTTGTGTTTTGGAATCGAAAATTATTATACGCTCCGTCAAAGTTCTGATTCCTACAAGAAACTTGAAAATGGATTCAGTCCAGTTAGTATTGCACAATCGACTGACCACATGAACGGTTTTGTTGGATATAAGGTGAAGCTACAACAAGCAAATTCGATCGTTGCCGGTACCCAAAGTAAGGGTAAAGGACAAGTAATAATTTTCACTGACAATCCACTCTATCGAGGTTTTTGGGAAAGTGGAAAAATGCTTGTGGCAAATGCTATTTATCAGGTAGATTAAAATTAACAGTATCCTTTATTGGAATTTCTCTGTAATCAAGTCATAAAGGTTGAAATCTGAAGACTATTTTTTATTTACTTTCAAAATCTAATAGTAGATCAATCGCTGAACTTTAGTCACGTATTTTGCCAAGCGAATAACTTGTTTCGTGTATCCAAATTCATTATCATACCAAGCATACAATACAACGTTTTTACCATCGTTTGAAACGATTGTGGCATGAGAATCATATACCGTACAACAGGTATTTCCAATGATATCACTCGATACCAATTCAGGATCAACCGAATAATAGATTTGATTAACTAAATCACCGTTTAAAGCAGCCTCACGAATAGCAAGATTTATATCTTCAATAGTAGTTGTATTATTTAATTCCAAACTCAAGATTGCCAATGAACCATTTGGAGTTGGTACACGAACTGCATTCGCTGTCAATTTATCTTTCAAGTCAGGAATTACTTTCGTTACCGCGCTTCCCGCACCTGTTGAAGTGATAACCATATTTATAGCAGCAGAGCGTCCTCGTCTTGGTTTTTTATGCATGTTATCGAGCAAGTTTTGATCGTTTGTGTATGCATGAACAGTCTCAATATGTCCTTTTACGACACCATACTTGTCGTTAACTACTTTTAGAACAGGTGAAATTGCATTTGTTGTGCAAGATGCTGCAGAATATATTGTCTCATTTTCAACATCCAATTCTCCTTGGTTTATTCCATAAACAACATTTGGAATTTCTTTTCCTGGAGCCGTCAATAAAACTTTAGATACTCCTTTTGCTTTTAAATGCCTGGATAATGCCTCTCTATTAGTGAAAACTCCTGTATTATCAATTACTAAAGCATTATTGATACCATATTTTGTATAATCTACATCCTCCGGATTAGATGCATCAATCATTTGAACAATTTGCCCACTGATAATTAATGTTTTGTTTACTAAGTCCTCAATTACCGAACCTTTAAATGCTCCGTGAACTGAATCATTTCTTAAAAGAGCAGCTCTTTTAATAATATCTGCCTCTGAACAGCCACGAGTAACAATAGCGCGTAATCTCAATTGTTGACCTTTACCTGCTTGTTTGATTAATTCGCGTGCCGCTAGACGACCAATTCTACCAAATCCATAGAGAATGACATCGCTTGGTTCAAGTGAATCACTAGAATTTGAAAAAAACCCGTTCAATTTTTGATTTATAAAATCTCTTTTACTTGAATAATGTCCTTTTTCATTTAACCATTCAGATGCTAATTTTCCGATATCCAATTTAGATGGGACAATATCCATGGCATATATTTCAGTTGCTAGTTCAGAGGTAGTGAATACATCGATTGGTTTATTAACAATTTTTTTTGCATACTCATGTAAATTCAGAATCTCTGAAATTGTAATGTCAGTTAGGTGATTTCTGAAAAGAACCAATTCGATGCCTTTCTCATACAAAAGTTCACCTACTTTATTTTGAAGTTTAACCGCAGCTCGCTCACGTTCTACATGCGATTTCAATTCTAGCTCATAAATCTGTGCTGATTCCATAAAATTGGTTTGATGATTAACGGTGCAAAAATAAAAAAAGGCTATCAATTTGATAGCCTTTTTTATCGGAATTTCTTAATTATCCTAGATAAGATTTCAACAATTTATTTCTCGAGGTATGACGAAGTCTTCGAATTGCTTTTTCTTTGATTTGACGAACACGCTCTCTTGTAAGGTTGAATTTTGCGCCAATTTCTTCAAGCGTTAATCCGTGATTCATACCAATTCCAAAAAATAAACGAATGATTTCTCTTTCTTTGTCGGTGAGAGTACTTAACGAACGCTCAATTTCTTTTTGTAAAGATTCAGCCATTAACATGTGGTCAGTTCGAGGCGCATCATTATTCGCTAGAACATCCATTAGCGTTCCACCATCTTCATTCGTTGTCAAGGGTGCATCCATTGAAACGTGGCGACCAGAAACATTTAAACTTTCCTTTATTTTATCTTCGGTTACTTCTAATGCGTCTGCAAGCTCTTCGGCCGAAGGAGGACGTTCGTGTTCTTGTTCTAATCTTGAAAAAGCTTTATTTATTTTATTTAAGGAACCAACTTGATTTAAGGGTAGTCTTACAATTCTAGCTTGCTCAGCTAATGCCTGTAATATTGATTGACGAATCCACCATACAGCATAAGAAATAAATTTGAATCCTCGTGTTTCATCAAATTTTTGTGCAGCTTTTATTAGGCCTAAATTTCCTTCATTAATTAAGTCTGGAAGTGTTAATCCTTGATTTTGGTATTGTTTCGCAACCGAAACAACAAAACGTAAATTTGCTCTCGTTAATTTTTCAAGGGCTGTTTGATCTCCCTGTTTTATCTTTCTTGCTAATTCAACCTCTTCTTCTGCTGTAATCAACTCTTCCCGACCAATGTCCTGTAAGTACTTATCTAATGATTGGCTTTCTCTATTTGTTATTGATTTGGTAATTTTTAGTTGTCTCATATTTTTTTAATGGTTTTAAATGTTAGAAAGTACATAACGAAAAGGCATAACAAAGTAACATCAAAAAATGGGATTTGAAAAATTTATTTTTGACTTTTTTTACTAAATTTTACTCTTTGTTGAAAACTTCAGATAATTGTTTGATAAAATTATTTTTTTTTGTGCTCGAGTTAGGGACTGAGATTGTTATTTAATTCAATTATGAAATCTAATTTTTAGCTTAAAGAGGAATAAGCTAGATAAAAATGTACAATAAAATGGTCATTTTCGAATTGTAAAATTTTAACAGTCAAAAGCTAATTAAAAATTAAATTGTTATTTCAGTACTTTTGTAAAAACCCATTAAATGAAAGTTTACTCAAATATTCTTGAAACGATCGGAAATACTCCACTCGTTAAATTAAATAGACTCGTTTCCGATATCTCTGCAACAATTTTAGCGAAGGTAGAAACAACAAATCCAGGTAATTCGGTGAAAGATCGAATGGCCATAAAAATGATTGAGGATGCTGAAAAGGCAGGTTTAATAAAACCAGGCGGTACAGTTGTCGAAGGAACTTCAGGAAACACCGGGATGGGACTTGCTTTAGCATGTATTATCAAAGGTTATAAATTGATTTGTGTACTGAATGATAAGCAGTCGAAAGAAAAGATGGATATTTTGAGAGCGGTTGGCGCAGAGGTTGTTGTTTGTCCAACTGCGGTTGAACCAACAGACCCTAGATCGTATTATTCTGTATCAAAGCGTTTAGCAACGGAAATACCAAATTCCTGGTATGTAAATCAATATGATAATTTATCCAATAGACAGGCTCATTATGAATCTACGGGTCCGGAAATTTGGGAGCAAACGGAGGGAAAAATTACTCATTTTGTTGTGGGAGTTGGAACAGGTGGAACTATTTCAGGGGTTGGCAAATACTTAAAAGAGAAAAATCCTAAGATAAAAATTTGGGGAATTGATACCTATGGTTCTGTATTCAAAAAGTATAAAGAAACTGGAATTTTTGATGAAAATGAGATTTATCCATACATAACCGAAGGAATTGGCGAAGATATTTTACCCGCTAATGTTGATTTTGACACGATTGATTTATTCGAGAAGGTAACGGATAAGGACGCAGCTGTTTATACTAGAAGACTTGCTCGTGAAGAAGGAATTTTTGTCGGAAATAGCGCAGGAGCTGCAATAAAAGGGGTAATTCAATTGAAAGACCAACTCAAGCCAAATGATATTGTTGTTGTATTATTTCATGATCACGGTAGTAGATATGTTGGAAAAATATTCAACGATGATTGGATGAGAGAAAGAGGCTTTTTGGATGAACATATTATAACTGCAGAGGATTTGGTTTCGAAACATCTCGATAACCCACTTGTAACCTTGTTTGCAGAGGAGCTTGTTTCCCATGCGATAGCTAAAATGAGGAAATTTGGTATTTCTCAGATACCAATTTTGAAAGACGGTAAATTTGTTGGATCGATAGATGATTTACATATATATCAGATTCTTGTTGATAATCCCGATGTACGTGACGCTCCAATTTCATCTGTTATGCAAGAGCCTCTTCCTATTGTCAAAGGTTCAGTTTCAGTTGATGAGGTGTGTAAATTAATAAATAAAAACTCTCCAGCTGTTATTGTTGAACTGCCAAATAATAAATTTCATATTATAACCCGACATGATGTTATTCAATCCAAGTCGTAATGTGTAAAAGTTTAAACGTTTTTTTGCAATAAATACCAACATCCTTGCAGAAACTAAATTTGTTTCTATTGAAAATTTGGTAAATGAATCAACTATTTTAAAAATCTAAAACTTAAATAAAGAAAGAGAGTATTTCTTTATAAAATGAATTGGGTTTTTTAAGATCGAGTGAAAAGAATATTTCGTGACGATTTAATGAATTTATTTTATTCATTCTGAAATTATAGTTGTCTGTTTTCTGAATAATTGACGATATTCTGGATATTGGAGAACTTGATAATAGAAGCATTTTCATTAATGGAGCATCCTCAAAATTTACCAGATTAATCAAATCACCATTTGATTCAATAATATTGTCTGAATATTCAATACGATTGGCTTGATTTTCATTATACCTAAATAAATAACAATCATTTTCGGGTTTACTTACATAAAATTTTGCGCCACCTATGAAGAGTTTATTATTTTCAAATTCGACGAGAGAAGTATCAAATTTTTGCAGTGTTTCGTCAAATTTAAAACTTGAATCAACATGTACGAGAGCTGTTAAATTTGGAAAAAAAGGAGCTCGATATCCTTTATGATTAATTGATATTGACTTGATTTGGTCTAATGAACTAGAGGGATAATTTAACTCATTGAGACCCAAATATTTCACAAATTTTAAGGGGTATGCGATTGTAAAATTAAGACCATCTGTCTTTAATTTTTTATGCTTTTCAGTATTTAGTATAAACGAATTTAAAGTTGCTACTATTTTCAGAGAGTTGGACTTGATATTAACATATCCTTCGAGCCCTGAAAACTTCGTCAAAAAAATGATCTCATTTTTCGAATTGCGTAATTTTTCCCATCTCGTGGATTTTGCCCCGATAATGGCTTGTCTCGTACTATTTATGTTTTTTTCGGGACAGTTAAATATCCAAAAAATCTTTCCGGCGTGGGTAAAGTAAAACGATTTTTGATTTTTAACTTTTGTATTCGGTATAATTTTATCCTGATCAAATAGTTGAAACGTAGCAACTGAAATAAAATTTTCATCTACTTTAAGAGTGAAGAAATAACATGGATAATTAAAATCGATATCAGATAAATTAAGTACTTGATTTTCTTTTTTTACGTTAATGTTTTTGGGGTAAGTATCTTGTAAAATAAATTCTTTAAAAATTTCTAAACTTATTTTTTTAGTGTCAATACGACTCACTAAGTTGGCTGAATCTGGAATAAAATCTAAAGTTGGATATTCTTTTTTAATTTGAGCAATTGAGATTATATTGACTGAGCCATAGGATAGAATAAATAGTAGAGAAAGTTGTATTAAAATAAAAAAAACACTCCTGATTTTCATTTGAAGAGAAGTGTAAAAAGACTTTTAAAATACATCATTGTTCACAATTTACATCGCGTATGTCAATATATTCCTCAAATTTGTCGCGATTCATTTTTAATTCTGGAAGTGCTAAAACAGCTCTTCTAGTTAAGCTACAGGCATCATCTGCTTTTTTCTTAAGCTCATAAAATTTGAGCAATTCAGTTATTCCGGAGGCAAAAAACAATTCATCAGTTGGTGAAAATTTAACTGAATCTCTCGAAGCCGTATAATTAAGTAATTCTGCATCCGCCTCCTTTAGTATTGTTTTTGCATTAGGATCGCTTAAATTTAATAAACAAGCCGCCTGCAAATGTTTAATGCAAACGGGGTTTTTAGTTATTTTAATATACTTTGTTAATGAAGCATTAATTGTGGTAAAATCTTTTGTCTTGGATTTTCCTTTTTGTACTGCCTCCTCATCGGACAGGGGTGATGATACGATATCAAGATAATAGCTATGTTGTAAATCATAAATAAAATCAGCAAATTTTGATTCTTCTAAAAAGTTATTATTATCGAATTTTAAGGCTTTCGAAAGAGCACTTATTGCATCATTGAACGATGATTTAAATGGTTCGTATTTTCCTTTTGTATAATCAAAGTTTTGGTTGTGAATAGCATATAAACCTCGAGCTAACCAAATATAGGCAAAAGGATCTTTTTTATATTTCTCCTTTTCAACCAGGCTGCTTGCATTTTTCACAAGTTTAATGTAACTATCCTCAGTGCCTTCGGCAAATAATTGATTTAATTCGCTGTATTCCTTTCCATCGGTAACAAGTAAATATGCTTTTTTATCAAACTTTAATGGGATTTTTACTTTTACTTTTTCTTTCTTTCCTTTCATTAAGGTATCTATTTCTCCTTTCGCGGATAACGAAATATTGATTGGACCGATTTTTTTAAAAATAATGGTTATTTCTTCACTACCTATTGTACTTGATTTATCCTTAAATTTCCAGTCTTTGCCTTCCTCACCACCAATTTTCCATTTTAAATCATCTGGCTCAGGATTACCAATTAAGACTGCTCGCAAGGTCACTTCCTCACCACTCTTTATTAATCTCGGGGTCGTAGCCTCGAATTTAATACTAGGCCGTTGAGATAAAATATATCCAGAGATCAAGGTCGAGAAAATAAAAATTAAATATTTCATACGATTAATTTTAAAAACAGCATATTTTTCAATAATAATGCCGAATTTACTAAAAATATATTGGAATGATTCTGCAACTTAAAAATTTCTGAAGCAATGAATGATTATATTTTGAACTGTTGTCGTTGCAACAAGGATCTTCCAAGAGTAACTTCATCTGCATATTGTAATTCGGAACCAACAGAAACGCCACGAGATAGAGTTGTTATTAATATTTCGTATGAATTGATTTTTTTATATAAATAAAAGTTAGTTGTATCTCCTTCCATTGTTGGACTTAGGGCGAAAATTACTTCTGTAATATCTTCCGATTCCAATCTTTTGGTAAGAGAGTCAACGTATAAGTCTGAGGGGCCAATTCCATCCATTGGCGAAATAATTCCCCCTAATACATGATATAGACCTTTGTAACTATGTGTAGATTCTATCGCCATTACATCTCTGATATCTTCGACTACACAAATTATACTCCCATCACGCGAAGGATTAGAACAAATAGCACAAATTTCAGAATCAGAAATATTATTACAGATTTTACATTGCTTTGTGTGGGTTTTGAGTTCTGAAATTGCATCTGAGAAAGCCTGAATTTCAGCAGCATCTCTTTTTATTAATTGCAAGGCCAAGCGCAATGCAGTCCTTTTTCCGATGCCGGGAAGAGAAGATAATTGTTCAACTGCCCGCTCCAAGTACTTTGAAGGCAAATTCATTAACGTTCAATTTTTGCGGCCAGTAAATAGATAACAGCCATTCTTACAGCTACACCATTTTCTACTTGATTCAATATAATACTTTGAGAAGAATCAGCTACATCACTCGAAATCTCAACCCCCCTATTAATGGGGCCAGGATGCATTATTATTATTTTCTTGGAGAGCGAATCTAAAATTTCTTTGGTTAATCCAAATTGCATTGTATATTCTCTGAAGCTGGGGAAAAAACTAATTTCCTGTCGTTCTAATTGAATTCTTAACATATTGGCAACATCGCACCATTCCAATGCCTCTCTCAAATTATGAGAAACCTGCACACCGAGCTCATTAATATACTTCGGAATAAGTGTTGTAGGACCACAAACCATAACTTCTGCGCCCAATTTTTGAAGACAGTAAATATTGGAAAGAGCAACACGTGAATGTAGAATATCACCAACAATTACAACTTTTTTTCCAGATACAGATCCAAGCTTTTCCCGAATAGAATATGCATCTAGTAATGCTTGAGTAGGATGTTCATGTGCACCATCACCAGCATTGATGACTGTTGCATTTATTCTTTTTGATAAATAGAGTGCCGCTCCAGGATTTGGATGCCTGATAACTACCATATCAATTTTCATTGATAAAATATTATTTACCGTATCTAGCAAAGTTTCACCCTTTTTGACTGAGCTACTTGAAGAGCTGAAGTTAATTACGTCTGAAGAAAGGCGTTTTTCTGCTAATTCGAAAGAAAGTTTAGTCCGTGTTGAATTTTCAAAAAATAAATTAGCAACAGTTATGTCTCGCAAGGAAGGTACTTTTTTAATAGGCCGATTAATGACTTGTTTGAAGCTATCTGTTGTTTTGAAAATTATTTCGATATCCTCTGGAGTTAGGTCTTTTATTCCAGTGAGGTGTTGGATACTTAAATTATTCATTCGATTCAATTGGTGTAAAAAGAAATACTTGGTCTTTTCCATCGGTTTCTTTCCATTCTACTGATACTTTTTCAGAAATGAGTGTATCAACGGTAAAACCAATATAATTTGCTTGAATAGGAAGGTCTCGTTGAAATCTACGGTCAATTAGTGTTAATAATTCTACTTTTTTTGGTCTTCCAAATGCAAGTAGTGCATCCAAACCAGAACGGATCGTTCGACCTGTATGAAGAACATCATCAACTAAGACGATATTTCTATTTTCAATATCAAAATCTATATTCGTGACACTTGGAATAATTGGTCGCTCGCGTCTTCTGAAGTCATCTCTGTGAAAAGTAATATCGATATTTCCACATTGTATAGGATGATTTAATATTTTTTCAAGTTTGATTTTTAAACGTTCGAGAACGAATATTCCCCTCGGTTGAAAACCGATAAGTATTGTATTTGTGAAATCGTTGTGGTTTTCTATTAATTGGTAACAAAGTCTTCTGAGAGTTAGGTCTACTTGTTTTTCGTTCAGAATAACTTGGGGTTGCATTAAATGCAAAGTTAGTACTTTTTTTTATAGTTGAAAAGTAATTTTAAAGAAACAACAAGACAAATTGACACCTAATTATGCATCATTACTGCCAAAAATTCAGAATAAATTACAAATAATACATTGGTTTATCATTTGAACGTGAGTTTTTGTAAAAATTAAATTATGGATTTTTCTAAACTAACTATTAAATCACAAGAGGTATTGCAACAGGCTCAGCACCTCGCAGAGTCAAATGGTAATCCATCAATTGAGAATGCACATGTTTTAAAATCGATTTTTTTAGTAGATAAAGATGTAGTTCCTTTTCTACTTGATAAATTGCAAGTAAATAGCAAGCTTTTAGAAAGTGCAACTGATAAAATTATTCAATATTCGACAAAAGTAACTGGTGGTCAACTTTCATTATCTCATTCCACCAATACAGTTCTTCTAAACGCGGTAAAAGAGGCTGAAAAATTAGGAGATGAATACGTAACTATCGAAATGATTTTATTATCTATGATTGATTCCAATGATGCAATTGGCATCTTATTAAAGGATAATAAATTGAATAAAAATAATTTACAACAAGCAATTATGGAACTTAGAAAAGGTCAAAAGGTAACCTCGAATAGTCAAGAAGACAATTATCAATCTTTGGACAAGTATGCAAAAAATTTAAATGAATCAGCAAAACAGGGAAAGTTAGACCCCGTAATCGGTCGTGATGATGAAATTAGAAGAGTTTTACAGATTTTAACGCGAAGAACGAAAAATAATCCAATTTTAATTGGAGAGCCGGGTGTAGGAAAAACAGCAATTGCTGAAGGATTAGCTCATCGGATAATAAATGGAGATGTACCTGAAAATTTAAAAACAAAAATTGTATACTCTCTGGATATGGGAGCTTTAATTGCAGGGGCAAAGTATAAGGGTGAATTCGAGGAGCGGTTAAAATCAGTTATAAAGGAGGTTGTTGCCGCTGAAGGAGAAATAATTTTATTTATCGATGAAATTCATACTCTTGTTGGTGCGGGTGGTGGAGGTGATGGCGCAATGGATGCTGCAAATATATTAAAGCCTGCTCTAGCGCGTGGGGAGCTTAGAGCAGTTGGAGCGACAACGTTGAATGAATACCAAAAGTATTTTGAAAAAGATAAAGCTTTAGTTCGTAGATTCCAGCCAGTTCTTGTCGATGAACCAACGACAGAGGATGCAATTTCAATACTCCGTGGAATTAAAGAAAAATATGAAAATCATCATAAAGTAATTATCAAAGATGCAGCAATTATTGCTGCAGTTGAGTTATCACAACGTTATATTACTGAGCGCCATTTACCGGATAAAGCAATCGATTTAATTGATGAGGCAGCATCAAAACTTCGATTAGAAATCAACTCAAAGCCAGAGGAATTGGATGAATTAGATCGTAAAATTCTCCAACTAGAAATTGAAAGGGAGGCACTAAAAAGAGAAAACGACAATAAAAAAATCGAAAATGTTGAAAAAGAGTTGGCAAATCTATGCGAAAAAAGAGATTCTCTGAATGCACGATGGTTGGCTGAGCGAAATGTTGTAGATGCGATTCAAAAATCAAAAGAAGACATAGAAAATTTAAAATTTGAGGCTGAACAGGCGGAACGCGCAGGAGAATACGGTAAAGTTGCAGAAATTCGTTATGGTCGAATTAATGAGTTAGAAGAAAAAGTGGAAAAATCAAAATCCCAACTCACAGAAATGCAATTCAATTCAAAAATGATAAAAGAAGAAGTTGATGAGGAGGAGATTGCTGAGATAATTTCCAAGTGGACTGGAATTCCGGTTCAAAAAATGATTGAAAGTGAAATTTCCAAACTTCTACGACTGGATGACGAGCTATCAAAACGAGTAGTTGGTCAGACAGAGGCGATTACTGCATTATCAGATGCCGTTAGGAGGTCTCGTGCTGGGTTACAAGATGCGCGAAAACCAATAGGTTCATTTATTTTTCTTGGATCAACAGGTGTGGGTAAAACTGAACTTGCTAAAGCTTTGGCTGATTTTCTTTTCAATGATGAAAATGCGATGACTCGAATTGATATGAGCGAATACCAAGAGAAACATTCTGTAAGTCGATTAGTTGGTGCTCCTCCTGGATATATTGGTTACGAGGAAGGGGGGCAATTAACTGAAGCAGTTCGTCGAAGACCGTATTCAATACTACTACTAGATGAAATTGAAAAAGCGCATCCAGACGTATTTAATGTTTTATTACAAGTTTTGGATGACGGGCGCTTAACAGACAATAAAGGTCGGACTGTCAATTTTAAAAATACGATAATTATTATGACTTCTAATCATGGTTCTCACATCATTCAGGAAAGATTTGAAAATTGTAAACTTTCAGAATTTGAGGAAGTAGGAGAGAAGGTAAAATTTGAAGTTACAGAATTATTGAGGAAAACAATCAGACCTGAATTTTTGAATCGTATTGATGAAATTATCATGTTTATGCCTCTTACGAAAGTCAATATTAAGGAAATTGTTGAAATTCAGTTAAGTCAATTGAAAGAATTGCTCTTGCAAAAAGACATCAAATTAGTGACTACTTCGGACGCTTTTGAATGGATTGTGGAGATTGGATTTGATCCTTTATTCGGTGCACGTCCAATAAAACGAGTTATACAAAAACAAGTTTTGAACGAGTTATCTAAGGCAATTTTGGCGGGGAAAATTGATACTTCTAACAATATAGTGATGGATATTTTTGATGGTAAAATAGTCTTTCGCAAACCTGTTCTTGAATCTGAAGAACTGTGATGAATAATGCAAGATTCTATTCGTATCTATTCCAAGAACAATTATTACGGTTGACAAATCAGAGTGTCAAAAGTTGGCGAAAAACCAACCCAAACACCGAGAGCACCTCCTGTAATATTAGATGGTAAATTTACAGGTGTAGAAAACGGATTTCCAGCTGAATAAATTTGATTATACTTTTTATCGAAAAACTTATATTCTTTTTGTCCAAGAGTCGAAAATTTGACTACAATTGTATCCCCTAAAGCAAAATATCCTCGAACTTCGTTGTTTATATTAGGATTGCTGAAAGACATCGGATTTTCATAAGCAAATTCAAACGTTAATCCGTTGTAAAATCGATCATCTGTAAACGGACCAAACGGTTTTGAGAATGTCAAGGTAGAGGCATATTTCACTTCCCATTTGTAGGCATTCCCTAGAACAGGAGAATCCGTTAATTTAGCCCATGAAAAACCGTAGCCCGGCAGGGAAGGTTCTTCTTTCCAGTATAAACTATCAAGTTCTTTAGGAGCAAGTATACTTGTCTCGGAAGTATATATTTGCCCCTCATCTTTTATGGTGAGACTATATGTTTTTCCTACTTCACCAATAATTTCATCTGATACGTAAAAGCAAATAGGGCTTGCCAAAATTTGTTCCACAGGCAGTCCTAAAAATTCGGCAACAGTTTCTTCAGTGCCATCAGGCAAATTATTCGTGCATATTTCAAGCAGGGTATCTGTCACATTACCATCAGAAACAATTACTGTCGCTCCGGAAACAAATCCATCAATGTAATTTTGAATATTTGTCCCAGCATAAATATTATTAGTTTTACTAAGAAGAACAAATGCCGGCGAACCGGTCTCAATAAATCCGTCAACTACAAGTTGCTTTTTATATCCCGGAATATCAATTTTAACTTCCTTTGAACATGAAAAAAGAACCATGAGTGAGCATATCACAAAAAATTTCCAGTATGTAAAAATAACTTTCATAAAGATTAAAATTCAAAGTTCCAAGTAACACTAGGTATAATAGGAAATAATGTAACCTGTTTAACACTCAATTTAAAGTCGCCATTCAAAAAATCACCATCATTATCTACAAATAAAAAGAAGGGGTTCGCCCGGTTGTAAACATTATAAACAGAAAATGCCCAGTTGTGTCTAAAACGTTTTTTTATATCCATTTTTAAACCGGTAATTGGGTCAATTTTCGTTTTCGTTGGTTTATCATACCAAGTAGCAGACAAATCTAATCTATGATAGGGTGCCATCCGAGTAGAATTTCTCGCTCCGTAATTGAAAAGTAAGTTTTGTTCTTGAACATACCAACTAGTCGGAAGGGTTAGCGTATTTCCCGTGGCATAAATAAAAGAAGAACCAAAAGTCCATCGTTCACTCAATTTATAAGTTGCGACGATGCTTAAATCATGACGTCTATCGAATTTGGCCGGAAATGGATTTCCTTCATTGAGGTCTTCAAAAACTCGTTCTGTCTTAGACCAAGTATATCCTATCCAACCGGTAAATTTACCAAATGAACGCTTAACAAATAACTCTACCCCATAAGACCACCCTCTTCCAAAGACGAGTAAATTATCTGTATTGTCATTGATATTATCTCCTGGTAGAGCACCCTCTTTGTATTCAATGAGATTATTCATTCCTTTATAATATGCCTCAATTGATGTTTCCCACTTATCATTATCGAAATTCTTAAAATAACCCAAAGAAGTTTGCCAGCCACTTTGAGGTTTTGCTTTGTCAGTTGTTGGAAACCAAATGTCAGTTGGAAGGGATACTGCGCTTAATGAGGTGAGGTGAACATATTGGTAATTGAAAGAGTAACCACCTTTAATTGAGCTTTTGTTTGGTAGCAGCCAACGAAAGGAAAATCGTGGTTCAAAACCGCCGTAGGATTTGATTATTTCATTTTTTGCGTAATTTATTGTCGAATCAGATACACCGACGTCTCCTTTAATATACCTTGTAAAGGGTCCAACATGTTGATAGGAGCTGTATCGCAATCCCACATTAAATTTCCAATTTTCAGATAAGTCATATTCATCTGTGATGTATGCGGCAGATTCATGAGAAAATAATTTTTGAGCAAGCCCAGTATCAAAAACAACGCTGTCCGATTCTGCCGAAATGCTTGTTGGAGTGAAGGTGTGGAATATGTAATCCGCTCCCCATCTTAATTTATTTTTTGTATTTGGATAAAAAGAAAAATCAATTTTTGCTCCCACATCACGAATACCTGAATTCAAAGAAAATCGAAATTGATCTTGATTTGATGCAAATTGAAAAACATAATCGGTGAAAGTCGCGCTTACATTCATAAATAATTTTGGATTGAAAAGGTGATTCCAACGCAGCGCTGCAATCCCATTACCCCAAGGCATATCAACATTGAAGTTATCTTCAGTATTACCGAAAGTAAAGACATCTTTTCCATAATAGCCACTCAAGTAAATTCGGTCTTTTTCTGTTATTTTGTAATTAAATTTTAGATTTAAGTCATAAAAATAATAACCCGATCCTGCGAATGGTGACGTGTCAGGAATAGCTGCTTTCATTAATAAATCAATATATGTTCGTCGACCAGACAAAATGAATGAACCCTTGTCTTTTTTTAAAGGGCCTTCGATTGTTAATCTTGAAGAAATTGCTCCGATACCTCCTTTAACCTTAAAATTTTTATTGTTCCCTTCATTCATATTAACCTCTAGCACTGAAGACATTCTGCCACCAAAATTTGCTGGCATACCACCCTTTGTTAAAGTCACTCCTTTCACGGCATCGGCATTGAAAACAGAAAAGAAACCAAAAAGGTGTGCTGCATTATATACAACGGCTTCGTCTACGAGAACAAGATTCTGGTCTGGGCCTCCGCCACGAACATAAAATCCTTGACCCCCTTCAGAAACGGATGATACGCCTGGTAGTAATTGAATGGTTTTCAGTACATCAATTTCTCCCATAAACGCAGGAAGTGTTTTGATTTGTTCCATTTGGAGTTCAACCTGACCGAGTTTTGCAGAATTTACATTTTCCCCTTTTTTAGCATTTATCTCAAACTCGTTTAGAGTATTAATTTGGGAACTTATTTCCACATTCAAACTTGTATCTTTCGTAAGGTTAATTTCTTTCATTACAGATACATAGGAAGAAAACTTATATTCAATTGTATATTTTCCAATTGGTAAAGAGACGGAGTAAAATCCATAGTTATTGGTTAATACTCCATTTTTTATTGATGGTAAATATACTTTACAGCCAATAAGTGCTTCTCCATTCGAAGCATCTGTAACATAACCACTTATTGAAGCTTTTTGAGAAAATGAAAAGATCCAAAATAGATTTATTGAAATTAAAAGTGCTAAATTTTTCAAAAGTTCATTTTACAGTTCTCAAAGTTAAGAACAAGAAAGGGAGTTTAAAGTTTAAATTCGTTAATTAAATAAAAAAGGTAATCACTTGGATTGCCTTTTTGTAAGAGTATTTAGTCTTCCTCGTTATCAAGAAAATCATTTTGTTCGAGTTCTCTTCTTAATTTTAGTAAATTTAAATCATCGTCATCGTCATCGTCAAATTCACTAAATCTTGTTTTTGGTTTTAAGGATGTGATCTTTGATTTTTTTGAAAAACCTTCATTTTCCCAATCAATTTTGGATTTCTTATCTTTAGTCTTCCTACGCGATTCAACATTCGGTAATTCTTCAAGAGATATAGATTCTGAATTATCTTCTGCAACTTCGGTTTTTGTTAAATCCTCTTTTTTCGAAATAAAATGTACTGGTTTATTTTCTTTGTTTACGAAAGACCGATTTTCTGGTTTTGGGTCAGCTTCCTTAACGGCGCACGCTCTACCATTGAATACTTTACCGTCTAAACTCTGAATTGCCTCTTGGCCTTCTTCTCTTACAGCCATTTCAACAAAGGCAAAACCACGAGATTTACCTGTTTCTCTATTAAAGGCTACAGTTGCCTTGGTTACCTTTCCGAAACGCTCAAATTCCTGTCTGAGCTGATCGCTTGTCACGCCAAAGTCAAGTTTAGCAACGAAAATATTTATCATTAATTACAAAAAGAATATTGATATGAAACTAAATTACTACAATTTTTTAAAAATAAATAAAAAATTTAAAATTTCATTTTTCATTTTATGATTTTTAAACTGGAATATTCATGACCTCTGCCATCTTAGATCCAATATGAGCCGGAGAGTCTACTACATATATTCCGCAATCCTTCATAATTCGTTTTTTTGCTTCAGCTGTATCTTCTGCACCCCCCACAATAGCACCGGCATGTCCCATCGTTCTACCTTTCGGTGCGGTTTCACCAGCGATAAATCCAACCACAGGTTTTGTACCGTTTTCTTTTATCCATTTTGCTGCTACTGCCTCTAAATTACCACCAATTTCCCCGATCATGACAATTCCTTCAGTTTCTGGGTCATTCATTAAAAGTTCAACTGCCTCTTTTGTAGTGGTTCCAATAATTGGATCTCCACCGATACCGATTGCTGTTGTTATTCCTAGGCCGGCTTTTGCTACCTGATCTGCTGCCTCGTAGGTGAGAGTTCCGGATTTTGAAACAATACCGATTTTACCTTTTTTAAATACAAATCCCGGCATTATTCCAACTTTTGCTTCATCTGCTGATATAATTCCTGGACAGTTTGGACCAATTAACCTGCAGTTATATTTTTTGAGGTATTCTTTTGCAGCAATCATATCTTTTACAGGAATGCCCTCTGTAATACAAACGATTAATTTAATTCCTGCATTGGCAGCTTCCATTATTGCATCAGCAGCAAAATTAGGGGGAACAAAAATAATCGAAATGTCTGCAGCTGTTTTTTCAACAGCTTCTCTAACTGTGTTAAATACCTGTTTTTCAAGATGAAAAGTACCTCCTTTTCCAGGTGTAACGCCACCAACAATATTTGTACCGTAATCTATCATCTGGCTTGCATGAAAGGTACCCTCGCTTCCAGTAAATCCCTGTACGATAACTTTGGAATTTTTATTGACTAATATAGACATATTAAGGAAAGATTAATTGTTTTCAAATGTACGAATTCTTTGAGATTTACTGCTTGCTAATGGGGTTGTACTTACTGTCCTCCAAATTTTTCAATTACTTGTTGCGTTACGCCTGTATTCGAAAAACCTCCGTCGTGAAAGAGATTCTGCATCGTTACATATCTTGTAAGATCAGAAAACATAGAAATACAATAATCAGCACATGCTACGGCCGGAGCATTACCGAGAGGTGACATTTGTTCTGAAAAATTTATAAACTCAGTAAATCCCTTAATTCCCTGACCAGCAGTTGTTACTGTAGGAGACTGAGAAATAGTATTAATGCGAACTTTGTTTTTAATCCCGTAATGATAACCAAAAGATCGTGTTATTGATTCCAGAAGAGATTTTGCATCTGCCATATCATTATAGTCGGGAAAGATACGTTGAGCTGCAATGTAAGTCAAAGCAACTACGGAAGCCCATTCATTTAGAGCATCGTGTTTGTAAAGAGCAGCCAAAGTTTTATGAAGTGAAATAGCAGACACATCCATGGTTTGATTGTAAAATTGGTAATTACTTTCAGTGTAATGTTTGCCTTTTCTTACATTTGGTGACATACCAATCGAATGTAAGACAAAATCAAGCTTATTTCCTAAAATCTCTGTTGACTGAGTTATAAGATTTTCTAAATCCTCGGTATTTGTTGCATCAGCTGGTATTATTTTGCTTTTTGTTTTTTCTGCTAATCCATTGATTTCGCCCATTCTCATTGCAATAGGAGCATTTGTTAATACAAATTCTGCACCCTCTTCATGGCATCTTTCTGCTACTTTCCAAGCAATTGATTGATCATTAAGTGCTCCAAAAATAATTCCTTTTTTACCTTTCAATAAATTATTTGACATATATAAAATTTTAACAAAAATAGTTATTTGTCCGAAATATGAAACCCAATTTTAACACGGTGTTAAAAAGCTATACGGTAGTTGGATAAATTTCTATCTGTTGTATTAATATTATTTTCTATCTTTGATTCAACTAAAACTAAAATATATGAAAAAATTTTTACTTCTATTTGTTCTTGTTGTTGGTTTTTCTTCGCCGTTACTGGCGCAACCACAAGGTGGAATCTGCGTTCCTAATCCCCTCTACACTGATTCCGTTTATGGTGCTTGGCCAGACACGGTTACTAATTTCCCACCTGCTACAGCCAATGTTTACTATGAAACAGTTTTAAATTTTAAGGCTCCTGCTGCTGTTACCGCCGATTTAGATCCTACAGGTCAGTTTGTCGGGTCTCCTATTCAAAACTACAGTGTAGCATCGGTAGCTGGTTTACCAACCGAATATGCATATACTTGCAATCAAACAAATTGTTCATTTACAGGAGGAATTCAAGGTTGTGCAACTGTCTACGGGACAACAGCTACTGTAAACACATACAATGTTGAA
>Ga0194118_10001681_pt1 | contig 30495 bp, 27 predicted proteins | sample TA2MahsurfametaG_2_FD_148662 | JGI IMG/M metagenome (GOLD analysis project Ga0194118, IMG submission 148662) | Freshwater microbial communities from Lake Tanganyika, Tanzania - TA2015013 Mahale N5 surface | ecosystem: Environmental > Aquatic > Freshwater > Lake | place: Tanzania: Lake...
TTACCACACCTGTATAACCCGGTGTATCGCTCCAGCATCATTCCCGCGCCTGTACAGCAGTAAAAACCCCGTGACCACACCTGTATAACCCGGTGTATCGCTCCAGCATCATTCCCGCGCCTGTACAGCAATCAGTATACTCTGTGGGATGTAATGGGCAGAATGCTTTTGGATGGGCATGTGGTTATTTTGTCCGCTGCCCTTGATGCATCTGTATTGGTTTCCAGTATTGTATTGTGCAGTATTTCTTGTTGTATAAGGTGTATTCCACAAGGATTTTGATCCCCCAATGATCTTTTTTATACAAACAATGTTTGACATTGTTTAATTTTTGAATTATAATTAATTAAATATTTGTGTAATTGTTGGTTTTTTATTATGAAAAGTTTGCTTGGTTTTTTCTTGTTCATGACCCCTAACATTTTGTTTTGTAACCCCAAGATCGTTGCACTGGACACCTCTTTATCTGAATATCCCTCTTGTTCGGATCATTTTTTGAACGATGTGGCGTGCGAGTACACCCTTCCAGATTTGCATGGCAATGCGCTGAAACTTTTGAACGCATTAATCAAGGTTGGAATTGTCACGATGTCAAAATATCAATACGAACAGTTTGTCGATTGTTATTTTAAAGATCCTTTGGACGTTAAAAAGAAAAATTTAGACAATTTAATCAAAGCTGTTTCAATGATAGAAAAGTCTAAAAAAATAGGAAAAATTCGCTTTATCGGCGACGAACTGTGCGATCGTGGCAGTAACGACTATTATACTTTGCTGGTGATTAAAAAATTGTCACAATTGGGTGTTCCGTACGAGTTTGCTTTGTCCAATCATGGATTAGAGTTTATCCAAGGATACGAGACCGGCCAATACAGATCGGTGAATATAGGAAATTTTTTGGCGAATTCTATGAATTCTTTATCAAAATTTTTTTCTAAAAAACTGGTTTCAAAAAACACAATAAAGCGAATTGTGAATCAATATTATAAGCCAAAATTAAAACTTTTATCCTATACCGCGTCAAAAGATCAAATCACCGTATACACCCACGCACCAGTGGGTTTGCAGCAAATAAAAAAACTGTGTGCGGAATTAAATGTCCAGTATAAAGATGATAATGTAAAACAATTATCGAAAACAATAGATCAAATGAACAAGGTGTTTTATAAAAATTATGTCAAACCCAACTTGGTTCACACCATCCAAGACAAACTGCATGACATAACGTGGAATAGATCGTACGCAGAACTTGACCGTCCTGAAGTCCATAAGGATTATAAACTCAATTTTGCCCATGGACACGATGCTAATGAACCATCGCGCAACAATATTTACAATCTAGATGAGGATAATGCGTTGGGAAAAAGCAGTGACCATCGATCTGGAAAAATCAGATTTTTATGTGCAACTCCTTACTGAGTGCAGAGCAAACGCGTTGTTCTCTCAATCACCTTGGCCAACAGTGGTATTCAAAGCACCTTGTTATACCTCTAGAGACAGATGAGTCAGCGCACCCTATCCGATCATCGATCTTTTGACAAAACGTCACTGCACATATTCAAAGAGGCTGAATATAGGAGAACATAAAAATGTGGATAATGCACCAAAGGTAAAACGTATGGTTATCATTGAATGAGAGTATGTTCTTACCACCATGACATATCTCTGATCCGCACCTTTGGCTTCTGCAGTATCGTCAGATGAAAGACCACCCAGAACCATGGTGGAAAAAGAAGGCCTCGTTATACGGCAGAGCGTTTCAACGATTCTGCTCCATCACACTGTCTGCCTCCACTGGTGTGAATTCCCACTCCCCTTAATCGTCAGAATAGGCCGCATCTTCATCGTCATGCTCTTCGTCGTCGTCATCATCGTTATCGTCTTCGTCATTCTGAATGACGGCTGCTTTTTCCTGACTTTGGGGTAAAGCTGATGCTTTTTTACTGGATGTTACTTTGCTCTTTACCTCCTCCTCTTCATCCTCATCCTCATCATCATCGTCATCATCGTCGTCATGATTCAGGTGGTCTTTACTCACATCGCCCGATATACGTTTTCCAGGTTTACCCAAAAATGCCCACTTGGATTCATTGGGGTGGCCATCATCGTCTTCCCAGGCAGCATTTTCAGGATCCTTTAAATATTCGCACAACACAATGTTGAAATTTTTCCACAGATGTAGGGACGGTGATCCCTTGGCTAAATGGGGCATGCCGTTTCCATTATCGCGCCCCGTCCATACACCTGTGACATGTTTGGGGGTCATGGCAATAAACCATAAATCGCGATCCAGAGAGCCCTTGTTCGATGTCCCCGATTTGCCCATTAATGGCATTGTTCCAAAATTGGCCAAGCGCCCCGTGCCTGATACAAACACTTGGCGTAACATGGATTTCATTCCATCCACAACCTCTGCATCCAAAACAGGTTCTGTATCCACATTTTTGTGACGGTACAAACATTTGTTTTGTCGATTGTGCACCGCAACAATGCCATAGGGTTTAACTGCACGACCATGGTTTAAAATCACGGAAAAGGCCCCTGTCATTTCCAGTAAATTCACGCCCGAAGTCCCCAGAACCAAGGCATAGTTTCGTGATTCTGGGGAAATGGGTGATTGAATACCCAATTTTCTGGCCATGCGAATGATTCTGGGAATACCAATACGAACGCCCAAACGAATGGCCACGGAATTGACAGACTTGGCAAAGGCATTGATTAAACTGATGGATCCCGTAGAGGTGTATCGAAAGTTTTTTGCTGTCCATCCGTTAAAAGTGATAGGCCGATCATCCATGCGTGAACTGGGTCGGTAACCAGACTCTAGGGCAGCCAAATAGGCGATATATTTAAAGGTTGATCCGGATTGACGCAAGGCTTGGGTGGCCCGATTGAATGAATCTCCTTGGCCTAATCCGCCCACCATGGCTTGTACGGCGCCTTTGGCATTCATGGATACCAACGCCATTTGCTCGGCTTTCCATGCTTTTCCGTATACATCCATGACCCTTTTGGCTGTTCGTTCTGCAATACGTTGAACATTCAGATCCAGGGTGGTGGTGACTCGAAGATCTTGGGATTGGGTATCCACAACGTCTTGCAGTTCCTCCATGATCCAGTTGGTAAAATAGCGACCAGAGGTTTGGCGCGCACTGTTGGCCAGCGATGAGGGCATGGCCATGGCGGCTGTGGCCTCTTGTTCTGAAATAAAATTGGCATCGACCATGGCGTCCAGAACTTTTTTAGCACGCACTTCGGAACGGGCCTGATTACGTGCTGGCGAATACAAAGATGGTGCTTGTAACAACCCCATTAACAGGGCGGCCTCGTACAAATTCAGTTCTTGGGCAGAGCGACCAAAATATTTCAACGCCGCTGCATCCAGTCCCCAGGTTCCCGATCCCATGTATACTCTGTTCAAATGCATGGTCAAAATTTGGCTTTTGGTAAATCGACGCTCGATTTGGATGGCCAACAACAATTCTGAAATTTTACGGTGTAAAGAGCGATCCGCGTGAGAATAGATTTTTTTGCTCTGTAAAAAGTTTTTCGCCAATTGTTGGGTAATGGTGCTGCCCCCCTGGACAACGCGTCCTGCTTTTAAATTGACGAAAAATGCACGAAAAATCCCAACGGGATCCACCCCGCTGTGCTGATAAAATCGTCGATCTTCTATGGCCAGCAAGGCGTTAATCACATGGGGGGGCAATTTGTCTGCATCAATAGGTTTTCCGTAAAAATCCCCATAACTGGCCAACGGATTGCCATGAATATCAAAAATTTCAATACTGGGGCGCCTGGACAACTGTGCCAATCCATCAATATTGGGTAAATCAGAGCCAAACCACAGCACAACGCCGGCTAAAAAAAGAGCTGCCCAAATGGTCGTTAAAAACAACCATTTCAAAATAGATGTTATCTTAAAATAACGTCGCTTTGGCTTTTTGGATTTGTCGTGTCGCTTGTTGGACGAAGATGAACGAGGTGATTTGCGAGAGTTAGGCAACAGGAAAAGTGGGCATTGTGATGATCCCTATTGTCTTACTCTATCACACAAAATGTCGGGGTTGCCACGAATTTATGGGGTTTTTTTAAAAAAAGATTGTTGTGTAAGTTCTTTTTGTGGTACAAATGTATTGAATATTCTTTTTCTAATAGATCCAAATGCTTATTCGCCAGTTTGCTCGTCATGAACATGCCATCCGAGAGGTTTCTTTTATTTCTCACGTTTCTCCTTCTGCGGATGGATCGTGTGTGATCAAGTCTGGAAATACCCACATTTTATGCACGGCATGTTTGGATATGAATACCACTGGTTTGCATGTGGAATTCGGTCAATTGCCTGGTTCGGAACATCCTCGACGTCCCAGAAACGATGCGCGCAACGCCTTTGACAGCCAAAGCATTGAAAAAACAGTGCATCAAAGCTTGTCATTGATGTTGGATTGCGATGTGTTAAACAAAATCGGTCTGTACATTGATTGTGATGTTTTGCAATCAGAGGGCAGTCTGAAAACGTCTTGTGTGTCTGGTGGTTATGTGGCCATGGCGTTGGCGTTAAAAAAGTGGGCGGGTTCATCTCTGTTTCCAAAAATGCCTTTGATTAGTCAAGTTGTAGGTATTTCCTGTGGATTCATCAAGGGGCGCATGGTTTTGGATTTGGATCATCAAGAGGCCCTGCAAGCCGATGTTGTTGGTGATTTTGTATTCAGTTCAGACCATCAAGTGGTCAGTATGGATGTTCGGGCAAAACAGTATTCTGTACCCTTCGAGCAAATTCGGGATATGGAAAATATGGCTGTTCGCGGGGTGGCTCAGATTTTATCGGCCCAAAAACAGTGCCTGAATGCCTGATTTCCGTCAAAGGTGGTGGGGAAACGGCTGATCTCCATTCTGAACAATCAGGGGCGTAATGACGGGCGAGTGGAAAACCCGCAGGATCGCCAAGTTGTTTTTAAACCCCACCTAATCACTGAAAACAGAGGATGGTGTGTGTCTGATATTTTTAGGTTTTCTTGGGTTTTGCCAGTTGTTTAAAGATAAAAACAGGATCATGATCAGCGCCAGGGCCAGAAATGTTAAAATCACCTCTGAATATTCCCACCAAAAGGGTTAGGGTTAAGAAAACGATATGGGATAGACCAGAGCTGTACAAACAGGCGATGTTCAATTGATTTTTGGTCACACCTTTGTTTTCCCAATGATTGCTTTCAAAATCCCGCATCAAAAATCGTTTTTCTGATCTATAAGACAATACAAAGGAAAAAACACCCAAAAACAGGGCCCACATCACACCAAACAACAGAATGCTCACGGGACTGTTGTCTTTGATGGCGCCATAGATCGGATCGAAAAACCCATAATAGGATACTGCGATTAAATAATAGGATGGAAAAGAAAGGAAAAAACCGAATAGGGTAGAACGGAGTGTAGAGATTAGAACCGTTTTGAACAGATCGAAAAATGTCAATACAGGAATGCGCCATCGAATGATCAGACAGCACATCAGCGTGATTAATCCATAAAAATGGCATAACCGGGGAAAAACAACACATAGCCCGAACGTATGGATAATTCTTTAAAGCGTAAAAATGTCCACCATCCCCAAATGGGGGTTAAGTTGGCGTGCACAGGAAAAATCGCACAAATATTTAGCAAAAAAGTCCAGAACAGAGCGGATGATGCCCCACGATATTGCAGGCTTCTACAGGTGATTTGTTTGATCATTGTATGCAAAATGTGAACAAAGAAGACCAGTTGTACCATGAGGAGGGTTTAAAAAGCCTTTTTAATGGTTTTCCCGCACAATCGCCGAAAGATAAAGCGGCCGTCTGAAAACGAGATGGCAAAGGTCAGCTTAAAGGCAAGATCCAAGAAGAATGATTCTCGATAAGGGGTGATATCCCTAAAAAGTTGGGGATTGTTGGGTAGATGGCGCAGCAAAACGGACTGGCGGTACCGCAGATCTGACCGTGGGGTTTTTGTGCAAGATTGGATTGGTGTGCGTTACAAGGGTGAAGGAACCGATAGGGGGGCGCGCCATTGAATCTCGGTGCATTGCAACGGTCTATTCTTAGGGAAAATAGGTTTTTTGTGTATTGTTCAGATGCAACCCCCTGAATAGGTTGACCCTGAGTCCGACCATGGACCTGATCTGGGATGTTTTAAACAATACCCATTAAAGAGCGCGTAGGTGGTATTGCAAAGAGTGTGGTTTTGGTCGGGGCGAGAGGATTTGAACCTCCGACATCTTGCTCCCAAAGCAAGCGCGCTACCAGGCTGCGCTACGCCCCGATTGGAAAAAACAAATTACTTGATCATCATACATGCTTTTTTGAAAAAGGAATAGAGGTCTTTTTTGTCATCATGACACCTTGTGAAAAAAGTCCTAAAACGGTGATTGACGCCCACAGGTTTCTTGTCGTTAAATAGAGAGTCTAAACGTTTATAATTCGTCTTATGTCTCTTTCTGTGGTTCAAAATGAACAATCGGATACCCCTTTTCCGCAAGCATCCACCATCGTGGACAGTCGTTCGCCTCTGTTCATCCGCAATCCGGTGTACAAGCCATTTAAATATCCTTGGGCATACACGGCATGGTTGACCCAACAGCGAACCCACTGGTTGCCAGACGAGGTGCCCATGGGTGATGATATTAAGGATTGGAATCACAGATTAAGCGTTCCAGAGCGCAATTTGTTAACCCAGATCTTTCGATTTTTCACCCAGATGGATGTCGAAGTGGGCAGCTGTTATTTGAATTATTATTGTCAAATATTTCAACCCACCGAAGTAAAAATGATGTTGGCGTCCTTTGCCAATATTGAAACGGTGCATATTGCAGCGTATTCTCACTTACTAGACAGCTTGGGCATTCCGGAAATCGAGTACAGCGCGTTTTTCAAATACAAAGAAATGAAAGACAAGTGGGAATATATGCAGCAATTTCAAAGCGACGACCATTCGATCAAGGGTTTGGCCTTAACCATTGCTGCTTATGGTGCCTTTACAGAGGGCTTGCAGCTGTTTGCATCCTTTGCGATGCTGTTGAACTTTCCTCGATTCAATAAAATGAGGGGAATGGGGCAAATTGTGACCTGGTCTGTGCGCGATGAAACGTTGCACATTCACTCTGTGATCAAGTTGTTTAAAACCATCATAGCAGAGCACCCAACCTTGTGGACACCTGTGCTGCAGGCTCAAATTTTAACCATTGCGCAAACGATGGTGGAGCACGAAGATGCCTTTATTGACCTGGCCTTTGAAATGGGTGGCGTAGAGGGCCTAAGCATCGAAGACATGAAGCGGTATATCCGATATATTGCCGATCGTCGTTTGGAACAATTGGGTATGCCTGTTTATTACCATATTGAAAAGAACCCCTTGTCATGGATGGATGATATGCTGGGCGGCATAGAGTTTACGAATTTCTTTGAATCTCGTGCCACAGAATATTCGAAATCAGCCACCGAAGGAAACTGGGAGGATGTTTTTTCATCCGAACGGTCCACAGAGATATAAGCGGATGGAAAATACTGTAAAAACCGTACACCACATTCATGCCAAAGATGGAAACATCCCTGCACCAGCGCGGGGAAAGTTTTTGGTTTTAGAGGGCGGCGAAGGGGTTGGAAAAGGTACCCAGCTGCAATTTTTGGCCGCCTATTTGCACAGTCAAGATATTCCATACCTGTTAACACGTGAACCGGGGGGAACCCCTTTGGCAGAACAATTACGTTCTGTGATTATCGGAGAAGATGTGGATGCCATCGAAGAATTATTGATGATTCTCGCGGCCAGACGGCATCATATCCGTATGGTTGTTCAGCCGGCTTTGGATTCTGGTATGTGGGTGCTGTGTGATCGTTTTACCGATTCCAGCTTGGTCTATCAGGGTATCGTTGGTGGATTGGATTTGGATTTAATTCAAATGTGGCATCGTGCCGCCCAGTGTGATTTGGAGCCAGATCACACGTTTATTTTACAGGTTGATTGTGTTCTAGCCAGGTCCAGGCGCTTGCAAAATCCGTTAACGTGCAATAAGTTTGATCAAAGAGACAAAGATTTTCATCAAAAAATTCATCAAGCCTACGAAGATATTGCCAGAAAAAAACCAGAAAAATGCAGCCTGGTTCCGGCAGAAGGTACCATGGAGGAAGTAACCAAAGCCTTATTAGAACGCGTTCGCAAGCTGTTTGGTTTGAAATAGAGAACCATCCATCACACTAACCATCAGAGGGCCTTTTGTATCGTTAATTTGCCTGTGCGCCTATTCATTACATTGTTTCAATCCATCGTAATACGTATTGATCTTTTTCAGAAAAACAAAGGAACGGAATGGGGATAGGCCCAACAAGCATCCGTATCATTCCTGATCAATCATCCTGGGGAATGCGTACATACGAAGAGGGGGGGGGAGATAGAAAAAAAGAGTATAGGTTGGGTGCAACATGGGCGAAGATCGATCTGAGCGCAGAACCCTTCAGAGGAGAATCAGTCGAGGTCAATGGGGTGGGGTGGGATGGAGAACAAAGGTGGGGAGTGGTCTTGTGAGACGGCATAGGAGCCGAAAAGTAAGGGTGGCGTGTATTGGGCGTACGATTGTTTCGCGCTCGTCCTGTGGGCCAACACGTTTCATCATTGTTTTCAATCAAAAATTCGGATTTGTTTTGCGATTCTGTGGAAAAAGATGACCACAGCGCATTTTTAGATCCACATCGTGGATGAATACGAGACATGAGAGTGTATATTCCGCTCTGACAGTATTCCCTTCATAACAAACCAATCGGATCTAAAAGTCAACCATTATTTTTATGTCAAAAATGACGTCTGAAAATAATCCGATATATAACCCAAGAACACAGTGCCACAAGGTCCAAAAATGGGCTAAGGTGTGGTGACGGTGGTGGCGATGCATTGTCATTGTTTTTACATTTTTTTATCCACAGATGAAGGGAACAGACCTTGACGGCAAGGGGTTGAACATTCCATTCTAGAATCAGAATACTCATATGACCACTTTCAGAACAGCATAATGAACACACGATGCACCCTTTTTAACACCACTTTGGGATTAAAACGCCATATCAACAGCGCCATTTTTGCGGCATGTTTGGCCGCATCAGGGTTAGTGTTGTCATCCTGTCAACGCGTTAATGTGTATCATGGACATTCGATCAAAGAGTGTGATATACAAACCCTTTGTGTGGGTAAAACGACCAAGGCACAAGCCATTCAAAAACTGGGTACGCCTACGATCATTTTATCCTATGATCCCTATACTCTGTATTACCTGAGTTATAATGCATACACCAAGCCTGTATTGGCCACAAAACCGGTATCGTGCCAATGTTTTGCCTTGACGTTTTCCAAATCAGGGGTTTTGTCCAATATTTTCGTATCCACAACGATTAATCCTGTGGCTTTTTCCAAAGAAAGCACACCTTTGCCATCGGGACATCAAGAAGGATTTTGGCAACAGGTTGTACGCTCATTAGAGCAATCACCCCCCGCAACCACCATTACTCCTGTACAGGGGTGACGTTACTGGTTGTGACCTTGGTTGGTGGGGTGATATCTTGGAAACGGGTGCGGCGGGTGAACATCTGTAAGCCATCAGTTGTGCCATCCCAGCCAATGTATTTTGCAGTCAGGGTTTCCCTTAAATAGACATCAGTTGGAACCACAAGACCCACAAACCCAGTAATATCCGGTATAGGGTAAAGGGCAAGGTGGACTCTTGTTTAGACAGGTGCAGCATGAATTTTATCATTGGCCAGCTGCATAAAAAGGTTAAAAGAGACGTTTCAGCAAAGGTTAAAAACCCCATATTCATGATTTCTGGCCAGGATTGCGCAACGCTGGCACCGATGATGGGAATCCCCATCACAAAGCTGTATCGACAGGCGCTGTTCAAAGAATATCCCAGAAATCGACCTGCCGTCAGCGTAATGCCCAACCGACTGATGCCAGAGCAGCCTGCGGCCAAGGCTTGGGTAAAGCCAATAATCGCAGAGTGGCATTTTGAAAATTGCCATGGCTCTGCGGGCATACGTCTCTTTTGCCACTGATTGGTACATTCTAATAACACGGCAAAAGCCATAGAAATTAGACTCATAGCTGTTAATGAGGGGTTCCACGTGGGGAAAAACCACTTTTTACAGCCATACAATAGCACCATCCCCATGGTTAATCCCAAACCAGAGCACGCCATCGTAGCAAAAAAAACCTGGTCGTTGTGCAGATCATGAGGACTGGATGCCGTGCCTGACGGATTCTTTTGGTGAAAAATAGTGGCCCATCCGCCACGAAACAGCGCAGCAATATCCTGTCTAAAAATCAGACATAGGGCTAAAAATGAACCACTGTGCAGGCTGGCCGCCATGGCTTTTGATGGGACAATGGCCTGGTTCATCCCATAGGACAATAAAACAAAATGAAAGGAAGAGCTGACAGGAAAAGCCTCGCTGATTCCTTGAACCAGCGCGCACAGTATGGGATAGGTCAACATGGTTTACTCAAGGTGGATATGCAAAACGATGGTACCAGTTTTGTGTTTTGAACAAAAGGCGGGGCACATCTGTGGTCATTGTTGTGTCACTGTTGTGCAACCAAGGAAGCGGTTTCTTGTCCCAGGCATCGCTTGTCACGCCGCAGATTTTATCGAGAAACCTTGGCGATCGTGACGGCGTGAACAGAAAAAACGCCCGCCTGTTGCAAGGCCACAGCGCATGCGTTCAGGGTAGCGCCTGTGGTAAATACATCATCGATCACCAGAACGCGCTTGTTTTCCAACTCTGAATGGGCTGAAAAAGCCCCCATGACGTTGTCTTGGCGCTGTTGAGGAGAAAAACGACCTTGGGATGGCGCGCCCAAGGGACGCATCAAGCTGTGGAAATCCACAGGAATGCCACAGAGTTTTCGAATTTCCTGAACCAATAGACCGCACTGGTTAAATCCCCGTTGTCGCAAACGATCTTGGTGCAATGGCACAGGAATAATGCAATCGATCACGTGCTCCAATACCAGAGGCAAAACCCAATGGGCTAACAATTTGGCCAGATGACGCTGGCGGCCGTGTTTTAATGCGAAAATAATGCGCCTGGAAACAGGTCCATATTCCCATAAGGATCGGTGCTTGTGAAACAAGGGGGTATCCGTTCGACACCCATGACATAAGGTGGAACCCCCTGGATTACCGCACAACGGGCAATAGGGGTTTGTGATGAAACGCAATTTCATCCAACATGCGCAACAAAACCCAGGTGTGTGCATGTTCGTTTGACATCCTGGGCACAGGTGCGGCAAAACAAAATCCAGTAATACGCCCATACCGGTCAATGGTTTGTTGTTGCACCCAAGGTATCACACTCACAGTAAACGATACAGGGGCAACCCATGGTATAATGGCAAAAAGGATTTCAATGCACGGCGTGTGATACAACCAAAACGGGTGAAAAATCCAGTGCCCATATCGGTCAATGGTTTGTTGTTGCACCCAAGGTATCACACTCACAGTAAACGATACAGGGCAACCCATGGTATAGTAGCAAAAAAGATGTCAATGCACGGCGTGTGATGCAACCAAAACGGGTGAAAATTAGAGTCAATCCGGGGGCTCGTACAGAACGCATCGTCGTTCATACAGACGCCACACCAGACCAAGAAATGCTGAGAGTGTACGTCACGGCCAGAGCTGTCAACGATAAGGCCAACCAAGCTGTTATTGGCGCGTTGGCAAAATACTGGTCCATTTCGCCATCGCATATACGCATCAAGCATGGGTTGAAAAGTCGAGATAAAACCATTCTGGTTCATCAGGTCTAGGGAGGGGCCTGTTGGACAGTCTGTAACCCAGTGGAGAACTCTGGAGGAATTGACTTAAACCGATACAGCAATACGGAATCGATTTGGCTCGGCCCATGCAGGGTCGCCCCCCTGATGCTGGGACTGGCTGTGAAGTGGAGTGTTTTTCCTGTTCAATTTGAGTACAGCATCCTCAGCCAGCAGCATCTGCAGACCCAGTCAACGATTTGACTTGGGTACGCAATGCCAAGGCGTGAATTTGATTGTGTCGCATGTTATCCAGCGCCGCATAAACCATTTGATGACAAGTGATTCTAGATTTTTCGGTAAAAACCCCGCTGATCACGGTGACGGACAGGTGTTGGTCGTCGCCCCTCGTATCCGTAACGGTAATGTCTGCCTGGGGAAAGGCTGCGCTTAATTTTTGATGAATCCAGTGCACGTTAGATAGGGTTTTCTCTGGGCAAGATTCCCCGTCATGATCGGCAGGTTGGGTGTCCAAAAGGGGGTCTAAAAAAGTATCTGAAAAAAAAGTCATTTTTATTTTCCTGGGATGGTTTTTGTGGGAATTTAAGGGCGAGTAAAGGGAAATAAGAGCACATTTTTTGGCCAATTTTCGTCGTTTTCATGCGAATTGGGGTCTGGATTGACCTGGGGGGTTGGCACGTTGTCTACGTTGGTTTGTGCAGCATTGCCTGCCATGGTATCTACAGTGTTCACAGTGGTGGGTGCGCCCGCACATTCACCAGAAGCAGAGGTGTATACCCCCAACCGTCTGGCCAATGCACTGTATACGGTTAATGGGGCAGATTCAGATTCGGGGTCTGGAATGGTGCTCCAAGTTTCTCCGCTGCGCAAATCTTTGAGCAAAAAGTGATCGGGGGCCAAGGATCCAGCCACCACAAAAGGGTTTTCAAAAGAGCGAGCCAGCGTTAATTTCAATTGAATCAAGGCCAAGTCCCAAGCCGCAAATAACCCTTGCAAGCCATGAGACGTGCGCAATGCCAGGGCGTGAATTTCATCGATTTCGTCTTGATCCAACCACCCCATAGCCATCAAAAAATCATCATTGATGTGATATTGAGAGGACGGCGCAATATATTCGACCAAGGGGGGGTCAAAAATGGTATGTTCTGGGATATCAAAATCCTTGGATAAATCCATACTGGCGCAACAATGAATGCGCAGGGTAAAGGGCAGGGCATACGTATCCTGCACCAACGATTCCCGCATGTTTCGTGTTCCCAGAAAATGATTGGGAATACCCATTTGGGTCAGTTTTGAGAATAAAAAGGCAGAAATGCGTTGAGAAAAAGCCCCCTTCCCATGAATTTCTGTGGTCTTTTCTGTGGCTGCACTGTGCCAAGTGTCGCTAAAAAAATGAACCAATTGGCCAGGATTTTCACCCTCGTAAATGGTGTGTTCGGGCGATTGTACAATGATTTTTTTGTAGGTCAACAGCGTGTCTGACTAAGTACCCCTTTTTTCTATCATAATAAAAAATCGATTCAAATGCAATTTATTTTGATCATATTATCGCTTTTTTTAAAATCATTTTTGGATCAGATTGATATAAGGGTTTTGTTTTTTTGTAAAGCCCAAACCCTGAGCAAAGCCCGTGGTTTGCCGTAAAAATGAAGGGTAAAAAATCTTGATCTAGATACCTTTTTATGTTGATCAGAACGTTTTGTTTCTATGTTACTTACTCTTTCCTGTAAAAAATGCAAACTTTTTATTGCATTCTGTGTGCCAATGATGTAAGAATGAGAAGGAAATTTATAAATAAAGGAATAGTATGAGTGCTCGTTTATGGGAAAACAAGGAAAACGTAAAGGATAAAGAGCATATTTTAGAGGCTCTTGGTCGTATCGTTGCTTCTTATGTTGCGCGAAATGAAATGCAGACCGGAGAGGTTTCTGGATTTGTACAACAGATCTTTTCAACCTTGTGCAACCTACACCACACCCCTAATGTACGTTCTTTGCCCCAGGCCCCTGTGGACATTGAAAAATCCATCACATCTGAATATTTGGTGTGTTTGGAAGATGGAAAGCGTTTAAAAATGTTGAAAAGACATTTGCGCACATCCTATGGTTTGACCCCAGAGCAATATCGTGAAAGATGGTCATTGCCTATGGATTATCCTATGGTTGCACCAAATTATGCGAAAAAGCGCAGTGCTTTGGCTAAAAACAACGGATTGGGAACCTCACGCTCCAGGACATATCAGCAAAACTCGGCCGTCAGCATGACAGGTAAAGAAGGCACCGATGTGTCAGACATTCGTTCGTCTATATCAGGTTTTTAAACCTGCGCGTTCCCGATGTGTTCATCGGTTGTGATAAGAGTTTAGGGTAAAGAGCATAAACCATTTATGCTGAATGCTTTTCCCTGCTCTTGACGCATTTTTACTTTTGCATCCTCTTTGACCATCCTTGCGCCAACAGACTGAACGTGATGGGGGTATGGCCCGATGGCTCATGACATTTCATGGGGAAATGCCACAGGGTTGGGGGTGCAAAATCCAGGAATGCCGTAATCAACCTGCTTTAAATACAATCCGTGGGCGGGTGCTGTGGTGGCACGATTTCTGGGGGGTTCCGTGTGTCGTTCGGGTGCCAGTAAATAGGACAAATGATCACAATGCCATTGTTCCTTGCCCAACGCTACCAGTGCCCCCACCATCATTCGAACTTGTCGATGTAAAAAAGACCGACTTTTAGCGTCAATGACGATGTAATCGTGATGTGACTTCAGGGTGAATTGTTCCAATGTTTTAAATGGGCTGGCGCTTTGACAATCGCGATGTCGAAAATAGGAAAAATCGTGATGCCCTTGGAATAAGGCGCATCCTCGGATCATGGCCTCTTGATTCAAGGGGGCGGCAATCCACCAGGCCCGTTTTTCCAGCAAGGCGCTGGCGCTTGGCCGATTTAAAATCCAATATTCATAGGATCGCGAAAGGGCAGAAAATCGCGCATGAAAAAGGGGTGGGGCTTCTTGGGCCTGCAGGATTTTTATGGGGATGTCTTTCAAGTAAAAATTGATGCCACGACGCAACGAATCCATGGACCAGGATTTTGACAGGTCCATATGCACCACTTGACCCAGCGCATGAACACCACTGTCCGTTCTGCCCGCAGCATACAAGGTGATAGGTTCACCCGTCAAAGACTGTATGGCCGCCTGCAGGCTGGTTTGCACAGAGGGCGTATCTTTTTGCCATTGCCATCCTGAAAAAAAGGACCCATCATATTCCAGGATCAGCGCATATCGATACATGATGACTCTTGACCTCTTGTTATCCCGATTTCAGGGCTGTAAAATCGGACACTCTTTTGGCACAATTACAAAACTTTTACGCCATTTTGACAACCCCCAACATCGTTTGCCCCCTGTGATTCATATTGCAGGCACCAATGGAAAAGGATCCACGGCGGCATTGATTTCAGCCATATTACACAGGGCGGGGTACAAGGTTCATCGACTGACGTCTCCTCATTTATGCTGTATGACAGAGCGCATCATGGTGGCCAACAAGGCTGTTGATCATCAGGTTATGGCATCGCTGCTGTTAAAAATGGCTGAATTGACAGATGGAAAAATAGCCTTTTCAGAGGCCGTAACCGCCACAGCCCTGTATTTGTTCGCCTCTGTTCCGGCCGATGCGGTGGTGCTAGAGGTGGGAATAGGGGGGGTGTACGACGGCACCAATGTGGTTTCAGGAACCTGTGTCAGCATCATTACCCCTATTTCTTTTGATCACCAGGACCGACTGGGATCAACATTGCACGACATTGCTGTGCAAAAAAGTGGAATTATGCGTCAAAGTGTACCCTGTGTTTCCGCCCCGCAGATCTCCTGTGTTCGTGACGTTTTGATCAACAGTGCCACAGAAAAAGGGGCTCTGTTGTACCTGGGTCAAACGGATTGGTTTTTTGAACCCAAAGGTCATGGTTTTCGTATTCAGTACAGCCAAGATCCATTATATAGCGATTCTTTTCCCCAGATAGGGCTGGTGGGAAACCATCAATGTATGAATGGGGCGGTGGCAGTGATGGCCTTGCGCACCCAGCGTGCCCTGAATATACCCCATGGCGCTATGGTCGATGGTTTGGCTCAAGTGGTTTGGCCCGGTCGCTTACAGCGTTTGACGATCAAGGATTACTTGGGTAACGACCTGGATGATGAGGTGTGGATCGATGGTGCTCACAACGAGGGCGGGTTGGTTGCGCTGGCCCATCATGTTCGATCTGCCGGGTGGGCATCTGGGGCAGAAAAACCTTTGGTGTTGGTTTTTGGAAAACGGGTTGAAAAAAATCTGGACTCTCTGTGGTCCACATTGGCCCCCTTGGCCCAACAGGTTTGGGTGATTGAATGTTGGGATAACGGCACAGGCACCCCATGGTCTGTGATGAAACAGGGCGCCATTGCATCGGGGTATGATGACCATGCCGTTCATGTTTTTGCCACATTAGATCAGTGCATGGCCCAGATCAGGGGTAAAAAGAACAGAACCCAACCTGCACGATTTCTGATGTGTGGATCCCTGCATTTGGTTGGAGATGTGTTAAAAAATGACAAAAAAACGATGTAAAATAACTAAATTGATACAAAACGATCAAATTTGTTCATTATATATTAATTGACTTTTGTTAAATATTTTGCAATAATTGGGCATTGTATATTTGTTTTTAAATGCATGTTAATGTTTTTTCCTATAGTGCCAATTTTTTCTTACATTGCTTTTAATGTTGCTATATTTTCTTTTATCACTGTTGTTATTGTCGTTGTATTTCACTTTATGATGGAATCTTTCATCTGTTGTTTGTGGAAAAAGTGTGCAAATTTGAATAAAAAAGTGATTGGCGTGCTGTCCTTTGCCATGTTTGCCCTGATCTATTCGTTGGGGTTGGTAATACTTATTGATATTCTTGTGCCCCAACAGTCAGTTTGGGTGTCCTCTGTTGATGGCAGAAAGCCTGAAATATACGCTGAGAAAAAATCTGCAGGGATTGAAACGCATCTAAAATAACCACTCTGGTTTTTTCTGGTATGATTGAGATCGATTGTTGTCATTATTGTTATCATAACAATGATGGTTGATAGACACAATGTCGTGCCGAATCGTAATGTTTTTTGATCATTTGTGTGCTATGTTGGACCATAGAAAAATGTGTTTAGATCTTGTTATGACTGGTTTTTTAATGTCGGTTTTGGCCTTTGTTTTGGTGTTGTCTCCTTTAATTTTTGTCCATGAACTGGGGCATTATTGGGCTGCAAAGGCCTGTGGTGTTCATGTAGAGCGCTTTTCTATTGGGTTTGGACCAAAGATATTTTCCTGGAAAGATAAGAGCGGAACAGAATGGATTTTTTCATGGATTTTATTGGGCGGTTACGTTCAAATGTTGGGCGATGCCAATGTGGCGAGCAGCGTATCCAAAGAAACCAATCAAACGGATCATAGGCGCACAATGGCGGGTAAAACCCACCTGCAGCGGATTATCATTGCGGCCGCCGGACCTGCTGTGAATTATGTGGTGGCTTTTGTGTTGTTTGTGGCATTGTTTGTGACGTTTGGAAAACCCTATCACAGCCCAACCATTGGTGCCATTGTTCCCACATCCCAAGCCTATTTGGCAGGAATCAGGCAGGGAGATCGAATCGACCATATACAAGGGGCAGAAGATAAGATTGCTACGTTTGAGGATGTATTGAAAGTGTTGGAAAAAACGCCTGAAACGCAACCGTTGAATGTATCGGTAATGCGTGGCGATCAAAATCTGAATCTGACCATCACACCAGCAGAAAAGGCATCCGGCGTATGGTTGGGTAAATTAAAGTGCGCACCGGACAGCAGTACGCGGTTTTATCAAAAACGATCTATGGGTTCCGCCATTTCTGATGCCCTTACCATCATTAATCCTGTGCGTATGCTTAAAATGTTGCGTCTTGATTCTGTGGGGGGACCCATTTCCATTGCGCAACGGGCTGGCAATGAGTTACAAGAAGGCTGGTTTCCTGTATTGTTTTTGATGGCCAGTTTATCCGTGGGGTTGGGATTTTTCAATTTGTTGCCTCTGCCCGTATTGGATGGCGGATTAATTGTGATGGAGACGATAGAATGCCTTATGGGCAGAAAACTGTCTGATCGGGTGCGTCAAGGGGTTTCCATCGCCGCATTTGGTGTGTTGGCCATGTTGCTCTTGTACCTGTCTTGGTCTGATTTGGGTAAAATTCCTGCTGTGGCGGCTCTTTTCTCTCGATAAATACCAAAGTCAAACACAGGTTTGAATAGGAAAAAAGGGCTTTCAGGATTTCGATGCTTTTAGCCCTCTGATTGCCTTTTTTTAGGACTTGATGAACAATCAGTGCATCAGCTATTTATTTTTTGATTCCATGACCCAGTCTTTAAGCACATCTGGTCACAGCCCCGCGATATCGTCGAAAAAGTTACGGCATGTGGTGATTTCTTGCATGATTGGCAATGCGTTGGAATGGTACGATTTTGCATTGTATGGCTATTTTGGTGTGATGATCAGTCGATTAATGTTCCCACCAGATCAAACGCCTGTTGGTTTGTTGTTAAAGAGTTATGCGGTGTTTTTTTTGGGGTTTATCATGCGTCCTTTGGGTGCCGTTCTTTTTGGATACATTGGTGATCGACATGGACGAAAAAAAGCACTGATGTGGTCCATTTATTGTATGGCTATTCCCACCACATTGATTGGATTATTGCCAACGTACGAGCAAGTGGGGGCGTGGTCAGCGGTGGTTTTGATTGTGTTGCGATTATTCCAAGGCTTGTCCATGGGAGGAGAATTTACAGGGTCCATGATTTTTGTTGTAGAGCATGCCCCAGAAGGGAAAAAAGGTCTTTGGGGCAGCTGGTCATCGCTGAGCGTCTTGATTGGTTTGTTGTTGGGCTCTGTTCTAGGCATGTTGATTGATGGGGTACTGACCCCCGATCAGGTTAAGTTATGGGGATGGAGATTGCCCTTTTTGTTCAGTTTTGCGGGCAGTTGGGTTGGGTCGGCTTTACGCAAATTGACAGACGATCCGGACCAAGCCAAAGCCGACGAAAAAGAACACAACGTGGCGCCTAAAAAATCGATGTTTTTAGGGCGATTGTTTGCCCACTACTGGAAGGATATGCTGCGCGTGGTGGTCATTGATGTTGTGGTGGCTGTGGGGTTTTTTCTAGTCACCATTTATGTCATGACTTATGTGGAGCAACATGGTCAAGTGGGGTATCATTTTTCGGCCAATACCCTGAGCATGTTGGCCTTTGCTTGCGGCATTCCTGTTTCCGGATGGCTAAGTGATCGATGGGGATCCATTACGGTGATGCAGAGATCCATTTTCTTGCTCTGTTTGATCAGCTTGCCGTGTTTTTGGGGATTGAGCAGCAGCACATTTGGGGTTGTCTTGCTGTCGCACTGTGCATTATCGGCCGTTATGGGATGTATTTTTGGCCCTGTTCCATCACTCATGGTGTCTATTTTTCCCCGACAGGTGCGCTATTCCGGTGTATCCATTGCCCACAATATCAGCATGGCTATATTTGGGGGAAGCGCACCAGAGGTGGCCATTTATTTCATTGACCGTACATCCATCACTTTGATGCCAGGTGTATTTTTGGCCGTTGCAGGCATCATATCGTGGTGTGGTCTGGCTAACTTAAGGCGATCGAGAATGGGGAAAATGGCTTGAAAAAGGGCGCGGAAATGAATCCTGTCATGGGGTCTGAATACTCAAAAGAAACGTTACACAGAATGAGGAATCCTGTATGCAGATTGTCGTAAAAAAATTTGGAGGGACATCGTTAGCCAATGTAGACAATATTCATCACGTGGCCAACGTTATACAACAATCACAACAAAAACAGCCCACGTGTGTGGTGGTGGTGTCAGCCATGGCGGGCACAACCAATAATCTGCAGTATTGGTGTAATGAGTTGGGGGGTGCCTTGGGGCCCAATCCCGATCGAGACTTGGTTTTGTCATCGGGTGAAATGATCACAGCGGGTTTATTATCCTTGGCCTTGCAGTCCAGAGGCGTACCCGCACGGGCATGGACGGGGTGGCAAGTACCCATCGTGACAAACGAAGATTGGGGGCGCTGTGACGCTGTATTTACAGGAGCATCTGCTTTACAGTCTGATCTTGCATCTGGTGTGGTTCCTGTGGTGTGTGGTTTTCAGGGGGTGACGCCGGGAGGACGCATTACCACTTTGGGCAGGGGAGGGTCGGACACCACCGCCGTTATTTTGGCGGCCGCATTAAAGGCCAACGTATGCGAGATTTTCACTGATGTTCAGGGCGTTTATACGGCCGATCCATCGTATGTTCCTGATGCGCGTGCCTATGGGGATGTGTCTTATGATGCCATGTTGACACTCAGTCATTTTGGGGCAAAAGTATTACATGCCAATGCCATTATTTGGGCTAAAAACAACGGTATACCTGTGCATGTTTTATCTACAGCCAAACCCGATCAATCGGGGACATGGATCAGGGAAAAAGCCCAACAGGTTTGCGGAGTGGTGTATAAGCCGGTGCTAAGTTGGCGTATGAATTCTTTACCCGATCAAAAACAAGACATGACAGGGGTGTCCATCATTGATCGATCCTTATCGGCCAAAGGGTTTCATTTTTTAACCTGGGTCGATGATTATCATGCGGTCAAATCCCAATGGCCAGATGCCACATGTTCTGATCCAAAAATGTTAGTCAGTTTGATTGGAAGCTCTAGCCACACTGCCCAGTGTGCCTTGCGCAACCCCCCCGGTATTCTCATAGAGCATTGTGTGCAACAACCAAACATCTTGGCTGTGATGGTTGAGCAAAAACACACCTATGATATGATACGGCATGTTCACACACATTTGGTATAAGATGGGCAACGGGGAATACATGGGTCAATTGGATCGATTTTGGTCCAAAGGTTTGGCTTTTTTGGGTTGTCGTTACAGTATTTTGGGTGGCGCCATGACGTGGATTTCCAATCATGCATTGGTTTCTGCTTTATCCAGAGCAGGAGGTTTTGGTGTTTTGGCAGGGGGGTCTCTGTCTGCAACTGCATTACGCACAGAAATAGAGTTGACCCAACAAGGGGTTCAGGGCCATCCCTTTGGGGTTAATTTGATCGTTTTTCATCCAGAAATCGATGCGTTAATTCAAGTGTGTACAGACATGAATGTCACCCATGTGTTTTTAGGCGGTGGCATGCCGTCTCAACCCATGATTGATACTTTGCATCAATACAACATTCGCGTTATTGGGTTTGCCCCGTCGGCATTGTTGGCGCGACGCATGGTGCGTATGGGGGTTGATGCTCTGATTATCGAGGGGCACGAAGCCGGCGGTCATGTTGGACCTGTATCCACCCATGTTTTGGCACAGGAAATTTTGCCCATTGTGGATGTTCCGGTTTTTGTAGCCGGTGGCATCGGGGATGGTCGATCCATCATGACGTATTTGTTGATGGGTGCGTCGGGATGTCAATTGGGGACACGATTTGTGTGTGCCACAGAGTCGTGCGCCCATGACGCATTCAAGCAGGCCTTTATCCGGGCAGCAGCCAGGGATGCCACTTTGTCCCCGCAATTGGATCCAGCATTCCCCATTATTCCAGTCAGAGGTTTGGAAAATGAGGGCAAAAAACGATTTATGGCCTATCAGGCAGAGGTCATTGCCGCCTATAAGCGTAACGAATGTTCCAAAGAACAAGCACAGATGGATATTGAAATGTTTTGGGCAGGGGCATTAAGGCGTGCTGTCATGGATGGCGATGTTGCCCATGGATCGGTTATGGCAGGCCAAAGTGTGGGTATGGTGACGAAAATTGAACCGTGTTACAGCATTATGAATGCGTTGGTAACCCAAGCGATGGACCATTTGCAAGGATTACAACATCATTTTTCTCAAGAAGTGGTGACAGCAGAACCAGAAAAGCCAGCCTGTGTGTTGGTGAGATAAAGGGTGACAGAATAATGAGGGGTGACGGGCTGATACCCTCAGTAGGCCATGGTGTGCATGGGATGGATGATGTTGCGGGGAAGTTAATAGGTTTGGATGATCGTCGTTCTGCGGTTTCAGATGATGGTAAAAATGGACCAAAGGCCACCAACAGGGTACAATACTGGGAAAACAGGGTATAAAAGGGTGTTCATTCATGAGCTGGTTTCCAGATCCCGTTGCGTTTTCCATAGGTTCGTTGGCCATTCGATGGTATGGATTGGCCTATGTTTTCGGTATGCTTTTTTCCTGGTTTTATGGGCGCAGGTGCATTCAAAAGGGCTATTTCCCAGGTGTTTCTGTGGACTGTTGGGATGGCTTGATGAATTGTTTAATGCTGGGCATCGTTATTGGGGGCAGGTTGGGGTATTTTATATTGTATTCCCCTGAAACATTTTGGACCGACCCTTTGGAGATCCTGAAAATTTGGCACCCAGGCATGGCTTTTCACGGTGGTTTACTGGGGGCTGTATTGGCCATTATGATGTATGCCCGAGGCAAGGTTTCGACGTTGTCTTTGTTTGATGTGGTGGCCGTTTCCGCGCCCATCGGACTGTTTTTGGGACGTATAGCCAATTTTATTAACCAAGAACATTGTGGCAAACCCACTGACGTTTCTTGGGGATTGATTTTTCCAACGATGCCGGATAGCCCCAGGCATCCATCACAGTTGTACGAGGCGGGATTAGAGGGCGTGGTCTTGCTGTTGATTTTGATGGGGGTTATGAGAAGTTTTCGCTCTCTGCAACCCGGTCAATTGGGTGGACTCTTTTTGTTTCTGTATGGCATGATGCGGTTGTTCACTGAATCTTTTCGTATACCAGAGGGGCAGTGGTGCGGCATAACGTTGGCCCAATATTATTCTATACCCATGATCGGTATTGGGGTTGGGTTGGTGTTTTGGCACAGAAAAAGGAACCGGCATTTTGTGTAACTTCTTTTTTCTCCTGACTGTCCAAATGGTAATTTTTGTACTAATATGAGGGAAAATAATAAAGTTTTTTCTGACGTGATTCACGATTCAAAGATATTGGCCTGGGCAATCCCGTCTCTTTTTTTAACCCCTCTGGTCATTTTTCCAAAAGAAAAGACGCAACAGCCCACCAATGGAAAAAAATTACCAGTTTTAAAAACCGCTGTTGAGAGCAAAATCAATGGTATTACCACCCTTTCTGATGCGTATCAAATGGCTTATGTCAATAACCTGGCCATTCAGTTGCAATTTAACGATTTAAAAACATCGCAAGAAGAGTGTTTTAAAGCGCGGGCAGAATGGTTGCCAAACATTGATGTGTCGGCAAGAGTCTACTCCAGCCCATCCGCAGTACGGAATTTAAACAATGTGGACAGTATCGAGAACGTACAAGAAGAATATTATAAGTCGAAGAACAGAAGCAAAAGTGCGTCATTAAACTTTACCATTGGTCAGAATTTGTATAATGGTGGTGCAACCACAGCAAGAAACCAGGCGGCTCTGGAGTCCTATCGTGCCACATGGTGTGAATTTAAAGGAAAGGTGCAAACGGTTTTCATGGAGGTTGTGGATGCCTTTGTAGAGATGGCTGTAGCCAGAGAGTTGTATGTGGTTGTGAAAATGAGGGAAAAAAGCTTGGGCATTGTGCGAGAGGTTGCTAGAAATAGGGCAATCGTGGGGGATCAGCGCATGGTAGAGGTGTCTCTGGCCAATGCCCAGTGTATTCGAATGAGTACAGAGGTCAATAATGCAAAACAAGATTATTTAGACAAGAAAATAGCCTTAGAAAATTTGACAGGTTTTCCTGTGTGCGAAGACATAGAGTTCCCCGTACCTATTGCTGTAGATTTATATTCGGTTCAGTCGTTTATTGATTTATGTTTAAAAAACAACCCGTTTTGTCAAAAGGCTGTACACGTAGAGCGTTATCAACGCTGTAATGCCAATATAGCCGGGGCGGCCTTTTTACCTACGGTGGGGTTCTCTGTTCAAGGCAATCTGAGCGATAATGATGTGTGGCAAGATAACGCTGGTTTTGCAAGGGATAATATTAACCTAAACACCACCACAGGATATACAGCAGAGATCAGTGCCAACATGAATATTTTTGATGGTGGAGCCCGCACAGCCGAATATCGCAAATCAGAATTGGCCTGTAAAGGTTCGCGATTACAGTCAGAGGCGCAAAAGCGTGATTTAATTGGAAAAATCAAGAGCGCTGTAAATGCCTATCGCTTGGGATTACAAAATGTTGTTTCTGCCAGAGAAGGTCTAAAAGAGCAAGGCGTGGCTTTTTCTGCAGCCAGAGAAGAATATGCCTTGGGGGCCACCAGCTTGGTCGATCTTTTGTCTTTAGAAGAATCCTATGTTTCCGCCATTCGCTCTTTGATTTCAGCGTTGAGTAGTTTGGTCAAATTGTCGTATCAGTTGAAAGCCTTACAAGGTCAACTGACCCCAGATATGGTGCACGTCAAGGGTAAAAATTATGATATTTTGGCCTATCGCAAAGCATTTTCCTTGGCTCTGTTTTCTTTGGGTGATAAACAATCCAAAACATCTTTGTACGATAATAAAAAATTCGTGGGCCAAGTGTCGTTGAAAAATCCAGAATATGTTGATTCTGTCGGCAGTACAGTGTTGAAAAAAACCAATACGGGTCAGGGATTTTTGAATATTAAAAGTGCCTTAAAAGAAGCCATAACCTGGTATCCGGCCGAAGGGTTGGCCATTCAGGAAAATTCTGATTCTGTTGTGGACGATCGAGAAACGGATGTCACTGATGCAGAGCTAGAAGCCGTGATGAATAAATCCTTGGATGAGTTGTCTTTGAGTTTGGATGAACAGTCCATTTTGGGTGATGGATCAGATGGTGTAAAAACCAGTGCATCACAGATCCCTTTGACCGAAACCAAGGGTAATACAGTAAACAGCAAATCTGTGGATCCGTCAAAAAACAAGTCCACAGCGGGTTCTAAAAAACGGGGAAAAATGGGGGGAAAAATAGGAGGCAATCCATCAGAAAAAACCAGTTCGAATACAGGAAAAAATGACCAGGGTTAATCGAGGGTTGCGCAACTGGGTTGAAGGTGTGGGTTTGTGTCCGTATGCCAATAACGCAAGGAAAACAGGCGGGAAGAGGTACGCAGAGCAATCTGCAGCACGTTATCTGTAAGAATCTGCAACACGTTGTCTGTAAGGAATGAAGGGGGCAACAGCAACGCAAGGAAAACAGAGGGATTCAGAAAAGGGATGAAAATATCAGGGGTGGTCTGGCGTTGTGTCACAGGTTCAGGCTACCTTTCAGACAGTTGTTTTTCAAAAGGAGTATGGTCTCATGGTATCTAGACCCACACATAAACCCATTCCCATCCCCCTGTCTGTTCCAGTAGAAGACTGCGAATCCTTTGATTCCGTTGATGATTTATTGGTCTCTATTCGCGAATTGGTTTCCCCTGGCGCTGTGGACATTATCGACTTAAACAGGCCGGTACAATCTGATCTCGATCAGGCTGATCCTGCTCACCTTCTTTCTGCGCAGATGGGGGGCCATATGGGCGTAAACCCCGAACAAATGAATCAAGGCTCTGGACAATCTCGTGGTTTGGCTCCCTGCATCACAACGCCGGGACCATCACAGCCTGTATATTGTGGCAAAACAGATGGGGTCTCATCCGAAGCGGTTACTCCACATATAGAGGAAAAACGTTATTTATCAGAAAAAACCCGGTCAGAAAGCGCAAAAGTTCTGTCATCTTTAATGAGTGCACTGGAAGAGCCGGACCAGGATTCCCATGATTCGTCTGTTCTGGATCTTCAGCAACCTGTGCCTAGGAATGATGGACGGATGAAATGCATTTGCGTAGAAGATCTGGTGGCACAATGTTTAAAAGCGCCTTTGGATCAATGGATTGGTCAGAATGATGCGATGATTTCACAGCATGTTAAAATCATTATTGACCAGCATATATCAGAGTTGCTGCGCCAGTGGTTGGACGTCCACTTACCCGCATTGATCAAGGCTTCTGTGGATCAGCATTTGGATGCATTGATTCAGAGTGTTCGTAAACAACAAGCAGCCTGCCGCTGATCGTAAGCCATCAGGCCTATAGTGGGGAAAATCCAAAATGACTCAGCCAACGCTGATCGTACATCATCAGTCCGTCTGTAAGGGCGCCTGAATGTTCAAAAATATTCTTCTCTAGGGTCTATCCTGGCGGTTATGTTTGCGATGTGAGATTGTGGGCGTACAATACTCTATTTGATACCGATGCTGACACTCTAACGCCCCATCAGGCCTATAGTGGGGAAAATCCAAAATGACTCAGCCAACGCTGATCGTTTTGAAATAAATGGCGAATGTCTTCGATGCCATATTTTAACATGGCCAAACGTTCCAGGCCCATTCCGGCCGCAAACCCAGACAGGTCATCGCTGTGTCCACAGGCACGGAAGACCTTTGGATTAACCATACCACAACCCAAAATTTCCAACCAGTTTTCCCCTGAACCCAGATCTAGGCGCCCATTTTTACGCTGATAAGCAATATCAACCTCTGCCGATGGGGACGTAAAGGGAAAAAAGCTGGGACGAAAACGCATAGCAACTGGGCGACCAAAAAAATGAGTCAAAAAAGCCGATAAACAACCCTTTAGATGTCCCATGTGAATATGGGGTTCCACCACCAAGCATTCCACCTGATGAAACATAGGGCTGTGGGTACGATCATGATCGGCCCGATACACACGACCTGGTGAAATAATACGCAAGGGCAAGGACTCTGTGGTCATGGCCCTGATCTGTACCGGTGACGTCTGGGTGCGTAAAACATACCCATTTGGCATGTAAAAGGTATCTTGCATGGCGCGTGCCGGATGATCGGGTGGAACATTCAGGGCGTCAAAATTATTAAATTCAGTTTCGATATCTGGACCACGACGCAAGGAAAAACCCATCATGGAAAAAATATCCACCACCTCGTGTAAGACTTGGTGAATGGGGTGCCCCTTGCCGATTCCACCGATGCCTGTGGGAATGCTGATATCTATTTTTTCCTGCGCCAGGGTATCAGACCAGCGCTTTTCCTCTAGGACATGGTTTTGGGATTCTATGGCGGCCAACAGGGTTGCTTTCCATTGATTTAATACAACGGATTGGGTCTTTCGTTCTTCTGGATCCAATGACCCCAAAGCCTTTAACGCCGCTGTTAATGAACCGTTTTTACCAAAAACAGCACCGCGCACCGCTGACAATTCGTCCATGTTCATGACATTTTTAATATCGTATAAAATGGATGCGTAATTCATAAAACAGGCCGTAAAAATGTTCTATCTGTCCACCATCATAGACATTTTTGTGCGAAAAATCATCCTTATTTTCTGTTGTACAGTCATTTGTTTTTGTGCAAGCATTATTGTTGATGCTGTGGTGGGCGCGAAAAAACCCAAATCATGTTCTGGGAACAACGATTGCAATTGTGTTGAGACGGCCCTTAAAGACGTAAATCTGGAATATAAAATGACTCCTCACTCAGAATTGGGCTTTGTGTAGGAAGTAATTCCTGATTTTGGACCACGTTACCATATTTTTGATTCCAGAAACAAAAAAACAAGTTGAACCAGGCGATCCAATAGGGAAAAAAGAAATCACGCACATCATTATGCATCATACGGCATGTAATCTTCTTGAAACACTCAAAATATTTTCCAGTGGGAAAGGTCCGTTATTTAATGCTCATTACATTGTTAAAGAAACGGGAGTCATTATTTAAACGGTTGATCCAAAATATGTGGCACGACATGCGGGAATGAGTTCATTTCGAGGAAAGAATCCCATAATCTTTACAGCATTGGCATCGAACTGATGAACCCAGGCTTTGAAAGTAATGGGTCTAGTGAACATGTAAAAATGACAGAATTTGCAAAATAAACAGAATACCCAAAAAAGCAAACGAAATTTGTTTTTAATTTGATTTAATTTTTATGTGGTAAGTTCGGAATAAAAGATACTTTTTTGCTCATGGCGATGTGGCTCTCGAAAGAAAATGGGATCCCCTTAATTTCCCCTTTCTCAAATTGTATGAAAAATATGGTTTGGGTATGGGGGTATCCGATGATCAAATCAAAGAGGCTGGGCAAACCTTGGTTCAAAAGGGTGTGTCTGCATTCAGAATGCAAAAAGAGATATTTTGATCGGACTTTTTATGCGTTGTTACGGTGCTTTGGATATCATGTGCCAGACAATACCGTATCCAAGCATATCAATGACCATACAAATGATCGATATAACCCGTTATGGCGTTTCTTTCTCATTTTTCACGCAATAGTCAAGATATTGCACAATGACGCGAACCTTTGAGGTTTGTTGATTTGTGCCATCTGTATGATTTATGTCAAAAATACCCAACAAAAGAGAATCAAAATGTTCATGCTCTAATAAAATATTTCAAATAAAATGAGGATTTTTGTTAAGGGTTATTTTTTTAAACGCGCTTATAATTATTATTATGTTGGGTTTTTATTTCTGGATTGTTTTTGTTAAATATTAATTTTTTGTGTTTTTTGTGTTTTTGTGCGGCTGTGAATGCTGATTTCAAACAAACAGTGTATACCAAAACAGGGATTACGTTAAAAGATTTGGGGGAAAAACAGTACCAATTTGTCCCTTTTGAGGAACGTCAGTCCCATAGAAATCATTATTTTATGCGACCAGAGGGGCAAGCAGTTACCACCATTATTTTGCATGACACCGTTGGTACGGTGTTTTCCACATTAAACAGGTTTTCCGATGGAAAAGAACCTGCATTAAACGCCCATTATGTCGTTACTCGAAAAGAGGGGGTTGTTCCAGGCGGTCTGGTCATTGAAATGGTGCCACCGCCATTGATGGCCCAACATGCTTGGCCCAGTTGGTTTCGTGGAAAAGATGATGCCAATCAATATGCCATTGGTATTGAATTGGTGGGAAAAGGGTTTGTGGATCAAGGCCGAAAACGTTCTTTTTATGTCTATGATTCTGGACAAATCAAGGCATTGGCTGTTTTGTTGGCCCGTTTGGTTAAAGAATATGCCATTCGTCCTGAAAATATTCTTTCTCATGGAGACGTATCGCCTCAACGGAAATACGATGTCACTATTCTTTTTCCCTGGCGCGAATTGTATGAAAAATATGGGTTAGGCATGGGATTAGATGGGGACGAACGTACCAAGATGGGCATCATGAAAAAGTATGGGGTGCCGTTTGCTCTTCCCGAAAAATTCAATGAGATGTTTTTTCACAAAATGTTGACATTGTTGGGGTATGATACCCGTTTTGCTGATGATCATGATGCATCTGCTGGGGAAAAAAGGGCCAAGTGGGCCAATGTGTATCAGGCGTTTTACGCCCATTATTCCCGTAATGGCCAAGAGACCCGATGGCGGGGAAAACCTGATCAGCGTGACCAATTTTGGGCATGGGCCTTGTGGGTTAAATATTGTGCAAAAGATCTGCAAAAAGAATCAAGAGGGGAAAATGGACCGGCACAGGGATCTGTTCCTGTTGGGGAATTTATGATATAGCTGAATCTGAAACATTATAAAAACAGAACCCTTTACATTTTTTTCAAATTTTTCAATGATTATGGGGAATGTAAGATAGATTCACATCAAAACGGAGGATTTTAACGATGAAACATTATATTTGGTTGAGCTTGCTGTTGGCATTCGGTGTCGTGCAGGCAGAGGATAAACCAGAGGAAGCCAAAGAAGAAGTAGCCGCACCTGCAGAAGAACAAGGCGGGGAATCCAAAGAAGAAGTAGCCGCACCTGTAGAAGAACAAGCTGGAGAAGCCAAAGAAGAGGCCGTACTTGCAGAAGACGCAGCCGCACTTGGAGCAGAACAAGCCGTAGAAGAGAGTAGTGGAACGAAAAAGTCGAAAAAGTCGAAAAAGTCGAAAACGAAAAAAATAAGAAAAAGAAAAAAAGGTTCTAAATCTAAAAGCCATAAAAAAGGTCGCAAGTATAGTAAGGGTGGACATAAAGCCCACTCTCCAAGCCCCAGCGTTATGAATGCTTATATGAATCGTGTGCAGAACGGTGAAATGTGCAGTGCTGCACCCGCAGCCAGCATGAGCGTCATGCCATCGGATCAAGGTGGATGTGCCACAGGTAATTGTGCTTTGCCAGTACCAGACGCCATAGCAGAAGTTGCTGCATAACATCAGTATGTAGAGAGCGATACAATAGAGGGCAAAAACAGCCCTCTATTCATCAAAAACGCCGGATTCATTTGATCTGGCGTCACTCCAGAAAAACAACGTTCAGATTATAGGGTTAAGGGGGCTCTCTGGGTGGATCGTCCGATGATCGGGTTAAAATCACAGGTAAAATAGAGTATTCTAAGTCTATTCTTGTTCTCTCTGTGTGTGGGGTCTGTTCTTGGCCAAAACCATACGAATTTATGCCGGCGGACGCATAAAAAACAGTGTTTTTCAGCACGCTTATGATGATTATCACAAACGCATTCGGTATTGGTCTGTTCAATTAATAGAACTGACGGACAAGCAATTCCAAACTCTGGTGCCCAAAAGCGAACTGTGGATCGCATTGGACGAGCGCGGGCAATCCTGGAGTAGTGCTGAATTTTGTCACCACATCACACAGTGGATACAGGGGCCATTGGTGCCCTGTTTTATCATTGGTCCCAGCGATGGGCTGCCGC
>Ga0194118_10001685_pt1 | contig 30437 bp, 4 predicted proteins | sample TA2MahsurfametaG_2_FD_148662 | JGI IMG/M metagenome (GOLD analysis project Ga0194118, IMG submission 148662) | Freshwater microbial communities from Lake Tanganyika, Tanzania - TA2015013 Mahale N5 surface | ecosystem: Environmental > Aquatic > Freshwater > Lake | place: Tanzania: Lake Tanganyika...
TTGGTAATACTCCATCATTATCTTTTAATGCTGCTTGGAATACTTTCATATCTTCTTCTTGTATTGTAGGTTCACCAGTTGATGTTACTGGTTCTACAGTAGGTTGACCGGATACAAAGTTTTTAAACCCTTCTATATCTTGTTTACTACCTAATTCATGTAAATTTTTTGATGTTGTAGCATATACATTACCTGATTCTTTTGTTCTGCCTTTATCTGTACCTTTTAATACCAAATCTTGTGGTTCATTTTTTACAGATTCAGTATTCATTTCTCCCACATTCTTCACATTAGCCGTATTAATTAGAAATGTGTTTACTATTTCCTTTTCACTTTTAGATACAAACCCTTTGTCAAAAGCATATTCTTTTGCATAACTTAATTTATCAGTAAAAAACCCTCTTGTCTGAAAATCAGTTCTTCCTTTTTCACTACCTCTGTAAACTATTGCATTATCAGGGAATATAGTGTCAAGATATCTAGAGTATTGTTGTGCAGTTCCTATATTAGCTAATTCAGGATTAGATTTAAATAGTTCTGCTACTCCTTCTTTAACTTCTCCTACTGGTACAGTAGGTTGAGTAGTAGCTTTAAATGTATTAGCATATACATCTCTAATAGCTTGTTTACCAGCTTCATTAATTTCTCTAGTGCCTATGCCTGCAAAGTTTTTAGTAAGAGTTGGTACTTCAGATTTAGACCATTCACCATTAATATTTTTATACCATTGATTTCTTACTTGGTCAAATACATATACAGGTTTACCAGCTTGTATAGCCATTTCTACAGCATAACCTGTTCCACCTTGCACTGCAAACTTGAGAAGTTTTCTTGGTTCAGCAGATTTCTCATCTCCTTTCCAGATATCACCTTCTTTACCTAATGTACCAATAGCAAATACTGCATCTGAATTAGCAACCTGAGCCCAATTTCTAATCAGTCTCTGGTCTTTCATTGTGTTATACTTGTAACCCCACATTTGTTTAGCAGCCTGAGCAACTTTACTTGCTCCTTCTACAGCTATTGGTTCATCTGTAATATCTACGTTTCCTAATGGTGCATTTTTTGGACTTTTTACCCCAGTATAGTAATGGTTATTATTTACCATTCCAAACTCTTTACCAATAACATCCCACTCAGTATCAGAGCCGTTAGCTCCTCCAGAATGATTAGTATATTCTGCTGGATTGTTTGTAGCACTTACAGGAGCTTGGTTAGCTTTTAAAGAATCTTGATAAGATCTGATAAGAACTTTAATAAAATTGCTATCAGTTCCTTTACCTTCCCATCTGCTACCTTTTACTCCTACAGTATGTTCAGAAGCTTCTAAGAAAGGCACACCACCTCTATCTGTTATTTCTTTAACCAATTCTGGATGAGCCTTAAACTTTTTCATCTGAAGTTTATACATAAGATTCATATCATATCTTAATGCTTCTTCTGCATTAAGATTAGGAGCTTTTATTTTAGAAGCATTTGCTTTATATTCAGCTTCTATATCCATAATATTTTTAGCACCCCAGTTAGGATTTGTTAACTCTCTACCCAGCTTATCAGATGATTTAGTACTAATATTTATACCAACTACTTTACTTGCAGGAGTTCTCCCTGGTTTAACAGAAGATTTAGGATATACTTCATCAGCTAATAACATCTTTTTACCAGTTGCTAAGTCTACATTTTGTATGTAAACTTCTTTTGTGGCATTATCTATCATATCATAATAACCATATGAGTTTAGATTCCACTGTGCACTTTCAGGCATAGTTTGTCTTTTACCCGTTACATTATTATAAAATTCTGTAAATAAAGTTTTTGGAGTAAAGAATACTTTAGGTTTAATGTTATTACTCTTACTTAAGTATGTGTTATAAGAAGCAATGTCTTCTGCAGACATAATAACAGGACCCTCTGATAAACCAGTTAATAAATCAAATGACTCTATAAATTCATCTTTTACTTCTTTAGCATGAAAACCTTTTAAAGGAACAGAATAGTTCTTGAACATTTCTTCACTTACAACAGTATCATATATTCTATTTAAAATTTTATTTGTATCCTCTGGAGATATAAAATAATTTTTAAAGAAATCATCTACTGCATAACGCATTAATTTTTGATACTGTTCAGGATCTAAAGCTTTTGTAAATCCAAATTTAGTAGGTCCAACCCCATGCTGATAAAACATCATTAATGAGAACTCATTAAATAAGTCTGATATTCTTTTATTTAATTCTGGATCATCAACTTTTTTAATAGTAACATCTCCTAAGTTACGCAAGTTAGAGTAATATATTTCTGCTAACTGTCCTTTTACAAGCTTTTTATTATTTAATTGTAGAAGTTTTACATTAGCTCTTCTTGTTTCAGCAGGTGCAATCTGTGATAATATAGGATACTCTGATTTTACTTTATCTGATAAACCTCTTATAAGATCAAGTATAGTATCTGAATAACTATATTTAGTAGAGCCCATTATATAAGCTTTATTATAACTATCTCTTAAAGCTTTTTCAGATAACCATGCTTCATACGCATCTTCAGGAATATTACCTAGTTTACTTAAAAACTCTTTATATGCTAAATCATTTTCTAAGGATTCAATAGGATTTTTAACTCTTAACGCCTCTCTTTCTAAAACATATCTATAGTAACTATTTAAATTTAAGAAAGGATTTTGATTAGGTTTAAATACATCTAGACCTTGTTCTGCATAATTTCTAGCAGTAGTGTTTCCTTCTAAAAATACTTTATTATTAAAGTCATCTTCAATAGCTTTTGTATTTATGATCATTACACCATTTTCTACAATAGCATCAAAGTCTGCATTATCATCTATTAAAGTAGGAAAGCCTCCGACTTCAGGGCCCACATTAACTAATTTACCATCTTCATTTTGAAAATTAGAAATATAGTTTTGATATATAAAGTTAATTACACCATTATTATAAGCTTTAGTGAAGTTTTCTTGTCCCTTTATACCTGTTCCAAATTTTGATTTTATAAGTCTTCTTTCCTGAACTATTTTGTCTGATATAAAAGTACTGATGTCAGCATTTAATCTTAAAGAAAATAATGGTAATATTAAATCTAATATTAAATCATCTATATTAAATGAAGATACTACAGAGTCTTTAGTTAATCTTTTAAAGGTTCCATTGTCTATTTTACTAGACTCAGCAAGCATTTTATAATTACTTTTTCTTTGTCTTACTTGTTGAGTTGTAGTTAATGTTGAAGTATCTGGAGCAAAAGACTGTTGTAAGTTATCCATTCCTTCAAATTGTTTTTCTAACTCAATAAAGTTCATGAATAATGCCAGTGATTTTAAACTTGAACTATCATTTGTTGATATGCCATCATATAAAGTTTCTAACCTAATATCACCTGCGGGTAAATAAGTTCTTGATAAAACTTCTGTTGTAAAAGGAATTGTTGAATTATCTAATAAATCTCCTACCTCACTAGCAGATTTATATAGTATTATATTATACTTATCTTCTGATTTGTTATAAAGAAATATCTTATCTACCTCAGTTATTTTTTTAGAGTTTAACTCATTTGCTAAATCATTTATTGATAGTAATCTTCCTTTACTTGCATTAGGGGTTATAACAAATACATTTTGATCTTCTAACTTTCTAACTGTATTAATAGCAGCTCTTAGTTTTTCACGGTTTACCTTATTTAGTAAATCAGTTTTTTGTCCATCATTTAATGTGTCTAATATAGGTATTGCAATATCATATAGAGCTGTACTCTTAACCTTAGAAGCTTTTTGACCATTTATAATAGTATAGTATGCACTATTCATTAATCTTTGGTCTTCCATGTATTTTTTAATCAAAGGTTGATTAACAAACATGAATACTTCTTCTTCATTTACTCCTGCTTGTATTAAGTAACTAATTACATTAATACCTTCTGGAGTCATCTGTAGATCAAAAGGAAAAGGATTTTTTGCTCTATCTAATATACCATTAAGATTATGTGAGTTTAAGTCAGTAATTCTACTACCCTTCTGTGTTTTTTCTCCGGATAATGAAATTACTAATTCACCTTTTTCATTTCTAACTACATTATGTAAAAATCTCATTACTAAAGGTAGTTCCAATGGTTTTATAATTAACTCACCTGTATCTAAATTAAAGAACTCATCTTTATATGTATTAGGCATTTTAGCTCCAATGGTTTTAAATATAGTATGGTTCTTTGTTATTTTAGCTTGTATACCTAATGAAGGCTCTAAAGATAAATTAGCAGCATGTTTATACAAGTTATAGGTTGCCTCTAATAATCTTGTAGGACTTATAACTGTTTTTCTTTTTCCATCTTTATCAGGAGCTGATTTATTAGGCTCAATATTTCCTGGGTTTTTATATCTATCATAACCACTTCTTGTTTTCTCTAAATACGGTATATATTTATCTACCAAGTGAGTCAAGTTTGGTGTAACTAGATATGCATAGTTTTCAGGAAGAGCTAACAAAGATGTATGAGTTTCAATATATTTATTTTGTAAATATCTTTTCTGTTGCTCTATTAATTGTTCAGAACTTATTTCAGGAAGTTTTTCAAAATCTTCTTTAGTTAATTTTTTATTAGAAGCTTTCTTTTCCTCAAACTGTTTCTCAAGTTCTTGAGCTTTCTTTAATTTATTTTCAAAATCAGAAATTCCTTTACTAATGTAATTACCATCTTTATCAATGTTAGCCATTGCAAAGAAAAGTTTATCACCATCAAAGTCAGAACCAGCTTTAGCAACTATTTCTGTAGGAACAATAACAGTATTACCAAATGCAGGATCTACAAAATGCCATACTTCAGCACCTTCTATAGTATTTGTAGCATCATTTGGAATTCTTGGTCCACCTATAGTAATTGCTTTTCTATTATTACCTGTATTCAACCATTCCTCATCTTTAATAAGTTCATTAAGTCTTTCAATGGTACCTATTTTTTGACCTTTATATACTTGGTTTAAAAGATTATTATAAGAACCCTGTAAACTAATTGCTACTTTCATCATTTTTGTAGCTGCTCTTTCACCAGTTTCTTTATTTATAATCTCTCCTCTTAAATAAAAAGGTAGAGTGTTAGATCCTAATAATTTTTTTCTTTCTTCTGGATCTGTTACATTACTAAATTGTGTGTCCCACCAACCATTTGTAAATGATGTAGGTGCTTGCACCAGTGGTTCACCATTAGTTTTTTGTTTAATTAATCTTTTTTGAATTACACTCATTAACAACTGTTCAATATCCTGAGACTCAGGATGAATAGAAAGATCCATTGTTAACTGACCATCCTCAGTTGTATTTATTAATTTAACTAAGTGATTAGGTATATCTTTTGCTGCTAATTCTTCTCTTATAAATTCAACAAAGTTTTTAAGATTACCTTCATATCTTTTAGTTTCTTCATTATACACATAACCTATTTCATTTAATAGATCTGATTGTAATAACTTTGTGTAATCTTTAATAGTATTTAAATAACTATCTATTATCTGTTTATTATTTTCATTTTTTATCTTACCATTTTCAAACAAGTTATCTAAAATAATAGCTCTTGTTTGTGTAGCTATTGGAAGCTCACCTTTAAACTCATCATTAATTACAGTAACTTCTTTTAAATTAGCTAAGTAAATTGGATTTAATGTAAATTCTACATCATCAGAGATAGCTTTTTGTTGATCTGAAGCAAATATATTATCTAGTTTACCTGTAGAAGTTAAGTTAGCAGCTTTAGATCCAGAACCAAATGTAACATATTGTACATTTTCTCTAAGCATTTTTTTATGAAGCTTATCTAATTGAGAACCTTCTTTAGCATTAACACCTGGAATTAAAGGCATAACAGAAAACTTATGCATTGCTGTAGTAGCAATTAAGTCATTCTTTAGTGCACCAAAATAATGTAATTTATAAATAGGAAAGTACTGAGCAGCCTCCGCTTGAGTAACTTTTTCACCATTTATAATCTTTTGATATAAGTTCTCTTGAGCTATAGACCATCCTCTACCTGTTTTATGTAAAGCTCTATATGCATCTATTGTCATATAAGCCATACCATCACCTTCAGTCATTTTCTCAAATGCTTCAGCATTTAGTTTTGTAAAATACTCTGCAGTTTCATTATCATATGTTTTAGAAAACTCTTCTTTCCAAGCAGCTTTCATATCATCTAGATATATACTTTTTCTTTCTATATCTTGAATAACAGCAGTATTTAATATGTCTGAAAAAACATAATTATCATAGTTTATTTTACCATTAGTTTTTGCAGTCTCTATTGCAGCATATGTTCTTAGCTTTTCTACCTTTTGACCTGACTCATTTTTAATTTCATAAGGTGCATTAAATGTATTATTAATAAAATCTTGAGTGCCTTGATCATATAAGAAACCTGTACCATCTGATGTAGCTCCTGGAATCCTTTTAGACCAATCTTCTTTTGCATGATCCCATTGAGCAAAATCACCAAACATTATTATAGATGTTTCAAACTTATGTATCCAATCATTATAAGCATAAGCTTTAATAATATTATCTGTTATAGTCTTATTATTTCTTATTGCTTTAAGTTCTTCTGATGTAGGTGACTCAGAAAGTTTAACACCAGCTTTTCTTAAAAGAGACTCAGATAAATAAGGAACATCTTGATAGTAAGTTTTAGAATAATCAGAAACTAATTCATTAAAATAATTTTTAAAATCATTAGATACTAGACGTGCTAACTCTCTATCAGTTTTTAATGAAGTTCTTAAATTAACATTTATATTTTCTTCAATAAGATTATATAATTTGGTTTTAGTCTCCGGGCTCAGTACAGTATCAAATGCACTAAATACTTCTCCGGCATAAATCTTTTTACCATTAACTTCATCTACTACTCTATTATAACCTGTAATTTTTAAAAGCTCATTTCTTTGTGATCCTTTAAACTTTTTTATTCTATCAAACTCTCCTTCTAAGTAACCAGAAAGATATTCAACTATAGCATAATTTTCTCCCTTGTTACCCTCAAAGAACATATTGATATCTACATACAAGTTTTTATCAGCACCCTTCTCAAGAACTAATCCATTTTCTATTCCACCTATAACTCTAAAACCTTGTGAAAACTTTTTCTCAGAAATACGCGGTAGTTCTGCCCAGCCTGCAAGAAGCATACTATGAATCTCTTGTAGGAACTTGGATTTATCATCTAGTTCAGTAGTAGTATTACCTAGATCATCATTTATATTAGTACCATCTACAGCAATAGCTTCAATATATCTACCTTTTTTTCTATCACCATTTTTTTCATATCTATCAAATATACTATTCAGTATTTTTAAATGTCTAGTATAAGTATTTATAGTAGGGTCAAGATAACTCATATAAGAATACTGCTTTTCTTGCCATAGATCTGTTATTTTTTCTACATTATTAAGAGCATCTAATCTAGCAGAATAAGTACTATAGTTTATGTCTTCATATCCTGTATTACCATTAGATCTAATTACACCTGCTGTAGCTGAATCATATCCATATTTACCTTGTAATTCAGCAAGTCTTCTTAACTGAGTATTCTCATTAAAGTCCTCTTTTATTATTCCTGTAAATACATCTTTTGGTACAGTTGTTTTTAAAGTCTCAAGTGGGTTTAATCTAAATTTATCTAAGTATTCTTTTTGAAGTGGGGTTAATGTTTGACCTGCTTGTTCAAGTAACTGTAGTTCATTAAACTCTATTACAGCATCAAATATATAAGGTAAACCATAGTAATCAGAGTTTTTATCAAGTTCAGAAATTATATTTTTGTTTGTATCTAAACCAATACCTATAGCTTGAGCAAACTCTAAAGATTTAGATTTTTTTAAGTTCCCGCTTTTTTCTCTAAACTCAGATACAATTGCATTTAAATTTAAAGAAGAAACATTATTTGCACTCTTATTTATATATGGAGTTTTAGGAGAACTCTTAAATTCAGAAATCCATCTACCTTGTATAGAACTAATAGATAAAGAAGCTTGTACAGATTGTAAATCAAACTCACCATTATCACTTAGTGTAGCAAACAATTGCATGTATTTAACTTTAGCTTTACCAAAGTCTTGTAAGAATTGTCTACTTATATCAAATTCATAAGTGTTTCTTGTATTTGGTTCAGGATATTTACTTTCAATTAATTGTTTAATTTCCGGAAACTTTTCTGCTTCTCTAACAAGAGCATCATAAGCTTTTTGTCTATCTCTTATACCACCAATAGTTTTTGCTACAATATTAAATATCTTAGAAAAATCAGCTCTTTGTTTAAATCCAAATCTATCTACAGGAGTGTTTCCTTGAGAATCTACTTTAAACAAACTCTTTAATATATAAGCTGTTTCTTTACTCATTAATTGTTGTAGAGAAACCTTGCCCTTTAAATTATCATTATTTATTTCTAGTTGGCTTGTAACACCATCACCAACTTTTGTTTGGTCAATTGTATTACCATCAGCATCTACTGTTTCTGTATAATCTGTTTCATACTTTTTCTTTGCTACTTCATAGTCAGTATTTTCTAAATAGTATTTAATAACACCAGATTTATTATCTCCCCAGTTACTAAGAGTTAATTGCAGTATTCTAATATTATCTAGTATTAGAGCTTCATCTTCAGATAAATTTAAATTAGGCTGTAAAGCTTTTTGATTAAGCTCAAATCCTGTATAAGCTTTTGCCTCACCTTTTACATAGTTATTATATTGTACTTCAGCATCCTCTAAATTAGATACTACAATTATATCTACAGGTTTACCATTCTCATTTTTAATTTCTTTATGCTTATAAAAATCAGAAACAATTTTTATAGTACCTGCATATGATTCACCTTTTACTCTTTCACCTTTCTTTAAAGAAGGATCAAGTTTAGAAAAATCTAAAATTTGAGAAGCTAAGAATACATATTTATGATCACCTTTTTTATTAGTTAATTTGGCAGATGCATAGTCTTTTATATTCTGTAAAGTAGATAACCCATTAAAATCAAAATTTGGTTTTAATTTATTTAGTTTATCTTTTTCTGTTTTAAGTTTTTTTTCTAAAACCTCTCTAACTTCATTTAATAGTATTTCTCTTCTTTGAGTTTCAACAAGAGTAGCTATTGTTATAGCTTTAGCTCCGGGAACATTTTTATATTTCTTATATCTTGCATCTATAATTTCAGCAATTATAGAATCTATTGCAGATACTAATTGTGTACTATCTTGTTTACTAAGTACATCTTCTCTAGGGTTTTCTACATTTCTTACACCTCTATCTAAAGAGAATAGTTCAGCATTAGATATAAGAGGTTTATAACTATTTAAATTACCAACTCTCAAATTGTTAAACAATTCTTTTGCCATTGGTGAATTTAATGCATCTATAGTAACATCTTTTTTGTTAAACTTCTTAAGAAATTTACCTAATAAAGCTTTTAAAAAATTTAATATTTGTCTAAATATAGTATTTTTAACCGGGGTTTTAGTTTCAGGTTTTTCAGTCTTCATATAGTTTCTGAAATCCTCTGCTAACTTTTCTTCTAATTGTCTTATCTTTGCTGTAGAGTAACTATAGGTTTCCCCATTTTCTAAAGTGAAGGTTCCCTTTAAAGATCTCATCTCATTATATAGATCAGTCTTTTGTTGAGGAGTTAAGAATAATTGTGAGAAAGCATGCCATGCCTCATGATATATTGTTAGATTTTGGAATACACTACCTTTCTGAACATTATAATTTATCTTACCAAGTCTATCTGGATTTGCTAAAGTTCCCGCACTTACAATAAAAGTAGCATATATATCTGAATTTACTATATTCATTATAGGATTCAAGTCTATTGCATCTCTCATGGCTTTCATTCCAGGACTATTCCACCAATCAATAGACTGTTTTATTTTCTTTTCACTTATTTTTTCATCTAAGTTTTTTGCTCTTCTAAATAATCCATCTATTAAATCATCAGGTTTATTAGAGTTAGTTGGATTATTATGAGGCTGAGGAGCTTCTGGCTGAACAATATTTTGTATTATATCAGTACCACTTTTAATTTCAGCACCTTCAACTTTATTATCTATAATGTTATTTATAATATTAATTTGTTTTTGTGAAAAGTTAGTTATTAATATTAAACTGTCAAGTACTTCTCTAGCAAATTCTTTAGTGTACTGAGAATTCTTTTGTATTTCATTTTTTAATAATTTATTTAAATGCCATGACTCACTTGCCAAAATACCTTGACGAGCCATCTCATCAATATATTCTGGTGAAGTTATTATATTATATAATCTTGTTGCTTCTATATCAGCTGCAGTAGTAGTATTTACAGGTATGAATTCATCATCAACAGGTTCTTGTCTTTTTTCAGCAATAGGTTTATATAAAACAAGTTCTCTACCTGCTTCTTCTACATCTTGTTCAATCCAACCAATTAGTGATTCATAGCCATTAGCAATCATAGCTTCTGTTACAGCATCATTGGATTCTTGCATAGACTTAAATGATTTGCCTTCAATTGCAGATCTTTTAATATCCATAAATCTAGTTTGACCTTCTTCTGTTGTTGCATCTAAAGTCTTAGAAGGATCATAAGATACGGTTACTTCTTCTACAGGATCATTAGAAAGAACTTCTTGAAAAGGTTTATCTAATGCATAATATAAACCAGAGCCTCTCTGTGCATAACCTACTCTAGAAGAAAAAGTACCAGATGTTCTAAATGCTTTTACTGTAACTATATTAGAAACTGTAGGACCTGTAGGAACATCAAACTGTAATGAATAGTTAAAGAAACCTGGGTTATTTTCTATGAGTGAAATATTAGGATTTTGAGCAAGTATTAAATTATAATAACTGTCTTTTTCAAATGTTTTACCACCTTTATAAATTCTATATGAGTTATTTCTTAGTGCATCATTATCATAACTTATAAAAGTAGCATAGCCATTATAACCTTCAGTTAAAGCATTAAATAAGTCTTCAGAAGCTTTTGCTGTATTTACATTGTTTAGATTAGTATTAGATAGATTGTATTGAGCTATTTGGTTTATTAGGTTAGGCTTCTCATATATAGTTAAGAACAATGAGTTTTTTTCAAAATTATATGTTATGTCAAAATTTCTAACACTTTTTGTCATTCCTATAGGAATAAACTGTTTAATAAAATCATATTTTTGTTGAACAGTTAATCCTGGTTCTATAATAATTTCTGAAATTTGTTTTGCTATATCATTAGTTATTCTCATCCTATCAATAGGAAACCTTTCACTATTTATTTCTATAGTTCCTCCACCTTTTTTTACAACACCACTTTCTTTTGATTGAGTTTCAATTGTAGATATAATTTTTTTAGACTGATTAGGAAATGTTATTAAGTTTTCTAGAGATATAGTTGTAGCAGAATCTAGAGTAGTTATACCATTAGTCATTCCTGTAATAGGTAATAAGTAGGCAGCATCTGAAGGCTTTCTTCTTAAAGCAGCATCTTGTATTTTTTTAAGAGTTGCTAAGTCTTCCTCTTGTTCTTTTATTATTGAATCTAAGTAAGCTTGTTTATCTCCAAATTCTTCTTTATAAGTACTTCTAGCAATTTCTTTTGGTGTAAGAATAGCATTCTCATCACTATAAATATTAGTAGTTACAAGTTTATTCTCAACTACTCTTACCGGTCTTAAGAATTGGTAAACAATTTTACCTTCATTTTCATTAGAAATATTACCAGCATCATCAAAGTAAAGTTGATTTCCTGCTTCATCAGATAATATTAATACAACTCTTTCATTAATTTTTAAAACTCCTTTAGGTGTTTTATCACCAATTGATCTAGCTTTTATAATTTCATCTTCAGTTGTTTTATCAAATAATTGTTGTCTATTTCCAGTAGCAAAATCATTTAAATTATAAGCTCTAAAGAATAGTTTTTTACCTTGATATATTACACCATCTGTAATACTTTGATTGTTCATACTATTGCTTATAGAAGCCATTGTATTAACAATATGTATTTTATTTGGATCTATTCTTTCTACAACAAGTTCTTTAGAATTTTTTGCAGAAGGTTTTATTTTAACATATGATTGACCTGTACCTGTTAAAGGACTAAATGTTCTAAATCTTCTTGAAGGTATAACTGGTTCATTAATTACTGTTTCTTTTATTTCAATCTCATTTTCAGATATATCATCTGTATTTATACTAGCATTAATTTTATCAGCATCTATAGGCTTGTCAAATTCTTTTAGTACATTATTGATACCATCTTCTGATCTAAAAGATATGTTTAATTCTTTTAATTTATTTACATCAATATTAATATTACTTTCAAAAAAATATGAAGTATATACACTTGATATTAATTTAGGTAATGATGCAATGTATTTTGCTGCAGCTTCTGGTGAACCATTAGCTTTAAGTTCATTATAAAAATTTTGCATGAACTCATTTGGATCAAAACTTCCTTTTTTTTCTGCCTCTTTTAAATTTGCAACAACATATGAATAAAGTGATTTTATTATCTCTGGATCATTTATAGCACATTGGATCATTACTGACAGTTTTTAAATTTATTAATTAAATCATTCTTTATATCCTCCACATTTGTTTCCATACCAATATTGTAAGCTTCTTGTTTAGCTTCATCAGATGCAAGGAAAACATCTTGAGCATCAAAAGTTTCTTCTAAAATTTCTTTTTCAGCAGGAGATGTTGTATATGTTGTTTGTTTATCAGAGACATTATTTAACTCTGACTCTTTAACAAAATTATTTGACAATTCATTTGGAGAGACTACCATTTCTTTTGCATTTTTTCTAGGTGTATTTTGTTTAGTAGCTAATTTTAACACAATGTTTCCATTTTCTAATATCTCTGTTACCACCATTTTAGGGTTACCATCCTTATTAAGATAATAAATATCATTTACTTTTACAACACTTTCTCCATCTATTGTAGAATCTATTGGATCAGCAAAAATATCTACTACATCAACAAAGCCTGAATCTAATCTAAAGTTAGCATTAAAATCTTTAACATCTTTAAGTTGACCTTGTATTTTTTGTATAACATTATCTTTTAAAAACTTGTTACTTAATTGCTGTTCTAGACTACTCTGCAATGTATCTAAACTATTTACAGCATCTTGTATTTCTTGAGGTGTTGTAGCTTGAGATGCATTAACAAATGTTTCTAAGATAGCTTTATCTTGAGCATTAGTATTATTTAAACTAATTAAATTAAAGACATCTCTTTGATAATCTGAAAATGCTCTAGCAGCAACATCACTGGTTGTATTAACTTTTAAATACTGTATTCTTTTAACTGCTTCATGTATTATTTCAGATACTTCTTCTCTATTAGGATTACTATTTTGTACAAAATCTATTTCTTCCGGAGTTAATACTCCTGTAGATAATGCGTCAATTGCTAATAATTGTCCGGGAGTTGGTGCATAAGCAACTTTTCCAACAAATCTATCTTTATGTACTTTAAATACATTAGCAAAAGCTTCATCTTTTTCTAGTTGTTGTTGTACAAAGTCAGAGTTTTCTGATAGGTCTATACTATCAAAGTTCTGAGTAATATTAAATTTACTAAGTCTTTCTTGAATAGTTTCTATTTGAGAGTCTATCTTCTTAGTACTATTTTCATATTTTTTAGTAAGGGTATTTAATTTATCTTTAGGTGATACAGTTTTAGATACACCAGATAAATCTATCATTTCTTCAACATACTCACCTGTTGCATCCTTATATCTTGTGATTGGGAAAAGAGTATTCATCTCATCTCTTACACTAGCCATATAAAGAGGAATAAGCATTTCTGAAACTTGTGGTGAATTATCTACTTCAAACTCTTTAATACCAATAGAATTTTTTGATATTTTGCCATCAGGTGTTCTTCTATAAATTAAAGGTTGATATATGTATTGAGCTGTAGGTTTTCCTGCAGTTAAAATTTTTCCAGTTTGTGGATCAGAACTTCTTTGAACGGGTAATATAGATATACTAGCATCAACACCAATCATTCTTTTTAATAAGGTAGCATAAGTAGCTTGTTGTAAAGTATAGTTTTCTCTTTTAGAATATATACCATCATCTTTTGTGGTGGCTGTTTTTTTAGTCTTTTTAATTTTATTAAACTTAAACCACTTATCCTCATTTCCTGTTTTAATATCTATGATATGTATTTTACCTTTTCTATCTACTGCTATTAAGTCAATTTCTCCGGCAATCCTATCTGTAGTACCATCAAGCTTTTCTATATTAGAATCATATACTACTAATCCTTTAGCTACTATATAAAGTTCACCATTATCAATTCTTCTTTTTATTTGGGTAAGGTGTCCATCTGGTCCAAATAAATCTAAGTAAGCTTTTTTAGTAATTTTATTAGGATCAAACTCCGGCATTTTACCTTCACCCAAAAAATCTTTTGCAGCTTGATCTATATAATTACCAGCTTCTCTACCATCTTCATATGTTTTTTCTGATACAAACTTATATATCTTATTATATAAATCTTCATTGCTTATGTTTACAGGTTGAGCACTAGTAGTTTGTTCTTCAGTACTTACTGGAGCTTCTTCTAAAGCATCTAGTTCTGCATCATATTTAGCATTGATTTCCTGCTCAAGCTGCGTTAGTTGCTTAGCATTTCTATCTTTTATACCAGAAACCCAATTATCGGCAGATTCTTTAGAATCAAACATACCTATTTGTAATACAGCAGCTTGTATCAATTTTCCATTTTCTATAATTGCTGGCTTGATAACATTTATAACTATTGGGTAAGGCTCGCCTTTAAATGTTTCAGATGTATTATCTTGAAAAGTTGCTGTTACTTCTGACCCTTCATTATATTTAACCCCAACTTTAGAATATTCTGGTATTTCTTGATTTTCTTTTAAGTTATTTTCAAATTCTTGTTGTACTTCTAATGCGCCTTTTCTATTATTAAGTTTTCTATCTAATTCTTCCTGTCTTCTTCTTTCTATATCAGCTTTCTTATCAGAAACAGGACTGGTAGAAACAGCTGGTTCTGCATCATATTTTCTTTTTAAATCAGCTAATTCCTTATCTCTTGCACTTTCAAGATTAATTCTATATCTACGTTTACCAACACTATTAATTTTAGATTCATAACTTTTCTTTATAGAAGCAACTTGATCATTATATTCTTTTTGAGATATATCTTTTAAAACTAAAGGTTTTGACAAATATTCTAAATTTAATAATCTTTCTAAGTATTCATTTTCTATATCTGTTACTTTTTTATCTATACCATCTTTAAAAAACTCTGTAGATTCCTTATCTAATAAATTTAAAGCTTCTAATCTTTCTATATTAGCTTTATTAGAAACAGGAGTTGTAGTTGGTTGTAAAATATTAGTTAATTCATCTGCTAGTTCTTCATATAACACATCTCTAAATCCAGCAAGATCAGCTTGTTTAGCTAAATAAATAAAACCTAGTATTGAAGACTCAGTTTCTGATAAAGGTTTTATTGTACCATCTTCTAATTTTTCTGATACTTTAATATTATAACCACCTTCTGTAGGTACTAAATCTTTAACATAGTTTTTACCTTTAAAGGTAAAGTCTTCTGCTCCAGTATTTTCTTTAAGAACATTACCACCAAAAGCAATTTGAAATATATCTTCTAAAACTGCTTTATCTGTATATTGGTAATCACTTGCTTCTACATCTTTTATAGCATTAGTAACCCTTCTATGGAAAAGATCATTTATTAAATAAGCTTTTTCTCCGGCCTTTAATCCTGTTGTAGGGTCATCTACCTTAAGTGTTTCTCCTGCTTTTACATTTTCCTGAAGTTTAATTAACTCTTCAATCTTTTTAATAGAAGCTTTTTGTTCTGGAGTATATGATTTATAAAGTTCTTCTTTAGTTTTTTGTGCTGTTTCTTCATCTTCAAAAATCATGTCAAGATCTAAGTCTTGACCAAAGAGTTCATCTTCTTCTTGGCTTACTGGTTTTTCAGGTCTAAGTGCATTAAACTTAGTTAAGTACTCTTCAAAAATTTCATCATATTCAGTAGTACCTTCTCTATATACTTCATTAGCAGGTTCATTAAAGAACTCTTTTGGTTTAGTTCCATTTTTAATAAACTCTGCAAAGTCATCTACACTCATGTAGATACCTCTATCTGCTAAAGCATTTAGTAAAGAGTTTGCTTCTACAATACCTATTTGTTCAGTTACAATATCTCTAAAAATATTTTCTCTATTATCATAGAGTGACTTTAACCATTCTGTATTTCTTTCTACAAGTTTTAAAAATTCTTCCGGGTTATGTAGTAGGTTATTATACCTAACCAACTTTTTAGATTCTGTATCTAGTTTTTGGTGATCTAATAAATCATTAAATAAGTCATCTAATTTTTCATCAAATACATTATCATTACTAACATCAGCAATAGACTTTAAATATTTGTCTACACTTCTTTTATATGCTTGTATTCTTTCAGCTTTATTTACATCATCAAAAGCCCCTAAATTTTTATCTATAGCTGCAATAACAGCTTCATCAGTTAATTCATCAGTTTTAATATTTCTTTTTTCAAGTTCTTTTTTCATTGATTTTTTAATCAACTCAAGATTTTCATATCTGTTAAAGAAATTATTAAATGTTTCTGTTTCATTAAATAACTCTGTGTAAGCTTCTAATTTTTTCTTTTTGTTTTCTAACTCTTTATTTAACTCAGGATTTAATGTACCAGATTTCTTTAAATCTTCTAATGATTTAATTTCATTTCTGATATTACTTATTTCTTTTCCTAATACTAAATTGTCTAATAAGCTATTAACTTCTGTATCTGATATAGATGCAAATGGTTTATTAGCTGTAAGTTTATTTTTAATTCCTGCTTTTCTTTTTAAAGCAGATTCAAAAGCTTCATTAAAGAATACAGCATTTCTTAATGCTACATTCCAACCTGTATAAAGTTGTACTTTAGCATTAAACTCTGGATCTTTTTCATTTAATGTCTCTAGAGAAATTGGATTAGGATATCTTTCTTTATAGTAATTATATCTTTTTTCTACAGTATCTATTCTGTTAATTATATCATCAAGTCTATTTAAATATTTTTGACCCTCACCTTTTTCTATACCAGGAACTTCTTTTTCTATTTCTTCAGGAGTCATCTTCTTCATATCAGTCATCCTTTCTCTGAAGAGATATAAACTACCTGTTTCCATAGCAGTAGTTACTTGACTTATAAAAGCTTCATCTGTAGCATCATAAGCTTGTCTTTTTGAACCTGTATTTTTAACATCTGCGGCCATATCCTGAACAGCAGCATTAAATATTCTAGAATCATAAAATTGCTTTGGACCAAGACTATTTAAATTTTTTACAATGCCATTAAGCATTTCTTCTTTTCTTGTTTTATATTCTTGGTATTCTGCATTATTAAATAATCTGTTATATCCTATAGATAACATAGGTACTGCACTATTTAAAGGTGCTGCAAGTGTACCCATTAAGAAACCAGATGCAAAAGTTTCAGCACCTTGTTCAGTAAACTGTTGACCAAATTCATCTTCATAATAGTCAAACTTAGTTTTATTTGCATAACCAGTTACACCTCTTGAATATAGATTCATTTTTAAAACAGAACTTTTAAAAGCATCTGTATAATATTTTTCATTTGCTCCAGCAATTATTTCTTGAGCATTTTCTTGTAAACCTTCGGTAAAATTAGATTTAAAATAACCTACAGTCTTACCTACACTTTTATATATAGGATCTTTTGCCCAACCTTTTGCCCATGACATAAAATCATTAGACTGTCTAGCAAATTGTTTTTTAGTATTATCATAAACAATCTTACCTACAGTACCAAACTTACCGTTACCGGCTTTCATTACATCATCTATATTAGCTCTTACAAAGTTTCTTATACCACCTCTTGGACCTGTAATATTATTAAAGGTTATTTTATTTGATGCATATATTAATCCTGTATTCCAATATAAAGTATCTAATGAAGCTTGTTTAGCTGTAGCCATTAATTTTTCTTGTACATCATTAGTAGGAGCTGTACCAAATTTTTCATAGTGAGCATTATACCCATCTTTATAAACTTTGTTTTCTACCATACCAGCTTCAAGCCTAGCTTCAGATAAAGCCATATTTAAGTTTCTTACATCTCTATAGAAACCTCCGGCAGTTCTAAATGTCTTAGCAAGACCCGTTAAGTTATCAGTAGCTCTTATACCTGTTATTGCATCTACAGTATTTTCTAAAGGATTTAAGAATCTTCCTATTTTACTAGTACCTGCAGCATTAGCTGCATTCCAAAACTTTCTTGCTGATTGAGAATTATTTAAAGCTTTAAGTGTATTACCTACTGCTTTACTGGCATCATATGCTGCCTCAAAACCTTTTATACCTTTAAATAAAGAAGGTATTTTTCTTGCATTATTTGCAGTAGTAACTGCTGCTGAAGTACCTGCTGTTAACGGAGCTAATGCTAAACCAGCTACTTCTTCTACTATAGCTTCAGTAATAATACCAGCAGTGTAACCAAAGTTCATTACTGTATTATTTACAAATCCAAATGCTCCTCCTTTACTAGATGATCCTATAGCAGCTAATCTTTCATATTCTTCTGCTCCTTCTAGATCTGTTCCGGTAAAGTCACCTTGAATCATTTTCCATAAACTCTTAGGTCCATCAGTAAAACCTTTCCACACCATTGGTAAAAATGAGTGTGACATCATTCTACTCCAATCATCTGCTTTAGTAGTTCTTGCATTAAATAGGGCTTCATTATCCCTTAAAGGGTGAAAGCCTACTTTATCAAATGTTTCTTGTCCATATGCTGCATATCTATCATAGAATGCTCCTCCACTTGGACCAGCATTATAACTATATATTCTAGCATAATCTTCATTTGACTGTTTACTTTGTATTAATGATTTTAAATAATCTTGTTGTGCATTCATTAAACCTTTTACATCTACCTTTCCAGGTTTAGGTGCAGATTTAATTATACCAGGATTATTTACAATATTTTGTTTAATGTTAAAGTTAGGTCTTGTTAAATCTCTAACACCAGGCATACTAAAAGGATTAGGTGCCTGTGGAAAATTAATTTTAGGAGTATCTATTTTATCACCTTCAAAAGGTAAATAACTATTAGCATCTGAACCAGGTCTATTAATACCACCAAACTCTGGACCTAAATCATCTAGAGGATTAAAAAGATTTTCTTCAGCCATTATTATCTATTATTATAATTGTAATTATTTATTGCTCTTGATTGATCAAAGAAACCACCTTCACCTGTAATATTATCAAATACAAAACTTGTAAGATTATTACCATAAGATGTTTCATAATCTACTAATCTATTTTCTAATTCTGTATTTGTATTAGGGTCATATACACCAGATGTTATTTCTACTGAATAAGGGGATAATCCAAAATCATTTTTTGAAATTGTTAATGTATTTTTTGGATTTAATGGATCAGTATAAATATAAGGTTTACCTGTATAATCTATTACAGCTGATATTGGATCTTTTGTAGATTCTTGATACAAGGTAGTTCCTGATAGTTGTTCTTTAGGTATCATAAACTGTACTCCATTTTGCTGTAGCTCAGCTTTTTTCTCATCACTAACATTAAGAGATTTAATATAAGCATCTGGTAGTTTTATTATTACTCCAGAATATTTTATATCACCTGCAGATATTGGTTTATAAGCAATACCAAATTCAGTAAGAGTATTTTCTTTTGTATACTTTCCTTTAGCGTCTTTAAGATCTGTAAGTATTTGTTGTGCTAGAGGGACATCTTTACCTTCAGCAACATGACCATGCGCCCAAGCAGAAGCACTTGAACCAAAAGTAGATACTCTAATATTTTCGGTATCACCTAAATCTAAGTTACTTAGTGTATTTAACATTTCATATCCTTTAGCTGCAACAGGTCCCATGCTCTTTGTATTAACATTATAGTACTTCATTTTATTAGTATAAAGTCCTGTACCCGCATCTGTAATTGCATCAATTCCTGGAGGAGCTTGTTTAATTACAGAAGAATTTGTAAATGCTTTATTGGCTTGTTTAACTAATTCAAAATATTTTAAAGGACCACCTGCATCATCTCCTAATCCCTTATAAACTTCAACTCTTCCTGAAGATGCGTAGCTACCTTTACTTCTATCTATACCCTCTCTACTAACACTAGTTGGACTATAACCAGGAAATACAAAATCTATAATCTTTTGTCCTGTACTTTTTCCTGGACCTTTAATATATTTACTTTTTAAATCATCTGGAACTGCTTTATAAAATTCTTCTTGTGATCTTATATTACCATTTTCATCAAATAAATAATCTACAATAGATGAACTTGGGGTATAATTACTAGGATCCAATTGACTTTTTACTAAATCAGTTACAGAAGTCTTTCCTCTTAAATTAGGATTAAGTCTTATCATTTCAGCTTTTACACCTTTTATAGCATCTTCTTTCCATTTTTTAAGAGATTTATCATATTCTATATAACCAGTAAGAGCAGAACTATTTTTTCTAAAAGCTGAATATAAAGCTGTAGGTTTACCACCAACTTGAATTTCTGATAAGTTAGGATTTTGAGCAATAAATTCATTTAACTTATTTGACATATTGTCTAATTTAAGTGTTGTAATACCTGTACCTGTATACGCCCCTTTAAATACATCTTGAGATGCACTAGCAATTTCTGAATAAACTTTATCATCAAAACCAGCTAAAAGTGTAGTAGCTTCTTTAGCAGGAATTTTACCGTCTCGTACTGCTTGATACAAAGACATATCACTTTTTATATTATATTTTGCTCTTATATCATTTGTAAGTATTTTATTAAAAAAGAATTTTCCTTTTTCATATCTATCAATAGCTACTAATTGTTCTTGTAATATATGTGCTACTTCTTTATTAGTCATATGACCATTACCATTTAATGTAGCAATAAGAGGAAGACTACTTTGAAAAAGTTGTTTTACTTTAGCAAACTGATCTTTCTTAACTTGATTAGCAAAGTCCAGCATGTTAATTTCATTTGTAACATTACCATCTCTATCTGTTATAGTTACACCAGTAGTTTCATTTTCTTTTTCTCTAGCTACTCTACCTACTATATTACCATTAGCATCAGTAATAGGTTCCCATGTATGTGTACCTCTGTCTTCAACTAACCATTTATCTAGTGCTTCTTTTTTAGCAAGTCCAGCTTTATATTCAGCAACTCTCTTTGCAGAAGCTTCTTTTGCACCAATCTCTTTAAGATTGTACATATGCTTGTCTTCCATTACTTTATATGGGTTAGACTCTAAATCTGTTTTAGCATCTTTATAAGCAAATATTTGAGCAGCTTCATTTAAGTCTTTTGACATAAGCATACTGGCTACACCAGAATCTACCTTAAATCTTAAAGTATTTAGGTCACCATAAGGATTTCTAAATCCACCTTCAGTAGATGGTGTACTTGACATACCATTATTTAGAGTCTTGCCTTGTTGTTCTACTGATGCTAATACTTTAGCATTAATATCCCGGTTCATTTCTAATTGAGCTATCTCTAGCTCTGTTCCAGGGTTTGCTGTTTTATTAGCAACCTGTTTCTTTAAATCATCTATTCTATTATTATATACTGTATTTTGTGCTTGTAAACCTTTGTATCTTAATTCATTTTGTCTTTTAAGTATTGTAAACTTATCTTCAAGATACTTCATTTCTGCAGCATTCTCATCATTATTAAATAAAGCAGCATTAGACTTAGCATAATCTTTTCTATCAACATAAGCTTGTGTATTATATACAGCTTGTATTGCAGGATCATTACCTAATCTTGCTTCAAATAATTTACTTAATGGTTCTATTAATTGTTCACCATTTTTATTTTTAATAATCCATCTACCATCAGGACTAAACTTTACTGACTCAATAGATAATCCAGCTTCTTTAGCTACATCTTGAGCTACAGACATAGCATTTACATATGGAGTATATGTAGCATTTCCAAAACTCATAGCTGTTGCATCATCTGCTTTTTTAAATTCTTCTCTTTTATAATCTAGTTCTCTTAAACCTACATCCCAATATCTATCTTGCAATTTTTCATCATAAGCATTTTTAAAAGATTCTCCTTTAGCTCTTTCCGTCATATAATTTTTAGTCCAGGCCATATCTTTTACTAAGCCTTTATCTTCATATAATGGTTTAAATATTTGTGTAGCTTGATTTACATTTTGCTCTAATGATAAATCCATTTGAGAAATTCTTTTTAAATCAAACTCAGCTTGTTTTAAATAAGTATCTCTTTTATTAATATTACCGTCTCTAGTTAAATCTGCATGGTATAATTTACCATACATATTATTTAATGCCTTCCAATTATTATCATACTGAGTTTGTTTTGTCTGCAAAACATTTGCATAAAAATTTAAGTCAGGTTGAAAGGGTTGAAACTGAGGTATATAATCTGTGACGCCTTGTAAATACGTTGCCATAATTGATTCTTATTATCTATTGTAAAACTATCAAAATTTTATAAGTTTAATAAACTTTTAAAGTTTAATAAAACATAAATGGAAAAACTGTATCACCCATTACATATGCTCCACCATTAGCAAATTGTCCACCATATCTACCCAGACCATAATTTTGTTTAAATAACATTTCTTGCATCTTTGGACTTAGACCAGAACCTTGTAATTCATATGCAAAATCTAAGGCATCTTTTTGTTTAGTACCTGGATCAACAGTTTTATCAGTTGCTACATAATCTACAAAACCACCTGATTCAGGATCAACTTTATAATTTTCATTTAGTTGATTAACAGCATCTATTTGTGCAGCATTAGTAAGTCCTGTAGTATATCCTTTAGCAACATCACCTCTAAAAAGCCTTTCAGAATTATCATAATTTTGATTAGCAATAGCATTCTCATTTCCTAATTGTTTAGTCAACTGATTATTCATCATATTATATTGGTTTCTTAAAGCACCTAACCCTTGTTCATATTGATTAGCAATACCTACATTAGCATTATCATATTGACTAGATACATCAGAAACACCTTTTGATAACTTACCTTGCATTGCAGCTAAAGTAGCTCTATTTGCAGGACCAGCAGCTGTTGAAGAAACAGCCTTAGCTAATTGTGCAGTAGCTTCATTTTGTGCAGCAATGTTTCTTGTAGGATCTAAATAGTTTACTCCATACTCTATAGGTTGCATTCTTTGTGTAATAGGTAAGTATTTCTTTAATCCCATTAGATTTGCAAATGCATTAGCAGTATTTATAGTATCTTGTAAAAAAAAGCCTGATCTTCTTCTTGGTGGAGCAAAACCAGGATCATATTCTGACTCTGCAGTATACTCATCACATAGACATTTACCATCTACCATAGGTGTCTCAACTTCATTACCATTTTCATCAGGGCAATAACATTTTTGAACAGGAGCGTTAGGATTTTCTATAACTTTTGGATCCTCTTTCCTTTTAGCTAAAGGATCTAATTGTCTAACTCCAAAATAATTATCTACATAAGCTTCTTGTAATTTCTCTAATAGTTCTGGATCTTTAAGCATTTCTTCTGTAAATTGACCAGTTTTATTTTGGCTAAGTCCTTTAAGTTTAGAGCTTTTCATTCCTTTAGCTGTTAAACCAAATTGTTTCCACATTGATCTAATAGCATCTGGATTATTTTTTAAAGACCATTCATAGATAGCTTTTTGAGCTTGTCCTTCTGACATATCTTTAATACCAGGTATATCAGCTTCCCATTGTCCTAGATAATCCTCAAGCTTTTGACCTCTATCACTAAACTTATTTTGTTGACCAGTTGGTGTAACATTACCTTGTTTAGTTTTAGCTTTCTCATATGGTGTTATAGCTCCTGTAGCAGCTTCAGGTAAGTAACCTCCATAAGCCATTTCAACAGGATTGTAAGGAAAGAAATAATCTTCCATAGGATATCCTCCGTAAGCCATCATTTGCTCTTGTCCCATTTGCATCATTTGTTCATCTTGCATAGGTTGAGCAATAGGTTCTCCACTTGGCATTTCTGAAGGCATCTGATTTTCTTGTTCTACTTCTTCATAATCTGCATACTCTTCAGTAGGTTGCTGCTGTGGTTGGGCTTTTTGTGGTAATAACTCCTCTTCAGAAATACCATTTGCTTCCATATAAGGTTTAGAAATCAAAGGTATGTCTTGTGGAAAACCTTTCATAGATTCTTGAATTAATGCTAATTCTCCTAACTTCATTGTATAGTTTTTTAGCATCATTTCAGCAGTCTTTCTTTCTAATTTATCTGAGTCAGGATCTTGTAGAATTTTTCTATAAGGATTTAAATCATACTTTTTAGATATAGTTGCAGGAGTATACCCACCATCTTTAGGTGATAAACCAAATCTTTTAAGTATAGCAGGATCCTTTATTTTCATTGCCTTAGTATCACTGAAAATAAAACTATCATCTGGTAAATTTAAAGGAGTACCTCCTTCATAATGTCTTTTACCACCAATTGTATAAAATGCAGGCATATTACTACCATCATTAGTAACAACTGTTTCATTCTTTTCAGCTTCTAAATTAGCTCCTTCTCTTGCAACAGGTTGCAAAGTTCTACTAACTTTAGTTTGAGGTTTTCCTATATAAGCATTATAGTCAGCACCACCAAAGGCAGGTACGTCATTTGCTAATGCACCTTGAACTTGATAACCAGTTCTAGCTTGTTTTAAACCAGGAACTTTTTTAATTTTTACTTTTATCATTTGTTTTAGTATATATATTCTACTTCACCACCATTATTTAAAAATTCTTGAAGTTCTTCTGGTGTCATCATTACTTCATCTCCTTCTTCCATATCATCATACACACTTCCACCATCTTCATATATAGGCCCACCATATTGAACTCTTTTTTCAAAACCTTGTTGATTTGGTTTAAATGTACCTGTATTAGTATCATAGTTTCCTTCATCTATCATTGCTGTTTCAGGAGCAGATGCATCACCTTTAAATGCATTATATAAATCTGCTTGCACACCTTTTGTATCTCCTATATTTTTAAGTCCAGTAGCTCCAGCTAAAGCAGTATTAAATTGAATATTACCTATTTCTGGATTTAATTCCCACATATTTTTATTTCTGTAATCTACAGAAACTACTCCAGGTTTTTCACCATACTCTTCTCTCATTTTATCTAATTGAGTATTCAGTAATTGTGTTCCCGCATCTTTAGAAGACATAGTTTGCATTCTATCTAATGCAGGTTTAGTTCTGTCATCTTCAGTAACAGGAGTTTCAAAACCATATCCAGCTTGAGGTATTCCGCCAAATCTTTTTTTACCAGCAAGTTTTGCATCAACTATCTTTTTAAGTTTAGCTTCTTCTGCTTGTATCTTAAGTGTTAAATCATTTGCTTGTTTATTTAACTCTGCATGCTTTTTCTTTTCAGCTGCTGTTTTATTAGATTTATATAATAAAGTCATTTCTTGGTCTCTCAAAGTTTTTAGCTGATTGTTCATTCTAAAAATAAGATCATCTTGTGTAGAAACATCAGAAAATTGTCTAGCTGCATTCTTAGCATCAGTATAACTATTATAGTTTCTATTACGATATCTAGCCTCATCCTGTTTTAATTTAGCAGCTTGTGCTTTTTTTAATTCTTCAGATGAAAGTGGCTTATAATTATTTTTATTTTCAGAAACATATTTATCATAATCATCAGCTGATACATTTGAGCTAGTAGTAGATTTAGGTTTAGTAGATGAAGTAGATTTAGATTTACCAGATGAATTAGATTTTGGTTTAGTAGATTTTTTCGTATTACTAAACTCTGATTGTTTACTAACTGGTTCAACTAAACCCAATTGTTCAGGAGTATATTCTGTTTGATACATCAGTTCTTCTTCTGGTACAGGTAATGTATTTTGAAAGTTAAAATCATAGAAGTTACTTTGATTATAAAAATCTTCTAAAGGTATTTCTTCTTCAAATGTTTGTTGAGGCATTTGTACAGACTCTTCATCATTGTTACCAAGAAAAGATCTGAGTCTATCTAAGCGGTCAAATAATTGAGGCATTATTCTTCTCTTCTCTCCACCCGGCTGATAATAACCACCAAATTTTTTAAAAGGAACTGTATTTCTTCTCCATTCTGGATAAGCTTCATTCCTCATATTTTGGAGATAGTAGTACATTTCCTTTTGTTCATTATAAGGATTGTTTTTGTCAATCTCAAATTTTGCTTCTGGTGCACTTGGTGTTGTAGGTAAATCAAAACCTGGTCTACCGGTTTCTACATTTGCTGAACTTTGAGGAGAAGCATTAGCTTTCATTTGTTGCACAGCATTAAATAAATTTTCAGTAGATGTGCTACTTGGTGAACCCATAGCAGATTGTATAAATGCTGCTAATGGATTAGATGGTGCAGATACTGGATTTGCTGCAGAAGGTGCATTAGCTTCTGTAAAACTTTCATCTGTTATTGGTTCTCCAGCAGCATTAATTACTGTAGTACCACTTTGTGTTCTACTTGTTGGTTGAGCTTTCCCTTGTAAATAATCTAAAGCTGTTGGAGATTGTGTTTGTCCAGTAGGTGCAGATTGTTTTACATCAGGAGCACTAGATTGTCTAGGGGAATTAGAGTAATCAAAAAGATTAGATGGATTATTTACCATTTGCTCCAAAGCATTACCTGCAGTTTGTTGATTAGCTACATAGTTTGGATCAGTTGCAGCATTAATAGCCGCCATATTCTGTGCATTAGGTACCCATTTCTTTTGTTGTTCATTCCATACTAAACCTCTATCTTTTTGTTTTTGTTGGAATTCTGCAATATACTCTTTATCTTCTCCAGGTGCTTTTACAGTAGATGATGGAGTAGATGAAAAATTTCCATTTCTACTATCATCATATGCATAATCACTACCATAACCTTGATTAAAAGCTCTTTTTATATCACGCTCTTTAACTCTCAAATCTCTACCAGATAAACCTTGAGTTTCTCTCTGTAAAGTAGATTGTAGATCATTTCCTTTAGGTACATTGCTACCGGCAGATGTATTACCTGCGGATGCTAAACTACCTGAAGTAGGTAGATTAATCATTGGTTTTCCAGAAGCATCTCTGTTTACATTATAATCTATAGTATATCTTCTAGGAGCTCCTGTTAGCCAATTAGATTTTGTAACATTTATCTTAGCAATACTAGAAGGATCAAACATACCTGTGTAAGGTTGATTAGTTCCTGCTACACGCATACCCATTGGTTTTGCCCATGTTCCCGCATAAGTAGCAAATCTCCCTGGAAATATACCAGGACCTCTGTTTCCTAATCTAGGATCATAATACATTCCAGGAAACTGCCCTCTATTATAACCTGCGTTAAAATAATTAGGATAAGCATTTCTGTTTACATTAGTCTGTGTTCTTGTATTACTTTGAGAATTAGCCATACCAGCCTTTTGAGCTAACTCATACATTTCTTTAGCAGATAGATCATCTCTTAAAGACATACCTAATCTATCTCCTATTTGTTTAGCATAAGAACTATAATCATTACCTACTTCTCCTCTTGTTCGATATTTAGTTAAACCACCATCAGCAAAGTAAGCATCTGTTGTATCTTTAGAATAAGTATCATCTAAATCTGCTTGAGTAAAAACATCATTACCACCATAAATAAACTTTTGTAAGTTTCCGTAAGGATCCATAAATGGATCATTTACTATACCTCCTACTTCCATTCCAGGAAATGAAAATTTTAATTGAGTGCCAGATGGAGGTTCAGGTAAACCTTTTCTATTTGTAGCTTTCCAATAATCTTTAAATAACTTATTAGCTTCTTGTTGCATTTTTGGATTTCTAAGATAGCCATCTAAAGATCTTGGATTATTTTTTATAGATTTCCAAAAGTCTATATAAATTTTGTTAGCACCTCTCTGTGCTGCATTTCCAGCTGCTTGTTGTGCTGCATTTCCAGCGGCACCTCTAAACAAATTAGCTGCACCACTAACTAAGTTAGGTACACCTAATGCAAGTGTTTGCACTAAATCATCATCTGCTTGTGCTGCTTGAGGACCCATACCTACTGAACCATAATAATGATAACTTGGAACATATGGTCCTGACATTAATGCGCCAGACTCAGTTCTATACTTTTCCCATTTAGCATCATTTTGCATTTTTTTAGAATTTTCTACTAACCAATCTTTTCCTTTTGTAATACCTTGGTCTAGATACTCAGCACCTCCTCTAATAAGATTCTCAATTCCTGCACCAATACCAAATGGATCTGAAGGAGGAGTAACTACTGGAGTAACTTCTGGAGTAACTGTTTTAGGAGTAGATTTCTTTTTAGGTTTAGTAATAACTTTTTCTGTAGGTATTTCTTCAGTAGGATCATTAGGATTTTCTACTGGACCTACAGGTAAATTTCTACCCATTGCTAGATCTTCTGTTCCTGCACCATCTGGTTGTAAATAATCTGGAACATTATCACTATTATAATCTGCCTCATTCCAATTTTTTGGACCAGTAGCATTATTTGCAGCTTCAGAGTTAGTTGTATTTGCTACTTCTTTTATACTCTCATTATTTACATCTTTACTGATTTGTTCAGTTACAAGTCTACCCGGAGTTTTATTTCCAGTAGCTCTCATACCGTGCCCATAACCAGGTAAATAATAACCCATACCCATTCCTGGCATAGGGCTAAATTCCATAGAGTATCTAGAAGGTCTTCCTGTTAACCAATGGGATCTTGTAACATCTAATTTACTTATAGGTCCCATCATTCCCATTTGTAACATATCAGGAGTAAGACCCATAAAAGGTGTCATGTAATAAGGATTGTTTCTAAAACCTCTTCTTTTATTAAAGCCTAATCTTGCTTGTACTAACTCATTCATAGGATCATGAAACACATCAGTATCACCATGAGTATAATGAGTAAAGTCATATGGTTGTTCTTGACCACCATCTTGCATGTATGTATCAAACTGATTTTCTGCTTGTTCTTTTATTACAGCTAACTGAGCATTATTCTTAAGATTATTTACAAAAGAACCTTTCATATTATTTCTAACTTCTTCACCAGTTGGATCTGGTGTAGAAGATTGAGTTAGTTGTGTTGTTCCACCAAGTTCTTTTTTAGCCAGTTTAAGAATATTGTTTACATACTTTCTTCTTTCCTTTTTAAAGTTACCTCCTAATTTAGCTTGAGTAGTTGCATTAGGATCTTCATAGTCAGAGTATATTTCTGCATCAAAGTCTGAGTCGTCTCTATCTTCAGCTATAAGATCATTAGAAATTTTAGTTTCATTCTGTTCTGAAACAGGTTGTGTTACAGGACTATTTGCTATTTCTACTTTATTAGATTCTGTTGCTTCATCTGTTTCTTCTTCTTCATCTTCTTCTTTATTTTGAGAAGCATACATTTGATACACTTGATCATAGTAACTATTAGCAGAATTAAAATCATTGCCTAAAATAGCAAAGAGTTTAATCATAGTTTCTTCTTTAGCTTTTCCTGAAGCAATATCATTTGCTATAAAATTTACCAATTGTTGTTGAGAAGAAGGAGCTGTTCCACCCATTTGTGCTGTAAATTTTTGTAGTTTACTTACAAACTTTCCTTTTCCATCTGGTGCTTTAGTTATTCTTACTTTCATAATAACGTGTTATATACTAATATACTAAAATTTAATTTAATGAATAAACTTTAAAAATTTACAATTCTTCTATAATGAAACCCTGATCAACATATCTTTTTAGGTCTTCTTTATTTTTAATATCTATTTCAATAGCCCCACCATTCTTCTTGTTTGACAAAGCAGTTTTAAGCCAACCAAAAAAACCTTCATCTGAACCTTTAGAGAAATCAGTAGTATTTATTACATCTTTAGTCCAGTTATTTCTTTGTGTTAATCCTCTTCTTTCATATTGCTGGAGCATTTTATTTTTATCTCCTTTTACAACTCCTTCTACAAAACTTGGGAACTTATTTAAGCTACCTAAATTATATGCATAATCAGTAAGCATCATTTGACTATTTTGAGGTAACTTGTCATAAGTTCCTGTACCATATTTGTCATCTACATATTTTTCTGCTTTAGTCTGATGAGCTAATACATCTTTTTTCTGTAAGTCTCTAGCTTGTTGTTCAGTCAAACCTGAAGCAAATGATTCACCAGGTTGTAATTTATGTCCATAAGCTATGGTATTAGCACCACCTTCAACACTTGCATGAGGATACCATTTATTATTTTTGTAACCTTTTTTAATAGAGTTTTCCAAACCTCTTAAATCTGATAAGTATTTTTCTAGAGTAGCTGGGTCTAAATCTTTAGGAGATAGTTCTCCTCCCGGAGCATAGTTATTAATATTACCACCTTTTTTAT
>Ga0194118_10001688_pt1 | contig 30422 bp, 46 predicted proteins | sample TA2MahsurfametaG_2_FD_148662 | JGI IMG/M metagenome (GOLD analysis project Ga0194118, IMG submission 148662) | Freshwater microbial communities from Lake Tanganyika, Tanzania - TA2015013 Mahale N5 surface | ecosystem: Environmental > Aquatic > Freshwater > Lake | place: Tanzania: Lake...
TCATTAACTGCAGGCACTGTGGATTATTTCACTTTTAGGCGTAAACAACGCGGACTGTTCATGCTTGATAGAGTCACGTTGTCTGATGATTATGTATGGGTTATCAAGAATGGAACTCTGTTGAGTCATAGCATAGATTGGAGATTGCTTGATGATAGACAGACTTTAGAAGTTAAAAATGTAAATGACACTGACACAATCAGTATCATAGGTTTTAGTCCTAACACCACTGCAGAACAATATGGGTTCATGCAATTTAAAGACATGCTGAATAGAACAATATATAAAAGATTGAATAAAAATAAACAAACTTTTATATTAAATGATGTTGGACAATTCGATGTCAGCATTACAGTTGATAATGCTAGCATCTTAGACGAACCAAATCCGGAGGGTAATCTTCCAGGCGTAATTTATGTCAACGGCGAGCGTATAGAATATTTTGGTAAATCAGATAATACTATCAATCGTTTACGTAGAGGAACGCTGGGCACAGGAGTTCCTACAATACATGCTTCGGGCACTAAAGTATTAAATATTGGTATCAGTGAAACTATACCTTATAAGGATGAGTACATTACCGAAACCTTTGTAGCGGTTGATAGCAGTAATGTATTTTATTTAAACTATGATCCATTAGTGACTGTGGGTACGGTGGATGATGGTAGTACCACATACACCGAATGGTTTAGGAATACGATACCCGATAATTTTGGACAATGCGACGAAATAGAAGTATTTGTTGCAGGTAGGAGATTAAAGAAAAAACCGTATCTTTTACATAATAATGTCCTGCATCCAGAAAGCCCCGAAGGTGATGCTCAGTACGAAGCTGAATTTAGCGTGACTAGCCATGCAAATGCAGTTAGATTGACAAGTCCGCCACCGGACGATACTAAAATAGTTGTAGTGAAAAAGATAGGTAAAGTGTGGAATGATCCTAATACTAGCTTAGTTGATAGTGATAACAATATCACTAATTTTATAAAGGCAGTGCCCGGTATTTGGCCACTATAAATATACTAATATGAGAGTACAACATGTTTAACAGAGATTTTTACGGCTACAGCATAGAAGGACATATCAAAATTTGGTATCCTGAATCCGGTGAAATAGCCATTAATAAACGGAATGCAATTCATTATGAAAATATGAGCATTGCTATGGCCGAAAGTCTATCTAATTCAGGACAAGGATTTATCTACACTATGGCATTCGGTAATGGGGGTACATCCGTGGATCCTACGGGGATAATTACATACCTTACTCCAAACAGCGTGGGCACTAATGCTGCGCTGTATAATCAAACCTACAGTAAAGTTGTGGATGATCGCGCTGTGGTTAATGTGGATCCAACGAGAAATAAAATAGAAACAAGACATGTCACAGGTACAAATTATACTGATGTCTTTGTCACTTGTTTGTTAGATTACGGTGAACCTAATGGCCAGGATGCCTTAGATACTGCCAACGATACCAACGGAACATTTGTTTTTGATGAATTAGGTTTGAAATCTTACAGTAGTTCAGGACAGAGCAAGTTACTGACTCATGTAATTTTCCACCCGGTGCAAAAAAGTTTGAATAGATTAATTCAAATTGATTACACAGTTCGAATCCAGAGTCTTACTGGCTTTAATGAGGTAGTATAATGAGTTATTCAATACAATATACCGAAGCTGGAAATGTGTCAAAACCTGACATTGCTGTGGAGGACGGCACACTTAATCAACAATTATCAGTTTCTTTTATAGGTAAAAATTATGTAGGTTATGCGCAGATTATTGCGGAAAATTTCTTACATCTTTTAGAAAATTTTGCCAAAAATTCTGCTCCAAATAATCCGGTTGAAGGACAATTGTGGTATGATAATTCTGCTGGTGTAAATCAACTTAAAGTCTATGATGGTACTACATGGGCTCCCGCCGGCAGTATTAAGAAATCAAATTCAGCGCCTGCTGTAGCAAATAGCAATCTAGGGGATCTTTGGGCAGACACAGACAATCAACAATTATATTTGTTTACTGGAAGTAATTGGGTCCTAGTAGGTCCACAGTTCAGCAGTGGTTTGAGAACAGGCGCAGAAGTTGAAACAGTAGTAGACACTACGAATATAAGTCATAATGTTCTAAATCTTTTTGTCAGCGACGAAAAAGTTGCAATTATAAGCAAAGATGCATTTATTCCGAAGTCTACTATAGCAGGATTTACACAGATAAAGCAGGGTACAAATCTTTCTTCAAAGAACTTTAACAGTAATAGTGAAACAAATAAATTTTGGGGGGTAAGTGAAAAAGCAGATGCGCTAGTAATTGGTGGAAATGCAGTACCTGCCACTAATTTTTTAAGAAGTGATACAGCAAGCACGACTAATTTCCAATTTAATGTAAGGAATGCTAGCGGATTAGCCATAGGTTCCAGTGGCGAATTAAGCATTACAATTGACAACAATATTCCAACTTTTAATAATAAAACAAATGGTAGTGCGTTTGATTTCAAAACCGTGAGCGGTGGTACCACTTCAACAGTGTTAAGAATTGATTCTACAAGAGCAGTGGGTATTAATAATACAGCACCGTCTGAAGCATTGGATGTGTCTGGTAACATTAAAACTGATGGCAATCTCATTATCACTGCAACCACAGACAGTGCCAGTTTAGTAACAGGAAGTATTCGAACAGCCGGCGGTGCAGCTATTACAAAAAATTTAAATGTAGGCGGCACTTTAAATGTAAGAAACACCAGCACTACTTTTAATATTATCCCAGATGCCGACGGAACCTATGATCTTGGCACAGATCCTTCTGTAGTAGGTGGAAAAGCATGGCGAAGGATCTATGGTGACCAAATTCTTGCACAAGAATTTGTAGGAAATTTAACTGGAAGTGTGACCGGCAACGTTACTGGTTCTGCTAGTAAATTATCTAGCCCTACGGTATTTTCTTTAACTGGTGAAGTTAGTAGTAATGCAGTTAGTTTTGACGGGCAAAGTGGATCTGGCACAGCAGTTTTCAACACAACCATAAGCCTAGATTTTATTACTACGAAGACCGCGGTATTAGATAGTCAAGACAATGACGAATTTTTAATTAACAGACCCGGTATTGGGCTTAGAAAAACCACAAAAAATTCTGTATTCTCAAATGTGGCTTTGATGCCCATCGGCACAATTTTAGCCTACGGCGGATCTACACCACCTGCAGGATACTTGCTATGTGATGGTAGTGAAGTACGGGTCGGCGATTACCCAGAATTATTCGCAGTCGTTGGTTACAGTTTTAAACCCACTTCTTTGCTTATTGGTAGTGCTACATTTGCGTTACCAGACTTACGGGGACGTTTTGCTCTAGGAAGAGATAATATGGACAATGGCACTACAGTGCCAGATATAGGAGATCCAACCACATTAATAGATGCCGGCGGTGGCAACGCAGACAGAGTTACTGATGTTGCAGCAGATACACTGGGTTCAGGTTCAGGAGCCAGCGAAAGATCGCTTACACTGTCAAATATTCCAGACCACGAACATGATTTGCGAGCTAATGCAGGCACCCAGTTTTTCGCATTTAGAAATTCTGCAACAGTTATACCTGACACAAATTTTATTTCAGGCCAAGGGCCAACCGCAGCAGGCACAGGCCAATATCTACCTACCAGCGGAGGAATTGATACATCTGGAAGTTTAGGTGTAGCATTTAGCATTATCAATCCTTACTTAACTGTAAATTACATAATCTACACTGGTGCATAAAAATGACGTATAACATAAACAAAACAGATGGTTCATTGCTAGCACAGGTAGCAGATGCTGCCATAGATCAAACTTCAACTGATATCACTCTTATAGGTAAGAATGTCAGTGGTTATGGAGAATACATTAATGAAAACTTTGTAAAAATTTTAGAAAATTTTGCCAGCTCTACACAACCAAATAATCCTATACCTGGACAAATTTGGTACGATGTTGCCAACAGTAGGTTAAAAGTTTATAATGGTACAAGTTTTGCGGTCGGAAGCGGCCCTATAGTATCTGGCACCCAACCAACATCATTTGTGCAAGGCGATTTCTGGATAGATAGTACTAACAATCAATTATATTTTTATGACGGCACTGATTTAACATTAGCCGGACCAATATACAAAAGTACGCAAGGTAAAAGTGGATTTGAAGTTGTTACCATAGTCGACAATGTCTTGATAGAACATGTTGCAGTAAAATTATTTGTTGGTGCTAGCCTATTAGGTATTTTCAGTAAAGACACCACATACACTCCGCTTAATCCTATTACTGGATACAGCGGTGCCATACGCAGAGGCTTTAACCCAGGAACGCTAACAGGACAAAAATTTTACATAACAGCCAGTTCCGCTGACAGTCTAGTGGCGCCTAGTGGCAGTTTAAAAACTGTTAGCAGTTTTATGCTTACTGAAGAAAATACCAGTACGGTGGGCACAGTGACAATTCAGAACAGCACGCCGTTAATTATTGGTGCTAATCAAAACAATGAAATTAGAACCAGTCTAACATTATTAGAAATTATCAGTAACAATACAGGTCAGGATTTTAAGATAAAAACTAAAACAGGCGTTGGCCTAGAAGATGCTTTTACGATTAGAGCTACAGATCGGCGCGTGGGAATTTTTAAATCTAATCCTGTTGCAACTTTAGATGTTTCGGGCAGTGTTTTCATCAGCGGAGATTTAACGGTAAAAGGCGCAACTACTACCATTGAAACTACAAATCTTACTATCGAAGATAGAGTCATAACACTGGCTAAATCTAGTGATAGTACAGCAAGCGAGGATTATGCAGATGGCGGCGGATTCATAGTTACCGGGTCTCCTACTGACCATTCGATGTTGTGGGAAAAGAACAATGGTGTGCATGGAGGCCAGTTTAATATCTCTGATAATGTGAATTTGGCAGCAGGAAAAGAAATACGAATCAATGGTCTGTTGGTCCTTAGCAGTAACAGTTTAGGAGCAAGTATTACCAGTGCTCCTGGTATTACTAGTTTTGGTCCCCAGACACAAATTACTGTCGATGACATACAAATAGATGATAATAATATTAGAACACTATCTAGTAACAATGATCTAGTGCTCAGCCCTAGCGGAACAGGTAATATTGATGTTGATAGCAGCAAAATTATTAATCTTTCTACACCAACATCCGGCACCGATGCTACTAATAAAAACTATGTAGATGCACAGATAAGAGGCAGGACTATTGCCTTAACCGTAGATTGTTCTGATTTTACCGTTGGAAATATTGATACAAAAGTTGGCATAGTATTAGATTATCTGTTCCTAGCAGCCAACTATGATACTGGTACATATTGTAGAGTCTTGTGTCAGAGCACACAAGCACAGTTTACAGCTATTGATGTGGCCAGTCAGATTACAAGAACTTTTGCGTCAGTATTAAGTTCAGACGGATCTACAATAGAAAATGTATTAGGAGATTTTGCAATAAATCCTGTGCCAACAGGAAGCGCAGTAATTACAGTTACAAGACAGTTTAAATTATATCAATTTAACGGATCAAACTGGACATTTAACAGTAACCTGGCATTACCGGCAGGTTTGTAATATATGTTTATGTATAAATACAAAATAAAGGGGTAAGTAATGCCTTACAGTGTAGATAGATATCGCGGATCAGCATCATACGTCGTGGAAGACGGCACGATCGACAGCAGTTTAGATCTAAAATTAATTGGTAAAAATTATGCTGGCTATGGTGAAATTCAAAATGAAAATTTACTTCATCTTTTAGAAAATTTTTCGGGCGCGGATGCTCCTCCCAGACCCATTAGCGGACAACTGTGGTTTGACAGCGGAGCTAGCAAATTAAAGTTTTATGACGGAACAAAATATAGAACTACTGGCGGCGCAGAGGTTAGCACCAGCGCACCTTCTGGCCTTACACAGGGTGATTTTTGGTGGGACAGCGGCAATAAACAACTATATTCTTGGGACGGCTCTGCGTTTGTACTCATTGGCCCGTTAGGGGTGGCCAGTGCTGGGACTACACAATTTAGGTCACGAAATTTATTAGACACCTTAGGTAGTAACCACGCTGTTATTGAAGCAATTGTTGACGGGGAAGTAATTTACATTATTTCAGCAGATGAATTCACACTTAATGTAAGTAATTCAATTACCGGGTTTAGTGTTATTAAAAAGGGTATTACGTTAATTTATTCGTCCAGCGGTGTTACATCTACTGATCATGTGTATTGGGGCACTGCTAGTAATTCCCTAAAATTAAATGGACTACAGTCCAGTGACTTTGTTTTATCATCAAGTGCCGCTTTTGCAGGCTTAGTTAGTTTTGCAGATGCTGGTTTTAGAGTAGGTAACGACAACGATTTAAGAGTTTTTATATCTGGCGGTGATACACCAACTATTCAAAATCAAGTAGGAAATACAATAGTATTTCAAACTACGTCTGCTAGTGTCACACGCACTCCATTAAAATTAGTGGCAGAAGATATATTGCCTGGTGTAGATAGCTTCAGTGATCTAGGTTCGAGCAGTTTGAAATTTGCTACAGTTTTTGCAAATAGTTTTAACGGTACTGCTACACAGGCAGATAGTTTAAGTGTATCTGGAACCTATCGAGCCGCTGCTGTAGCGGCAACAGCAAACACCATTGCCGCAAGAGATTCAAGTGGTAATTTGACTGCAACATTATTTCAAGGCACTGCCACTGCCGCTAGATATGCTGACTTAGCAGAAAAATATTTAACAGATAGGGAATACGAACCAGGCACAGTAGTCACAGTGGGCGGGTCAGCTGAAGTACGTGCTACAGTATTTGGTGACCGCGCTATTGGTGTGGTTTCTACTAAACCTGCATACATGATGAATTCAGAATTAGAAGGTGGTACTTATATAGCCCTAAAGGGTCGTGTGCCTTGTAAGGTCACAGGATCAGTGCGTAAAGGCGATCGCTTAATTGGAACTGAAAATGGCACTGCAATTGCTGCTAGTTTCCATCAACATCCTGATGCATTCGCTATGGCATTAGAAGATAATCAAAATACTGACGTAAAAATGGTTGAAGTTATTATATTGTAAGGAATAAAAATGCCATCTGGAGTATTTCCGAAAGTTGCTGGAGAATTAATTTTTGCTGCTGACTACAATACTGTACAGAGTATTGTTGACAGTGTAATGGGTATAGGAACTTCCGATTCAGGTTATGGACAGGCTATTATTAGTACACCAATCAGTCCAGGTAGCACAGCACAAGTAATACAATGGCTTCGACTCAGGACTGACTTATTATTAGCTCGACAGCATCAAACTGGCAATGACGAAAGTGCCAATCTTGACGTGGCATCTTCGTCAAATCAGATTACTGCCACAGTGGCTAACCAATACTATAATTTTGCAACAGTTGTACAAGCAAATAGGCTGACTCTCGCCGCTTCTGGCAACAGTTCGACAGAAACATTAATAAATCAAACAAGAACGACTTCTTGGAATGGAACAATTAATCATACTGTTACTGTTTCATTTCCTGGATATATCACTGGCTTAACAGTTCCTGCAGCGGATCATGCTAGAGCATTCTTTAATGCCGGCGGACAGATATTAATAAGCGCATCGAGAACAGGCGGCACAGGCGGATCAAGCAAAAACATTGCTTGGACTACGATGTTAGGCGACGGCACCACCACACCAAGCGGATTCGGCACTGTGAGTCTTAATTATACACAAACAAGCACTGTAGCAGGCACTGCTGCTAACGCAGGCACCACCTACAATATTGGATGGTTTGATCTGACTACCAGTGACCAAACAGTTTTTACAAAGCCAGGACCCAGTGGAAATTATGCAGAAAATGATTATGAAATTTTTGCCAGACGGAATGCTGCTAGCACTGAATTAATACTGACAATTCAATTTAGAGACGACGATGCTGGGGATCCTAATGTTGACGAAAACGTAGATGGTAATCTAAACAGTTTGATTAGAATAATTCGTCCTTCCGGATCAAACGTATCAGTACCAACACCTACTGCTACCGCCACAGGTTTATTGTAGAAAATTTTACTCCCCGCATCAATCCTAGATAATTACTGTGTAAATATCTAGGATTTTTTATGGACGAACGGTTAGAAAAAGCACTACAGACGGCTAATTTTTTAGCCAGTCTCAATCTAGTAAGGAAAAACACGCTAGAAGAATATAAACAAGAATTAATCTTTTACCATAATGGCTGTAGTTTCATTGCGGATTTGCAGTTCATTTCACAAATATATTGCATTAAACAGAATCAACCTAGTGCGGTCATATTGGATATCAACAGCATACCATGTACAGTCAATGATCTAGAAAAGTTTTATCAGACCTGTTTTGATACCTACAATCGAGCATCGCAAGATTATAATGAAAAATATCAAAGCTTAAAAAAGAAGCGTAATGTAAAAAATCTTGTTGATCTATGACCAAAGGTTTTTTAATTTTCGCTCAAAATAATCCAGATATTGACTACTGTAAACTGGCGGTATTTTGTGCAAAGAGGTTGAAATCATATATGGATTTGCCAGTTTCTATCGTAACTGATAGTGCCGAATGGTTACTTTCTAGCCAACCAGAAGCAGGGACGCTGTTTGATAAAATAATTACATGTTTCTCAAATACCACTCAGTCCAAAAAATTCCATGATGGATCCATGTTTTATAAAAAATTGCAATGGAAAAATTTATCTAGGGTCGAAGCATATGATTTAAGTCCTTACGATAAAACGATAGTAATTGACAGTGATTATATTGTAGCCAGTAATTTTCTCGAAAAGTTATTTTCCAGTTCACACAATGTTATGTTATACAGGAAAAGTTATGATCTAGCTCAATGGCGGGATACAAGTTCTTTTGATTATATTAATCAATCTATACCCTTTTATTGGGCCACAGTGTTATATTTTACCAAAAATGAAGAGTCAAAAATGTTGTTTACCTTAGTGAAAATAATAAGAGAAAATTGGCAATATTATCGTTTGTTATATCGCATAGATGCAAGTATGTATAGGAATGATTATGCATTTTCTTTAGCCGTGCACATGCTAAATGGACAGGTGGATTTGCCAAGTATAGGAGTGATTCCGGGATATAAGTTTTATGTTTTGGATAAGGATTTATTACTAGACATACAAGATTCCACAATGAAATTCTTAGTAGAGAAAGAGAAATACCACGGTGAATATATTTGCACTAGTATCAGCGACGTTGATGTTCATGTTATGAACAAGTATAGTCTTGCAAGGTTGATTACATGACAGATCGAGGATTCTTAATTACAGCACAAAATAGTTCAACAGTGGACTATGTAAGACAGGCATATTTCCTAGCAAGAAGTATTAGTAGTAGTCAGAGGACTTTTAACAAAGTGTCATTAATGACAAATGACAGTGTGCCTCAAGAATACCATTATGTATTTGACAGCATAGTTCCAATACCTTTTGGTGATCACGCAAAAAATAGTGAATGGAAAGTTGAGAACAGATGGAAGGCCTATCACGCCAGCCCATATGATAAAACTATTTTGCTTGATGCTGATATGTTGATATTTTCAGATCTAGCAAAACTGTGGCGGCATTTAGAAGATAAAACTATTTTCTTTACTAGTACAGTAAAAAATTTTAAGGGCCAACTGATCACAGATACTGTGTACAGAAAAACATTTATAGAAAATGATCTACCTAATTTGTATTCTGGCCTGTGTTATTTTGAAAAACGTGAAAGAAGTCTAGAGTTTTGGAAATTGGTTGAATATATCACGTATAATTGGGAACGTTTTTATTATGAATTTAGTCCTAAACAGATGCAAAAATTTTATAGTTTAGACGTCACGGTAAGTATTGCTGCTAAAATTTTGGACATAGATAATATCACAGACGACAGTGGTATATGTTCTTTTACCCACATGAAGTCTCAAATTCAAAACACAATAGTAAACAATTTAGACTGGACGAAATGTTTCAAACTCGAGATTTGTGATGAGGAAACCATATTAATTAATAATGTTAGGCAAACAGGAATATTGCACTATATTCAAAATAATTTTTTAGAAGAGTTTATTCATGCTTGCTGATAAAGATGACACAGTTTTAACACAGGAAGAGATAGACAAATATCTGGCATTGACTAATACAAAGGTCAAATATAAAGTTTATTATGACACAGCTCTTGGGCATATTCTGGCCATTACTAATGAAATAGATCAACGTTATACTTCATTTGTAGAATTTACAGAAATAGAAGTTGCAGATTTTTTATCCGGGCAGAAAGATTTTTCGAAATGTAAAATTATCTATGATAAATCTATGCAGCCTCAAATAGTTGAGCCACAATTATTTGCGGATATATTAGATCCTTTTATAAAAATTAATCAAGGTAATACTAACAGTTCTATAGTAATTGAAAATTATACACAGGAATACAAATGGGGAATTAAGATTGATGAAAGTGAAAGAAAATCTATCAAAAAACATGAGATTAATACTAGGCTAGATTTCTACGTAACGATTAAAAATAATTCAAGTCTGTTAGTTAGGACATTGTCAGTAGACTTATTAAGTCTGGCCAACGAGCGGAGACTTTTTATTCCTTATAATGATAAACTAGAGGCAAAGGATAATTTTTTATCAATATACACTAACAAGTTTTTCCCCACATACAGTAGGATTAAATTATGACAAAATATAAAATAGTTGATTATGACATAATTTACCTAAGTTACGACGAACCAAATGCGGAAAAAAATTACGCAGATCTTTTACATAAAGTTCCATGGGCCAAACGTGTACATGGTGTAAAAGGCAGTGACAGCGCACACAAAGCCTGTGCTAATCTCAGCGAGACAGATAAGTTTATAACGGTTGACGGCGATAATATTATAAGAGAGGATTTTCTAAATCAAGAGTTAGATTTCGATGAACACAAAGATCTGTCAAAATGTGTTATTAGTTGGGCTGGATATAATATCATTAATGGTTTGATGTATGGCAACGGCGGCTTAAAACTCTGGCCAAAAGAATATGTACTTAATATGAGGACCCATGAAAACGCACCCGCGGATGATCCTAATGCGCAAGTAGATTTTTGTTGGGATGCCGAATACATACAGATGAATGCGTGTTTTAGTGACGTCTACAATAATGCCACTCCTTATCAGGCGTGGAGAGCAGGTTTTAGAGAAGGTGTAAAGATGAGCCTCGAGCGTGGGGTAAAAGTATCACAAGATAGTTTTCACAGAGTGATTCATTGGAAAAATATGAATAGATTGCTAGTATGGATGAATGTTGGCGCCGATAGTAATAATGGAGTATGGGCAATTTTAGGCGCAAGGCATGGCTGTCACAAAACTAATTTTGATGACAACTGGGACTACCGACAAGTAAGAGATTTTGATCATTTAAACATGATTTGGGACGAACTGCAACATTCATGCAAAAATGAAGCACAGTGTAAAGAGAAAGCCGAATACTTTGGTAAGGACTTGCAAAATCGATTAGGAATACCTTTATCTGTTTTAGACGAAGATGCTAGTAGATTTTTCAAAAAAGTCCATACAGATAACACACGCTTAAACATCAAAATATTAGACAAGGAATGAACAAAATTTTAGATAGTAACAATTCCGTTGATAAAAAAGAATTATTAAATAATTTTCCCAATGCTAAAATGGTGGCTGATTTAATTTTTTCCGCTTCCTCTGTTCCTTATGATGTATTTTTCTTAAGTTACGGTGAGTTAATTGCAGAAGAAATGTATAAAAAATTACAAGAGCATTGTCCAAGAGTGAAAAGAATAAAAGATGTGCCAGGTATATATAATGCACATAAAGCCGCTGCCCTAGATAGTAACACGCCTTTTTTTTACGTAGTTGACGCTGATGTAGAAGTATTTGAATCATTTAATTTTGATCACATCGTTCAACCTTACGAATTTGATATGATTACTATATGGCACTGTAAGAATAGTGTTAATGATCTAGAATACGGCAACGGAGGAATAAAATTATTTCCAAGATTCCTCTTTGGTGTCGACCGTATTAATGCCGTAGATATCACAACTAGTCTTAGCAAAACATTGCGTGTGGTGCCAGAGTTATGCGGTATACATCATATTAATTTTACACCATTCAATACATGGCGTAGTGCGTTTAGAGAAGGGGTAAAATTACAAATGGATGTAATTGATAACGGTAGTCAAGAATCTGAGGACAGGCTTCGTGTATGGACATCAAAGGGTGTAAGTAAAAAATATGGATCATATGCCATACTAGGTGCCAAAGAAGGAAAAAAATATGCCTTACAGCATTTAAAGGACTCTAAGGCACTAATGGCAATTAATGATACGGGATTCTTATACGAAAAATTTCTGCAGTTTTTTCCTAACATCAAGCACTTAAAATTGTAGACGCAAGTGGAAATACTTCACTAATAACTTTGGCACATTCTTTAGCTATCAGTTGATGTTCTTTTTGGGTACCATTGCCTGATCTTAGTTCTATAAAATGGATCCATGACCTAAGTGTGCCATTCATATAAAGTTTGCTTTCTGTTAGGCCTTCTGGCAGGACAGCTCTGGCCTGTTCCTTAGCTATACCAACACTTATCGCCCATTGGTATGCTTCTTTACATTCTTGAATAACACGATTTTGCCTTTGTTCCCAAAATGTTTTTAATTGTAGATCGTCTGTTGACACACTATTTTGGCGATTTTTTAAATCTTGTAATCTTGCTTCACGAACAACAAACTGTAGGTCTTGAGTTGGATCAGCATAACGTTGACTGAACTCTTGAAAACTAAAACTGCGATGTCTCAGTATTTGTCTAGCAATATCTCTAGTCGTCACAATTTCTAAACAGGCATTTACCATTTCTAGCGGAGACCAGTGTTGATTTTTAATCAAATACTTAATAAGTTTTTCGCTTGTTTCTGTGTTTAGTTGATTAGATGGATTACTTACTCTTGCGCAGTAGGCAACTAAGTCTTGCGCATTGTCTAAACCTACCTGTAAAAATTCAGCAGCGGGTTGGCTGTAACTAATTAATTTTACTTTCATAGGTGTCTTTTCTTTAAAAATTTGCCTGTGATTTTACTAATATCTTTTTTAATCCTATCGGTATCTAATTTAAAGTCAATCTGATCAATAGAATTTTGATAGCTAGAGAAAAACTCCGCAAGTTCATTCTCTATCTTTGCTAGATTATCTTTTTTAATTTTTGAGTAGACAGGAATACGCCAAGACTTTCCGTCTTTAAAAGTTACAACTAAACAGTCTAGATATTTAAGTGGAATTACCTTAAGATTAATTTCCCCAAAAACTTCTGGCCAATGTTTTATAACTTCTTTTGGCAGAGCTTTTTTCGATATCACTGGGCTTTAGTGTTTAGGTCAACGGCCATTTTCCTCAACTTGGCTGCTTCTTTGTAGAGCCTATCGGCTTCACTTCTATAGTGCCTAGCACGTTCTTCAACGGTCATATTTTCCTCATTTTTTGGAGGACTGATATCATTGACTGTGGCCACTTCTTTTATTTCAACGTTCGGTGTTGTCTGCGGCTTCAGATGTAAATCATCGATAGCAACCCCACGTTGTTCAGCGATTAATTGATTTAATTCATCTAAACTAATTTTATCTGTTAGTGTAGGAACCATCTCTACGTCGCTAGTCGGTACTTTAACCATTTTACCCTGGGTGTGCAGTGCCGATAACATAATAGATCCGTCGGGAAAATTACTGCGGCTTAATACCTCGGCAAACTCATAACTTTCTTGCGCGGCACTTGATTCAACTAACTGTATCAGTGCATCATGGTAACTATCAGGTAAGTTTTCTGTAGGAATAATCACAGCATGATAAGCATCGCCAGGTAATGTCCTGTATGCCACCAAACATTTTTTGCCATTTGCTTTTACTCGTCCAACGTGTTTGAGATCAACCATTTGTTTGCCCCTTTTGTGCTCCGTTTAAGAAAGTCACTAATTTGTTATAAGTTTGCCCAACTAGAACCATTTCGCTAGGTTTAAAAGCCCCTCGGGTGCTGGCAACGTCAATGATCATTTTCATGGCGTTAAGATCACTTAAATTTAGATCGGCCTCGGATGGAGGCGACGCGGCTGCCTGCGTACTTTCCACCGGGTCATTTTCTTTAGTATCGGACATATTTTTCTCCTTTAATGTAATTTATCTAAAAGAAATGTAAGGACAGGCAAGTTTGAAGAAGCTTAATTCCTTTTCAACTTCGAATCCAATTTTAACAACATATTCTATTGTGTTATTATATAGGTCTACCCCAGAGCCTAAAAAATAGCGCCCTTTTAAATTGGCATAAATCCAATCATTTAATTGTGTGCTGTTAGATGCGGATGCTTGACTTGTGTAATAAAAGTGAACTGCCGGAACCTGCACTCGCCTAAGATTAAGTACATTAAGAGGATTTACTTTGACTTTCATTTGTAACCAATTATCATAAATCTTTTGTATGATTTATTTTTGCCTTTAAGTTCTAACTCCGAACACGTCAGCGTTTTTGCTAAAATAAATTTATCAGAAAACTGATCAAGAGTTTCGATCAAAACTGTTTCTTGGTCATCATGCCTAAGGTTAGTGCCCTGCAATAGCACTAAAGTGCCCGCAGTAATGTTTTTAAACCATTCCATTGAATGGAAATGCTCGGTGCTGGTATTGATTACACAATTGATTTTTTCGTGTTCAAAAATAAATTGATTGGCATCGGAAGGATAAGATCTAAATTCCCATGCGTTCATTTCCCATGTATTGTTTAAGTGATTGGCAATATAGCATGCCGCCGAATCAAGGTCAATAGATCTACAATATGTAATGGCAATATTATTTCTAACCCTTAAAATAAAATGTAAAAGAGAATACCAACCTCCTACGATTACCATCTGTAGACAGTTGATATTTTCTTTAAGACAAATTTTTTCTAATTCTTCAGCAGCCCATATTTTGCTTTCTATTTGGCCTGCAGAAAAGGCATCGACATCAACTTTTACTAAATTCATCGTAGTATGCAACAGTACCAAATGGTGGTACAATTGAATCATTGCCGTGTATGACAAATACAGTGTCGCAGTAGCTTTCATCACCCCAACTACCACAAGGATAACCATCGGTGAACATGATAAATTTCTTAGGGGTTATATCTTCTTTTTTCATGTAGTCCCAATTGGCATCAAAATCTGTGCCGCCGCCACCTGTGACTTTGTAGTCTAAAAGATCGGTGCCGCTGTGGGAATCAAAATCTTCTTCATTATACACAGCAGTATCAAAACACCACAATTTAATTTTGAAATCCTTGAATTCTTCCATGATGTTTTTAATTTCACCAATGAAATCTTTAGCCTGCACATCCGTAATAGAACCACTCATGTCCAATCCTACACAAACATCAATGGTATCTAAATAGTTCATTCCAGGAAGAATAGCATTGGTATGCCACCCTTTGCGACTTGGGCGTTGAAACGTATAGTCGTTTTTAATAGTGCTTTGAATTTGCTGGCGAATGATTTGCCGCCAATTCATTTTAGGCTCAGTCATATCGCGAATCATACGCTCTACACCGGCAGGTATATTACCCGCGCCCGAGGCACTGGCCGCTTGCATTACGGCATCTTTGATCTCATCACGTATTTTCTTCAATTCATCTTTTGAATATTGTGGACGATTACCTTGACCTTTTTTATCACCGCCCCCGTCTTCCCAGTCAATATGTTCATCTAATAATTGCCCTAACAGAGAGAGCGCCTGCTCATCCATGTCCTCGAAAATTTCATCATATATCTGCTCGGCACTTTTCCCATAGTGTTTTGGATCATGGAAGATTTTGATGTCGCTAGGAGTTTCACCAATCTTATCTCTGACCAACTGACCATTGACCGCATAGTCAACTGCGGCATTCCAAATTTGTCTATTACGACCTTCACAACGATTCATGTGATCAAATACATTGTGTAAAATTTCATGTGCGATCACAAACTCAACTTGTTTATGATTAAGTTTTTCAAAAAAATCACGGTTATAAAAAAGATTGCGCCCGTCTGTAGCCGCAGTTGGGCACCAATCAGATCCATCGGAAATACGTAGGCGAGTGGCCATATTTCCAAAGAAAGGATGACGAAGTAGTAGTCCAATTCTGGCTACAACGATTTTATCTAGAACAGGATCTAATTCTGTCATGATAGCTCCTAGCAAGTGTATATAGTATAACAGGACCCCAGGGTCCTGTCAAACGGTTTAGTATCAAATTATCGCTTTTCAGTAGCTGCACTAATATACTTACCATACTTCGAATGGAAGTCATCGAAACATTTGATCTCGTCAGGATCCAGCGGTAATTGGTATTGGGTAAGAGCAAGTTTGGTACCCATAACAACCAATTCAGTTTCAAAGTTATTCATAATAAATTCAAAGAAATAATTGACCTGATCGTTCCAATCTTTAGCATTCTTGTCGCAGGCATCCTTCAGTTCATAGCACAGGCTGACAGTCAACGAATACATAGCACTGATTTCCTTGGTGTCCATCTTCTTTACTTTGCCTTTGAGGATATCAGTTGGATTAGGCAGTTTGCCAGCTACCTTTCTATGTGCCATAAATTTAATAGCCAAACCTTCACCAACACCTCCAGCAATAAGATCTGCCATCGTGCTTTCATCAGTGTCGTCATCATCTAATAGTTCACTTACAAAGGTCCACGAACGGGGAGTAGCAAAACTGCGACTAGCGCTTTTAGGATCAAAATCATTCAGATCTTTTTTGCTAAACTGTAAGAAACCAGCCACGTCTTTATGTATACGATTGTTGGTAGCCCATTCAAACCAATCATCAAAATCTACTTTCATTTCCAAATGTAAGAAACGATTTGCCAAAGGAGCCGGCATGCGATATGTAACGCCTTTATCTGCTTCACGGTTACCTGCGGCGACGATGTGCACATTATCAGGCAACTTGTAAGTACCAACTCGACGATTCAAAACTAACTGATAGGCCGCTGCCTGCACCGCTGGCGCCGCAGAATTCATTTCATCCATGAAAAGAATAATTTTACTATATTGATCAGCCATGATAGCGTCGGGCAGTTCAATAGGCGGCGCCCAAACCATACGATTGCTGTTGCTGTCAAAATAAGGAATTCCTTTAATGTCAGTAGGTTCCCACAGACTCAAACGAATATCAATAACGTGGGCATTAATTTCTTTCCCAATTTGGTGGATAATTTCACTTTTGCCAATTCCAGGTGGACCCCACAGAAACAAAGGCCGATTGTGTTTAAAAGCCTTTTGGACTGCTCGCTTTGCAGCCTTGGGACCTACTGTACGATTAGCTACATCGGGCATGGTAAACTCCTTTGGTGAATTCAATGTTGATGTTGTTATTATATGCAGGTAGCGTCACGATGTCAACTGTTTTCTTCCTGGTTTTTCTGTTTTTTTAAGGCCTTTATTAGTCCAAATTTTCTAATGTCGTCTGCAAACAACAGCAGTTCAAAACTCTTTTTTTCAGAAAAAACGGTTAAACTTTGTGGCCCCAAGAAATAAGGACAATCCAAAAATTTATCCAAAAAAATTATTAATTGCGGATTAAGTTCTATATTGTCTGTAAATGGGATTTCGTATGATTTCATATCAAGCGAGTCAATTAAAAATTCTAATCCTTTATCGGTAAGTCTAAGTCCACCAGACTCCTTTGACCTGGTATTGTACCACCATGTGTGTTTGTGTAAATGTACATTGGCATCGTCAACACTTTTCCCCCATTCTCTAAGGAAAAATTTAGTGTACAATTCTTGTGTGATCATTTTAGCACTGTACCACTGGTAAGTACCATCACAACGAAATCATTACAGCCAAATTGGTCATTTAATTTTTTCGCCAAATTAATAGCGTGTCCGGGATTACTGAAACTAACCTTTTTGTATTTAGGACCAGGGTAATTTACTAGACTATTAAAATTTTTTAGATTAAAAGGCTTGCCCTTGTAAAACACAGCCCATATTGCTTCGGCATCTAGTATCTGTTCACATTTGTAATTTTTTTTACTAGTGAACTCAAGTAATATGCGTGGTTTTGGTCTACTCATAAAAACTCCATTAACTACGCATATTTATCAATTAATTTGCCGAAAATCCCCCACCGTCAAATTGCACAGTTACAGACTCGCCTTTGGTTTTTTGCAGATTTTTCAAAAGGGTGTCATAGTCTTGATTTACCTTGGCTAATATTTCTGCTAGGGTAAAAGCGACCTGTTTGGCAGTTTTAATATCGATCTTAATTTCTTTTTGTTGCCCTAATTCAGCTGCCTTAATCTGTTGAATTAAACTGACTAAAGGATAGGTGTTAATCTGGTTTGACATTACTTAATACCTGTTTAAGTTCAATTTCTGTTTTAAAAGGACCCTTGTACGGATAACGTTCAATAGTGATAAGTTTCGGACAAAAACTTCTGACCCAACCTTTGTTAAATTGAATAGCATAGTGTCCTGCACAGTACAGACTTTTACTTTGAAAACTTTTAGTATAAAGAGGCAAACGTTTTTGAACGTCATACATGGCATTAAATGGTTTACAGGCCGCTGGATAGCCATGTACTTCTTTGTCAACGGTGTCTGACACGACGGTTTTAACAGATTGTTGGAAAAAATCTTTGCCAAATGCTTTTACAAGATCATCCTTTTTGTTAAAACAGGCTTCGCCATCTTTACTGGACACAATAAATTTATTGTTTTCTTTTTTATGTAGTGTGGCAACACGTTCGCCGTCTTGTTCTATAATCCAAAACTTACCTTCTACAATAGGTTTTGCTGTGACCTTCATTTGTACCTCGCTTGAAATGGTTCTGCATATAGTTGAATACTGTCTGCAATCTTTTGCAGGGCAAAAAGATTGCAAAATTTCAACAGTCTAATACCTACTTGATCTATATTTTTTGATTCGTTAGTGTTAGTTATAATGGTATCTTGTATAAGTTTTTTTACATCGTCAGGTTGCGCTGTCAAATCAATTAACGTAACATTTCGTTGATAGTCATCGATTACTCTATGTTCTTGGCCGTTATGATCTAACCAACGCTGTAGCATAAGATTATTCCACGCGAATCCTTTGTTACTACGGTCATCAAATGCTTCTTGTAATTTTGTTTTACGAACACCTGGATAGGCCGAAAAGACATTGTCTGAAGTATCACCTCTAATACATTTTTCAAATAGTAACCATTCTGGATTAGGAATCGACTTTGGTTCCTTAGTTTTACTGTCTAAAACCAATTGGCCTTTCTTGTCAAAAATGCCTTCGATAGTAGTGACAGTATCCATTACACCGTTGTACTGTTTTACATTACTAGCAATAAGTTGATGAAAATCACTGTCTGTACTGATAATTACGTGATCGGCATCTTTGTGGGATTGGATAAAACCTGCTATTAGATCGTCTGCTTCTAATTTGGGATTTTGTAAAACTGTGCAGTTTGTTTTGGTACTGATAAATTCTTTGAACTTATCAAAAGTTTCCCAGAACAGTTTGTCTTCTTCTTGCTCTTTAGCAGTCATGGCCGCACGGGTTTCTTGCCTATTACGCTTATATGGCTCATAGTAATCTTTGCGCCATGATCTGCCTTCTAAACAGAACACCACATGACTGCCATTAAAGTCTTGCCAGGCTTTTTTAATACTGTTAAACATAATATGCATGGCCATGCCAATTTTAGTATCGGCGTCGCCTTTAATTACATGACGTGCTCGAAAGAATGTATTGGCAGTATCAACCAGTATGTACGTTGTCATTTTGTAATTGTTTCACTCTGTTTTAATAAAATTTCAAACCTAAGGGCTCTATAAGGGAGATTGTTTTTTTAATCGCTGTATAATCATACAAAATATTCCATATCTGCGGCAAACACAAAACGGTAATCATCTGAGTCAGTTATACCGGGTCTATGCCATAGTTTACTTGAATAAATGAACCAAGTCAAATTTTTTGGTTCCTGGAAAAAGTTAAGGTCGTGATCTGGCCAGTTAGGACAGAACTCAGTGCCCGCTAGTTTTGGATCGCTGACATTGCTAGGAATACTCACATACCAAACACCGCTTAAAGTAGCAGTAGTGCCGTCGTTGTCGTTGATATGATGATGATGCCATAGTTTATTGCGATCTTCAGCATCTTTGGCAGAGGTCATGAGTACCCAGCTCATAATATTTTTAATGCGTACTTCTTTACCTAGGTAAAGAAAGCAACCAAATATAAAACTTTGGCGCATCTTTAACCAAACTGGCTCTGGCCTTGCAAAAAGATTTTCTTGTGTTTGATATTTTGGACTGTTCTTAAAGTATCTACCTTCTGCAATTATTTGTTGCGTGATAGTCTTTATGTCTAGATTTTCTTGCAGTGACAGTAAAGAAGAAAAATCATAGGCTTGAACTTGATTCATTTTTTTGCATCATTAATATTTACAACATTAATGTATCCTGAATCTCTAGTTTCATCTAGACCTTCTTCTGAGAGGATGTTCTTACATAATTCCTTGAACCATTTATCAACGATTTCTTCATCGTTGTCTCCTTTGAAACCGTTAGATTTTAACAATGCAATAAAATGATCGTTCCAGTCTAATTCAAAAAAACCATTTCTTGGATTCTCAACATTGACCTTGGTATCAATTACTCTAATCCACGGCTCACCTTTTCTTGATGCTTGTTCCTTGGCCGTTTCTGTTAGAGTATCTGCAGGCAGCTTGCCCAACAGTTTTTTAAAAAATTCTATCATTTACCAACTCTCCAAATCTGTGTTATCTATTTTTACAGATGATTTTGAACCTAATTCTATAGTGACATTGGGTCCAATTCCATTTGTAGATTCTTCACGCCAGACAATATGATCAACATCATTGTTCGTATCAAAAATTTCTTTGACCTTTTCAAACTGACTCCGGGTAATTGTAATCTCTTTCATTATGTACCCCATGCGTTGTTCCAGATGTCAACTTGTAATCTAGGAGAATATTTATAACCTTTATCCATAGAAAGTTGGGCAACTTGCTTTGTATTGAAATGATATAGACTGTCTACACCGCCAACGGGCATTAGGTAAACATTGCCAGCAAAACCTTCTTTTTGATATTGCTCAACTGCGCGATTTACTTCATCAACATCATGCTGATTGCTGACAACAAATTTTAAATAGGCAGTGCCTAATTCGTTGTAACTGGCTACAACAATTGGTTGTATAGCTTCTGACCATGCTTCACCGCTGCAACTGAGTTTAGGACTGATACTAAATGTGACTTCAACATCACTTTGATGTTTAAGCCATTCTGCAAATTTAGGATCTAGATCTTGAGTGCCGTTAGTTTCAAAAGTAACATTGACTAACCCGTTGCCTGCACACTCTTCAATGAGTTTTGGCCACGCACGTTGCCAGCCTAATAAAGGTTCGCCGCCTGTGATAACAAGATGGATGTCGTTGTTTCCTTGCCGCCATGTGCGATTAGGAATAAGATCTTCCATCTTAATTTTAATATCATCAAGCGTCATAAAATGGCTAAGATTTTTATAGGCAGGATGCCACGACGCATAACTGTCGCAGCCGGTTCTAGCCAACGGCAGTTCTTCGTAGATTTTAAACTTAGAGATATCTTTAGCAATATCCTCGGGATCTGTGCTGCGTTGACCTAAAGGTAAACCAAACCCTCTACATTGAAAGTTACAACCAAAAGAGCGCAGGAACACGCTAGGCGTTCCTGCATACAGTCCTTCGCCTTGTATGCTGTAAAATATTTCTGCAATTTTAACCTTGTTCATAAATGTTAGACCATTTTTTTAATTTGTCTTCTTTAAGTTTTTTTGCTTTTTGCAAGTCTTCTGTGGTAAACACACCTTGTTCAACAAGAAGATATATCATTAATATAACATCTCCGGCTTCTTGAGTCAACTGTTCTCGCTGAGTTACACTATCTTTGTACGTATTATCAAGACCAAATCTTCGAACTTTACTTAAGGCAACAATCAATTCGCCGCATTCTTCTTGTAGAATGTCCATTATTTCCTGGGTCTTAGACACAGTTGCCTTCATTGTAAAAATCCTGTGTTTATTTTTTTAACGGAATCTTTTCTATTATAGATAGTTTCGACCATGTGCCGATATTCGTCATCAGTCATTAATGTTTTATAGAACGTAAGACCCTGTGCTATTAGAATACCGGCTATTTCAAATGGTAGATATCCTTCTTCTACCATTTGGTTATGAATCAACCAGTATTTTTGATATAGCTTGTCTAATTTGTCATCGTTCATTGTTTTTATTTGTTAAATTTTTTGTTAGTCAGTATTTTACAATATTGTCCGTAGCAACTATTTGTTTGAAGATGATCCGATATTCATTCCACAAGCAGCCATTATTTTTTCCTTGTGCGTTTAGATTTCTCTTCTGGTTTATTTTCTATACCCGCAATGGCTTCTCGGACATCACGTTTAAGTGCATCCCAGTCAGTTAATAATTCTATCCTGCCGTCCTCATATTCGTACCTGGTGCTATGACTACCTACGGTGACTATCGGCCAAGTAGTAGGAAGTTTGTCAACATCGACCTTCTTTTTAGATTTAGGTGCTATCATTATTTTGTCTCACTTTAAAAAAATATCATTTATCTGTCGATTTACACGGATAAAAGTAGTGCATTTACTTAGTTGTTTCAAAGTTGGTGCCCCAACATAGGTACAGCAGCTACGGAGACCACCTAACAAGTCTAATACAGTGAATTTTACTGGACCTCTATAGGGAATAGTAACAGTACGACCTTCACTGCTACGATATTCTGCTACACCACCGTGATGCTTTTCCATGGCAGTGTCTGAGCTCATGCCATAAAACTCTACGAACTGTTCTTTGATAGCACAAAAATCATAGGTGTCTAAACCATCTCTGTTTTTACTACTGATAAACTGTTCGCCTTTGACATTAAAATATTTGGTTATTACCTTGCCGCCGCCTTCATCATGACCGGCCAACATGCCGCCCAGCATTACAAAATCTGCACCAGCTCCGAAGGCTTTAGCGACATCCCCAGCACAAGTACAACCGCCGTCAGCAATAATGTGTCCACCAAGACCATGAGCAGCGTCCGCACATTCAATGATCGCTGAAAGTTGTGGATAGCCAACGCCAGTTTGAATACGAGTAGTACAAACGCTACCAGGGCCAATGCCCACTTTAACAATATCTGCTCCACGTAATATTAACTCCTGTGTCATGTCTGCGGTAACGACATTGCCGGCAATAATTGTGCAATGTGGAAATGTTTCTCTTACCTTTTGAACGTAATCTCCAAAGCGTTCTTGATAACCATTTGCAACATCAATACAGATAAAATGGATTTCTGGATAGGCATTTATTATTTGCTTTAGAGTAGAAAAATCTTTATCACTAGTACCAGTACTGACAGCAAAATATTTACCGCCTATTTCTTCTACAGTGGTGTCAAAGTATTCTATGGTAGTATTTTTAACTAGACAAGTAAACATCCTGTGTTCGTACAAAGCATGAGCCATGTCTAGTGTTCCAACGCCGTCCATGTTAGAAGCCATGATAGGAATGCCAGACCATTCCGTTTTGCTGTGCCGAAATTTGTATGAACGATTTAAGTCTACTTCTTTACGGCTAGAAAGTGTACTGCGTTTTGGACGTATAAGGACATCTTTAAAATCTAATTTAACATCGTTTTCAATTCTCATTGTTCCCACCATGCTTCGTACGGAAATTCAATCCACACATCTTTTTCTGCTTTATTAACCTCCATGCCTGTGTATGCCATGTTAATTTTACACTTGCTGGCTAAGTTGTCTACCAACACAGCAAAACGCACACTGTTATTCCATACATTTTGCCAAATCGGATCATTTGGTATACAGCCCGATGGCCAATCATCGATGATCCAGTTGAATGTGGCACCACTGTCATTTATATCGTCGACTATGAGAATGTTTTTTCTTAGCGCCGGATTACTGCAACCCGGTAAGTCATCGACACGATGATAGCCAAATGCATCTTCAGCCATGGCCAAGTCGCTGACACATTCACCGCCGTCTCTAAGAGAGACTTGTAAAGGTTTCATTGGCACACCGAAGTAATGGCTGATCATTACTGCCGGCACTAGACCTCCCCTGTTGATACCAACAATATAGTCAGGTCTCCAACCACTATTGGCAATCAATCTACAAATTTTATGAACTAATTTTTGAAGTTCACTGTGTGTCAAAATCAATTTATTCATCTTGGTGCAAACTCCTGTTGCAGTTTAATGTTATCAAAAAATTCTTTCTTAGTACCTTGGTCATCCTTGAATGCACCTTTAAGCACGGTAGTCTGCGTCAAAGAACTATGCGCCATAATACCACGATTCTCACAGCATCCATGTGTTGCTTGGATATAAACACCTAGATCTTTGGCTCCTGTGGCCTTTTGTATCTCTCTAGCAATTTCATTAGCGAGTTCTTCCTGGAGTGTTCCGCGACGGGAACACCACTGAGCGATCCGTGTGTATTTCGAAAGGCCAATGAGTCGTTCAGCAGCAATGATGCCAATATAAGCAACACCAGTCACAGGTTGGTGATGATGAGAGCACATACTACGAAGCTCGCTACGGACAACAAGCATGCCTTCGTAACGATCATGTGAGTTGTTTGGAAATGATGTTGTATTTGGTGCAGGGTCATATCGTCCTGCCATTATTTCATTAAAATACATCTTAGCCAAGCGTCTGGCTGTGCCCTTTGAATTCGGATCGTTTTGTCTATCAATTAGAAGTCGATCAAGCACTAGTTCAAATGCATCAGTGGCCTCATCGATTAACTGATCTTTCATCCTTTTATCCAGAATGTATTCACTGATATTGTCTCCGGCCCAGAAACGTTTTTGATCACGTTTCATTTTACTGCGTATGATATCAGCAAGATAGGATTCTTTAATATCGGCATCTCCGTCGGTGCCGTGTCGTTTTGTTTCTTTTTCTATCAATTAATATTCTCCGAGTTTTTGTCGTGGATGACATAGTATACTATATTATTTAGATTTATGCAACCTATATAAAGTATTTTTCTTAATCGCTGTTTTTAAAATATTTAGATGTACGCCAAATTTTCGCGCATATTTTACAAATGCCGATGTATCTTTTGGAAAACACATACCGCCAAAACCGTATTCGCCATCTGGACCAGGTACCTGCATATGGCTGCTGCCAATCCTTGGCTCTATAGCTAATGAGCTAGCCACATCTCTCCATTTGTAACCATGCGCTTGTGCTAGTTGTGCCATTTCATTCATAAAAATAACCTTTGTTGCTAGAAAAGAATTTATGGCATATTTTACAAATGCTGCTTCGCCTATGCCTGTGTATTTTGCCTCCTGTATTGGTTGGACAGATTTTAATATTCTTTCTGCTTCTCGTTGATAGGCAAGCACAGAACCGCCTATTATAACACTTTTCTGACTGCAAAAATCTTTATTGGCATTGGCCGCTGTCAAGAATTCAGGAACATGTACCAGATTAGAATAGACTGTGTTAATCTTTTCATAAAACTCTGGTGGTGCAGTAGACTTAGAAATAATTACATTTTTAAAATCTTTTAGGAAATACAGGACATCACTTAAGATTTCTGTATCGCAATCACCATTATCTTTGGTAGGACTAGGAACACATACAAACACAGCCTCGCACTGGCATAGATCAGCGTAAGTGCCTGTGGTCTTAGTAGAATCAATATCTATACAGATAACATCATGCCCTGCATCTTCATAGGCTATTTTAATTGCAGTTCCAACATGACCCAATCCTATTACACCAATTTTGGGCCATTCAAACATTAGACATTGGGTTTGTTTTGCCGATATCGTTTTCTGCATTCTTCTTTTACGTCCTTAGGTATATCAGGGTGCCATTCGGCCATACCGCAATCATATATACGAATTTTGGTATCTGGAATGGTTATGGTTGATAAAAGCAATAACCAACATACACTGGCCAACAGTGCCCCCAATAGGTATTTCATAGTTTTTCGCTTAACATAATTCTACATAATTGTTGATCTTTTTCAGAATGGAAACGAAATTGCATATAGTCTTCAGAAGAATGATAGATGAATCTATTCCCAGGCAACCCGAAAACTTGCATTACCATAGCACAACTTTCATTCCACCAATCAATAGTCTGATAGTTCCATTCTATTCTTACTATATAATCAAACTTTTTTTCTATAATTGCCTTTTTCTGGTATGACGTGCCTAACTCCGCCTCTTGGATCATTCATATCTCCTTTTCGCCTTGGAATCATGTGAACATGTGGATACATTACGGTTTGCCCAGCAGCTTCGCCAACATTTTGCCCGATGTTAAAAGCATCCCACCGTTCTTTTTCAACGCCATCGTAGCCCCATTTGTATGCAGCCCTGTAGCAGGCCCACAGGTTGTCACTTTTCTCTTGGGTTGGCACAAATAACAAATGCCCTTCGGTAACCGGATAAGCATCTCTGAAGATCCAAAAGTCTTTTGATCTGAATTCGATTTCTTTCCACGGTGCTTTGTTTTCATCTAGTGCCTTTTCTAAATCAGTCATGGTGGTAAATTTTATTTTTTAATTGCTCAATTTCATCTTTGATCTTCAATTTTTGTTTTTTAAGATCTATAATTGCAGGATTAAATGGATCATGTTCAGTTAGTCTATTAACTTCTAAATGTAGTATTTTGTGGGTTTCTTCTAAAAACAATATTCTATTTTGATCCTTCATTTGTATCTCCTTTTATATTTTCCCACATCCTATAGCTAGATAATAATTTCATATATTCTGTATACTTTTTTTTAAGTTTTGGATATTTCTTTTCTAATAATATGTCTCTTTCAGGAATCATTAACATATTTTCAATTGTGGTTAATCTTTTCTCTAAATCTCTGCCATTGATCAAAATACTGCCGTCAATTTTCAAAGTAGGAGTTTCGTTATCACCAGTAGTTGGATAGGATCTGTAGCCGGTAATATTCCTTAAGCTGTAGTTCGTTTGAGATCCAGTGTTCGTACAGTCACCCACACCTCGGGTCGCGATATAATAACTATTGCTGTACAGATGACTTGCGGTAGTCGAAGTAGTCATTGTGTTGCATCCATTTGTTATTTACAAGGAAACCCCATTCTCTTTTATGTGGGCCAGGCATGAATAAAGTCCAGGCAACGACACCATCTTGAAGTTCAATACGGTGATAACTATTTGCGGAACAAATTCTAAAATGTCCAGGCCCGCGCCAATGTTTAGTTTCTCCAATTTTTTGTCCTAAAGAATCAAATATCGGAGTCCATTCCCAATAGCCACCTCTTAGGATTAGCGTAGCATAAGCCCATGGATGGTCATGCACATCATCTGGATCCGACTTAAGAAACTTGTGTATAAACACATTAAATGGAAACCATTTTCTGTCCATAAGAAACACATAATACCGTTCTAGATACGGTTCATAGTCTACACGGTCCATAATTATTCTTCTACGGCCGGTAGATTCCAGCCAGTTTGAAAGTTTATTTTTTAGGAGTTGGATTATCATAATCATCTTTTACCATTTCATAAAACACACGAAAATTGTCAAAGGCCACTTTTAATCCAGGATATTGTCCACACATATTTTTAACTCGATCCCAGTCAGGAAAACTATCTTTCCATTCTTCTGGAAGATTATACGTAAAATGACTACTATCACTACCATTGGGACCCAATCCCGTCAGCGTAATAGTATCTGTTGCGGTATAAGTAGATATAGAAGGACCTGCCGCGTAACTGTTAAGATCTAAGGTTATACTTCCACAACCAGTACCAGAAGTAATTGTAAGTAAATCTGATGAAACTCCAGTACCAGACGAGTGTATCATACAGTCTTTAAGTATATCGTCTACATTAATAGATTCAATTGTAAAAGTTGTTAACGAGTCTTTGGGCTGAGAAGAATCGCTCATATAATGCCTCCGTTTGCTTGTGTAGAGTAGACAATCTTGTTTTATAATTATCCATCTGTTGTGTGATCGCCTGGCATATATTGGATCGATTCATTTGATACGCATCAAAATTTTCAGTCCACTCACTAGGATATCTGAAGTCAGCAAAGTACATTTCTGTATAACTAAGCCTATCTGGCACGAAAGGAATAGCTTCTACAACAGCCCCTTCATAGCATGAGATACCTAATGTCTCTTGTAAATTGGCACTGAAGATCATTTTTGCCTCGCCTAACAAATTGTGATATTCATTTTTTGTCAGTTGCTGGTCCTGGCACACAACAAATTCGTATTGTGGTAGATGTTCTTTGAGATCACGAAAGATCTCTACTTGTTTCTCAGGGGCGATACGATGTGGAAATAAGATTAAGTCTCTTTTCTGCATGTTTTTATATGGAGTTAACACTGTGTCCATATATTCCATGGGCCATCCTGTACGGATAATTTTTTTAAACTTGCCGCTAAGTGCTTCTTCTAAGTCTTCTTCGAACCATGGATTTTCCCCACTTATGCCATTGTTTAATAGATTACTTACGAATATTTTAATATGAAAGTCTGTTGCGAAATAGTTATAGTCAATGGCATGAAAGAATGACTTTTCAGCATAACGCACCCAGGGAGCATCACCGATCAGGCGTCCCAAGAAATCAGCAGGGTCATAACTGCCTGCATGCCACAGTGCGTGAATCTTGACAGGAGTGCCAAGAAGTTCGCTCATGTATTTCAAATTTATGATGCCAGGATGCCAAGCATCAGTAAACAAAAAATGATCGCCAGGCTTAACTGTTCCGGATGTAAATAGGCGACTAAATTCCTCAACTTGTCTAGACTTATAGATATTAGTGCCGCCAAAATTGAGAAAGGCACCAGGAGTAGTGGCACGAGGAATATCTTCAGGACCAGAGATAACTTGAATTTCATGTCCTGCCCTTTTAAGAATTTTGGGAACATGTTCCTTCCATTGTGCTGTATAGCGTGTCTCTACTGCCTCTAAATCAACAACATAAATCATCGTTGAGCGTTTCTATCATTAGCGCCCCGGCGAGGCTGTTTTCTTGATTCGCGCTGTTTATTGTCATTATCCTTATAACCACGTTTTGATTTTTCAAACTCACGCCACACTGCACTGCGGTTATTGTTAAGATCTGCCTCATTAAATGGCAACAGGTTGAATCTACAAAAATCCAACAGTTTTTCCAACTCATCAAAAATTTTCACTACGTCTGGACGAGATTTGAAGTAAGAAACATTCTTGTAGTTATTAGACATATTAGTCCTTTTTAGTACTTGATAAATGAACCATTTTCTCCGTCTTCGGAGACCTCAATCCAGACCTCACGGTCTGGATACTTTGTGTGAATTTCAGCGTATAAATCATCACTCATCATTTCACAACTTTTATAATCTAGCGACAATACACCTTGGTTGCTAGAATACAACTTTTCCAACCATCTTTTGAATTGTATAAATTCCACATCTCTGTCATTGTGGGTGACACTAAGCCATACCCTAAAATGAAAAATATGGCGATGGGGATTAGCCAAAAACGATACATCATATTCATCTCCTGTTGCTAATTTTGGATCAATTGCGGCCGCCGGAAACTTGTGTATACCTTCTTTGCGGAAGGTTACCCATATCATTTTGTTAGGACGGATGTCTTGTTGAATTTTCATAAAATATTTTTCTTTAAAGCAGTTTCACACCAAACTAGTTTTATATTCTGTTCTTCAAATTTTGTCTTGATTTTATCAAGGGTATTTAGACAATCTTGTTCAAATCTAAACTGATCTACAGCTATTATATGTCCTTGCATAAAAATATACAATATCCATTGAGTAATCATATTACTCTTTTTCTTCGTGTGTTTGTGGTACTAGGTTTTTATAAATTTCCCATAATTTCCAATCAATACTTTCTAGTAATTGGGTCTGTTTTACTAGTATTTCAATTAGGGAGTCTGCTTGGTCTTCAGTCATTATGCTTCCTCGTAGGTTTACAGTGTGTGGGGTATAGTCATTGTACTAAAGTCTCTGAAAGTTCTTTCAACTGCTGTTCATTCATGAAAAATTGATAAGTGGATCTTAGCAATTCTTCGCCTCTTTGATTTTTTTGCACGCCAATAATTTCTAGACAAAATAAATCATTGGGTGACAAACATCTCTTTTTGATCACGATAGTTTCAAATCCTGCCTCTGTACCTGATAATTTAGTTATGTTCATAATTGAATCACTTACTTTATTATAATGTCATTCTTATATTGCGACCAGTCTGTAAATTTTGATCTATCCATAAGTGCGTGTAGACTGTGGGACCACACACCTGGATTCGTTGCCTTGAAATCTCGATCATC
>Ga0194118_10001689_pt1 | contig 30422 bp, 23 predicted proteins | sample TA2MahsurfametaG_2_FD_148662 | JGI IMG/M metagenome (GOLD analysis project Ga0194118, IMG submission 148662) | Freshwater microbial communities from Lake Tanganyika, Tanzania - TA2015013 Mahale N5 surface | ecosystem: Environmental > Aquatic > Freshwater > Lake | place: Tanzania: Lake...
AGGTCGTGACTGGCTCGACGACGGGCTTCCAGCAGATCGTCCCCGCCCCGGGCGCACTCGCCCTCCTCAGCCTCGCCGGCGTCGCCTCGCGCCGCCGCCGCGCCTGAGACAGCAGCGACCAACGGAACCTCGTTTCCGAGGATCCTTCTCACCGCCGCCCCAGCGTCATGCTGGGGCGGCGGTTGCCTTTGGCGGCATGCGTTCCGGCCCGGTGGGGCACGGCCGGCACGCCGCTTATGGGTACCCGCCCGAACCTCCACCGCCCGAATTGCGCGGCTGCCGCGGGACGGCACGCCGGGACTGCGTTCTCACAAGTAGATTCGCACCACCCTGGGGCCCCCTTCGTTGGACGGGGCTTGGCCGTTCACGCCGCTTGACGCACCTGCCGCCACCGCAAAGGACACCCCGAGACATGAAGGCACGCATCCTGATGGGCACGCTGACCGCCGCCGGCGTTGCGCTTGGCCTGGGACAGATGACCGCAACGGCCCTGCCGGGCGAAGGCGGCGTTGCCGAGACGCTGGCCGGGCCAAACGTCATCGTGGGAGCCATCCCGGATGTCTCGAGCTACGGCAGCAACACGGTCAACGGCGTGCAGGTCAACGCGTATGCGTTCGGCACCACCAGCTGCAACATCGGCTCGGTCAACCTGCGCTGGTGGCAGAACACGCCGTTCCACCCCGTCATCCCGCAGAACGCCTACCGCATCAAGAACGGGCGCCTGGAGCAGATCGGGATCGGCTGGATGAAGCACGGCTTCTGCGCCCTGCAGCAGAGCCTCTGCGCCACGTGCCAGCCGGGCGGCATCGGCTGCGGGTCGGCCACCAGCGAACTGGGCGTCGGCTGCAGCGACCCCTACAGCTCGGGCCTCAACGGATCGCAGTCGGGCCTGGGCCCGCGCTACGAGGTGAATGCCTCCACCGGCGTGTTCCCCGCGACCGGCAGCACCGCGTGGCCGGCCATCCCCACGGGACAGGGCACCATCGGGCGTCGGTGCCAGATCAAGGCCTCGGACCTCGACCCCGCGCAGAACGCAGGCGCGGTCTACCTGGCAGAGGCCACCTACGTGCACCCCGATGACGCCGCCTCGGGCAACGACAACGACAATGCCAGCTACCGCCTGTTCACGGTGGGCACCGGCGCCACGCTGCCCATCACCCTCACCGGCTCGACCTTCCAGCAGAAGCCCGCGATCTACCACTGGGCGAACGTGAACACCGGCGTGGTGATCGCCGCGCTCGAGGCGCAGGACGGCCGCTTCGTGGCCGGCGTCAACGTCACGAGCAACGGCAACGGAACATGGCGCTACGAGTACGCCGTCTACAACCTCAACTCCGACAGCTCCGCAGCGGGCTTCTCGGTGCCGGTGCCAGCCAACGTGACCATCACCAACGCGGGCTTCAAGGACGTGGCCTACCACTCGGGCGAGCCCTACGACGGCACCGACTGGGCGTTCACGCTCGCCGACGGGCGCGCCAGCTGGCAGTGCACGCAGACGGCGGCGCAGAATCCGAACGCCAACGCGCTGCGCTTCGCGACGCTCTACAACTTCTGGTTCGACGCAAGCGCCGCCCCGGTGGCCGGCGTGGCCGCGCTCACCGGCTTCAAGTCGCCCTGGACCGGCAACCTCGCGCTGCGGGTGCCCTCGAACCCCTGCCGGCCCGCCGACCTCAACTGCAGCGGCAGCGTGGACGGTTTCGACCTGGGCATGCTGCTCGGCGCCTGGGGCCCGTGCGGCGGTGCCCCGTGCCCCGCGGACCTCGATGCCAACGGCGTCGTCAACGGTGCCGACCTTGGCTTCCTCATGGGCGACTGGGGCTGACGCCCCCGGCCTTGCCTGAAACTCACCCCTCGCGGAACCTGTCGCCCCCTGGCACCATGCCGGGGGGCTTTCCTTGCAACGTCCGAAATCCCGCATCCGACGGCCAAATCGCCCCGAATCTCTCTTTCAGAACCGGGAAACTCGCCCTATAGGTTACTTACGAAGGGCTGCCCCATCTGACGCCCTGAACCCCTCGCAAGGACACCCAGGACACTTCACATGAAGACCACGATGCTCATCGGCTCCCTGGCCACGGCCGGGCTTGCGCTCTCGATCGGGCAGCTGTCGGCCACGGCGCTGCCAGGCGATGGCGGCACCTCCGCCTCACAGGCCGGCCCTGACGTGATCGTGGGCGCGATTCCCGACATTGCGCGCTACGCACCGGGCATCTACCAGACCGTCGAGTACGCGTCCTACGCCTTCGGCTCCACGAGTTGCAACATCGGTACCACGCAGCTGCAGTGGCAGCCGAACCCGAGCAACAAACACCCCACCATCCCCCAGAACCTGTACCGCGTGAAGAATGGTGCCATCGAGCAGATCGGCCTGTCGTGGTGCAAGCACGGATTCTGCGCTTTGCAAGGGACGATATGCGGACCGTGCACCCCGGCCGGCTCCGGCTGCCCCACCGTGCTAGGCGTCGGCTGCTCGGATCCATACACCGCAAGCCTCAACGGCACGCAGAGCGACCTGAAGAGCCGTGGGCCGATCAACCCCGCGAATGGCCAGTTCTCGGGGAGCTACACGGACCCCGCTCCACCCACGGGCCTGCCCTCATCGCTGCGCGAGCGCGTGATGGTGGCGCGCGCCGACCTCGACCCGGCGCAGAATGCCGGCGCGGTCTACGTCGCGGAGTGCCAGTACATCCACCCCGATGACGCGTCGTCGGGCAACGACAACAACAATGCCTCGTACCGCCTGCTCACCGTGGATGCCACGTGGTCGACGACGCGGGGCTACCCGCTGACCCTTTCGGGCGCCACCATCCAGCAGCAGCCCGCCATCATGGCCTGGAAGGGCGTGCACGGCGACGTGGTGGTCAGTCCCGTCGATGTCACCGGCGACGGGCGCTTCCTCGTGGGCAGCCGCGCCATCGACCTCGGCAACGGCACGTGGCGCTACGAGTACGCCATCCAGAACCTCAACTCCGATCGCGCGGGCGGCTCCTTCTCGGTGCCCCTGCCCGCGGGTGCGGTGGTGACCGACGTCGGCTTCAAGTCGCCGAAGTACATGAACGGCGAGGGCTACACCAACGCGGCGTGGGCCTCGTCGGTGAGCGCCAGCTCCGTGACGTGGACCTGCGAGCCCAACACGCAGGCCAACGCCAACGCGCTGCGCTGGTCCACCATCTACAACTTCCGCTTCACCTGCAACGCCGCACCCGCCTCGGGCTCGACCACCCTCGTCCTGTGGAAGTCGGCCACCACGGGTAGCCCGCAGGCCACGGTGAACGCCACGTCGCAGGTGCCCAGCGCCCCGCCGCCGGTGATCGGTGACCTCAACAACGATGGACGGGTGGACGGTGCCGACCTCGGCCTGCTCCTCTCCGCGTGGGGCGCGTGCCCCGGCACGCCGTGCCCCGCCGACCTTGATACCAACGGCAACGTGAACGGCGCCGACCTCGGCATGCTCCTGTCAGCGTGGGGCTGATCCCCGCGCATGCTTCGCACTTCCACGGAGCCCCTGGCCTTGGCCAGGGGTTCCGTTCCTTGAACGGCAACGCAATCGCTGCTGAAATGACCGCACCATGAAGACCTCGATGCTCGTCGGAACGCTGGCCTCTGCCGGCCTGGCACTCTCCATCGGACAGCTGTCCGCGCGCGCCGTGCCGGGCGAAGGCGGTGCCGCAGAGACGCTGGCCGGGCCCGACGTCATCGTCGGTGCCATTCCCGACGTGGCCAAGTACGGGGCCGCCAACGTCGGCGGGGTCACCTACATGGCCTACGCGTTCGGCTCCACGAGCTGCAACATCGGCACTGCGCAGCTTGACTGGTACGCGGGCACCAGCAACCACCCGGTCATCCCGCAGAACGCCTACCGCATCAAGGGCGGGCGCTTCGAGCAGATCGGCCTCAGCTGGATAAAGCACGGCTTCTGCGCGCTGCAGGAATCGCTGTGCGGCAGCTGCACGCCCGCGGGGAGCGGCTGCCCCAGCCTGCTCGGCGTCGGGTGCAGCGACCCGTACACCGCAGGGCTCAACGGCAACCAGGGAGACCTCGGCCCGCGCTTCGAGGTCAACCCCTCCACCGGCGCGTTCCCGGCAACGGGCAGCACCGCGTGGCCCGGCATCCCGTCGGGCCAGGGCACCATCGGCCGCCGCGTGCAGATCGACGGCAACGACCTCAACCCCGCGCTCAATGCCGGAGCCGTGTACCTGGCCGAGTGCCAGTACATCCACCCGCAGGACGCGGCCAACAACAACGACAACAACAACTCGAGCTACCGCACGTTCACCGTGGGCACGCTCTCGGGCGGCGCCTACAACATCGCGCTGACCGGTCCCACGCAGCAGTCGCGGCCCGCGATCTTCCACTGGCCGGCGGTCAACCCCAACGCCACGATCGCCATCGCGGATGCCACCGACGGCCGCTACGTGCTGGGCTGCAACGCCTACGAGATCACTCCGGGCACGTGGCGCTACGAGTACGCGGTGCTCAACATGAACTCCGATGCGGCCGCATCGAGCTTCGCGGTGCAGGTGCCCACGAGCGTGGCGGTGACCAACGTCGGCTTCAAGGACGTTCGCTACCACTCGGGCGAGCCGTTCGACGGCACCGACTGGACCGTGACCACCACCGGCGGGCAGGTGCGCTGGCAGTGCACGCAGACCTTTGCGCAGAACGCAAACGCCAACGCGCTGCGCTGGTCCACGGTCTACAACTTCTGGTTCGACGCCAACTCGCGGCCCGTGCAGGGCACCACCACCCTCGGCCTCTTCAAGACGGGTGGGTCGCTGCCGGTGGTGACGCGGGTTCCGTCAAGCACATGCAACGCGGCCGACCTCGACTGCAACGGCAGCGTCAACGGCGCGGACCTGGCGATCCTCCTCGCCTCGTGGGGGCCCTGCGCCTCCAGCCCGTGCGCACCGGACCTTGACGCCAACGGCGTGGTCAACGGCGCGGACCTCGGGTTCCTGCTTTTAAGCTGGGGCTGAGCCCCGCGTCCGGCGTCGTCAGTCCAGCCGCTGCCCGGCCCGCCGCCCGGCGGCGCTGCTTCCATTGCTACCCTTCTGCGCCCGTGGCAAGCCCGCAACGACCCGCCGCATCAACCCTCGAACCCACCGCGCTGGCGGCGTTCCTGGTGGCGTTGGTGCTGGGGTGGTGCCCGCTGACGGCGCTGGCAGCCATCGCCCTGGGCATCACGGCCCTGGTGCGGATCCGCGAAGGCGGCGGTGCGCGCACCGGCAAGGGCCTTGCGGTGGGCGCCATCGCGCTGGCTGCGGCCATCCTGATCGGGTGGGGAGTGCTTCTCGAGCGGCTCGGCGCCGACGCACTGGACGCCATGGACGCGCAGGCAACCGAGGCGATCGATGCCGGCCTCGGGCGGCCGGGCGCGGCGGCGATGCGCTGGGAACGGTCGCTGGAACCCGCGGCCGACGCCGCGACGGCGTTCACCGCGCAAGCCCGGGACGCGCTCGGAGAGGTGCGGGCCGTGGCCATCACCAACCGCGCCATGCAGGGACTTGCCGACCGCACCGTGACCGTGGCCTTCACCGCCACGGGCGCAAAGGCCGTCGGCTTCGGCAGCGCGACGTTCGCCACCGATTCGGCATCGCTGCAGCCGAGGCTGGTGCTCAGGAGCATCGAACTCGAGGTGGGCGACCGCAGGCTGCGCCTGCCCGCTGCCGAAGGAACCCAACCATGACCACGGAGACGCTGACGCCGGATACCCAGACCAGCGAGCGGGTGGGCCCGAGCCGCTGGAACCCCATCGCCATGGCGGCGCTCCTGGTGTCGGTGCTGCCGGTCGTGAGCGTCGCCGCACCGGTGCTGGGGCTGGTGGCGCTTCTGCGGCTTCGGTCGCGGCCCCACGAGCGCGGGCGCGCGCTGGCATGGGCGGCGATCGTGATCGGGCTCACCACCTCCGCCGCGCAGGCTGGGCTCGGGTGGCTGATGGCCGAGGTGCGCCGGGCCACGGTTGAACGGCCCGCAGAGGCGCTCCGCGCCGCCTGGACCGGGGACGCCGAGGGCTTCCGCGAGCGCATGGCCGGGCCGGGGCACGAGGCAACCTCGGACAGGGTGGCTGCCTGGGTGGCCCCGCTGCGGGCGTCGCTCGGCGAGTTCGAGGCCTTGGAACCGGACTTCGGGCGCGCGGTGCCCGAGCCCACCGTGCCCGTGCCGGAGCGGGAGATGTCAGGGCTCTTCAAGGCGCGCTTCAGGGGAGCGGCGGGTACCACGTCGGTGCCTGCCACGGTCGTGTACGAGCGTCCGCTCGCCGGAGAGGCACCCACCTCGGTGCGGGTGCGTCGCTACGAGTTCGAGATGCCCGACGGAACGCGTATCGTGTGGCCCGAGGATGGCCCCCGAGAACGACCCAACGCAGAGCGCCGCGAAGAACCCGCCCGATGAGGACGTCGTGATCGAGGTGGAACGCCTCGTCATGCGGTTCGGGAAGCAGACCGTGCTCTCCGGGCTGGACCTCAAGGTGCGCCGGGGCGAGACGCTGGTGGTGATGGGCGGCTCGGGCTGCGGCAAGAGCACGCTGCTGGGGCTGATGATCGGCGGCAAGGCCCCCACCGAGGGGCGCGTCCGCCTGTTCGGCGAGGACATCGCGCAGGTCGACGAGACGCGCCTCGATGCGCTGCGCCGTCGCTTCGGCATCCTGTTCCAGAGCGGCGCGCTGTACCAGTCGATGTCGATCGCCGACAACGTGGCGCTGCCGATGCGCGAGCTGACCGACCTGCCCCCGGACCTCATCGACCTGCAGGTGAAGATGAAGCTCGAGGCCGTGGGCCTGCGCGAGCACGCGGACAAGTTCCCGGCGCAGATCTCGGGCGGCATGAAGAAGCGCGCGGGCCTTGCGCGCGCGCTCGCGCTCGACCCGGAGATCATCTTCTACGACGAGCCGAGCGCCGGCCTCGACCCCGTGACGAGCGCCGAGATCGACCAGCTGATCCTCACCCTCACGAAGAAGCTGGGCGTGACCAGCGTGGTGGTGACCCACGAGATGGACAGCGCGTTCACCATCGCCGACCGCATGGTGATGCTCGACAAGGGGCGATGCCTGAAGATCGCGCCGCGCGCCGAGTACGAGCGCATCCGCTCGCTGGGCAACGACCAGGCGTCGATGCTCCCGGAGGACGACCGGATCGTGCGACAGTTCATCCGCGGCGATGCCGCCGGGCCGATCACCGACCGGCGCACCATGACGAGCTACGCCGACGACCTGATGGGCCTGCTGGCGCCGCTGCCTGCGTCGCCGTCCATCACGCCAACCCGGTGACGCCCATGCAGCTCAAGGACGCGCGCGTCACGGTGATGGGGCTGGGGCAGTTCGGCGGCGGGCTGGGCGTCACGCGGTGGCTGCTTGCGCGCGGCGCACGCGTGCTGCTCACGGATCGCGACCCGAGCGAGCGCCTGGAGAGGCCGCTCGCGGAGCTGGCGGAGGCGTGCGACTCGGGCGCCGTCACGCTGCGGCTCGGCGGCCACGACGAGCGCGACTTCGCCGATGCCGACCTGGTGGTGGCCAACCCCGCTGTGCCCGTGCCCTGGGACAACGCGTACCTGCGCGCGGCGCGCGAGGCCGGCACTCCGGTGACGACCGAGATCCGGCTGGCCGTGGATGAGCTCGACCGCGATCGCACCGTGGCCGTCACCGGGAGTGCGGGAAAGAGCAGCACTTCCAGCATGATCGCCCTGCTCCTCGACGATGCCCCCCGCACGGCGCGCCTCGGCGGCAACATCGGCGGCTCGCTCCTCGGCGCGGCACCGCGGCCGGACGAATTCACCGTGCTCGAGCTCTCCAGCGCGATGCTCTGGTGGCTCGGCGAGGGCGCGGCGTGGGCCGGGCTGGAGCCGTGGTCGGCGCGGGTGGCAGTGCTCACCAACCTCGCGCCCAACCACGTGGACTGGCACGGATCGCTCACGCACTACATGCGCAGCAAGGCGGAGATCCGCAGGCACCAGCGTGCGGGCGATGCCTTCATCACGCTGTTCGGCGAGGAACAGCCCGCCGCGGCCGCGGAGGCCGCGCATGCGCTCGGCGGCGCGTGGTGGGGCGGTGCGGCGCTGCCCGCTCGCGGCGAGCTCGACGAGCTGCTCCGGGCCATCGACATGCCGAACGTGCCGGGCGAGCACCAGCGGCGCAACGCGCGGCTTGCGGTGCTCGCGGCGGAGGCGGCAATCCGGTCCGCGGGCGAGCGTCCCGACCGCACGCGGCTCCTGGCGCGCCTCGGCGACTTCCGCTCGCTGCCGCACCGGCTGGAGTACGTGGGCACGTTCGGCGGGCTCCGCTGCTTCAACGACTCCAAGAGCACCACGCCGGACGCCGCGCTGCTCGCCGTGGGCGCCTTCCCGGATGCGGCCCGGATCCACCTCATCGCGGGCGGCTACGACAAGAAGGTGGAGCTCGGCTCCATCCGCGACCTCGCTCCGCGCCTCGCGGGCCTCTACGCGATCGGCGCCACCGCACGGCAGCTGGTGGCGCACGCCAACGCCCGCGACTGCGGCACGCTCAAGCACGCGGTCCGAGCGGCGGCCGACCGCGCGCGCCCGGGCGACGTCCTCCTGCTGTCGCCGGCCTGCGCAAGCTGGGACCAGTACGCCAACTACGAGCGGCGAGGCGAGGAATTCTCGGCACTGGTGAAGAACCTGTAGGATTGCCGATGCAGATGCCCATGAGCCTTGACGCCGCCCGGACCCGTTCCCGCATCGCCGCCGCCCTCGCCCTGGCCGCCGCGGCCACCGTGGCCGGCTGCTACAGCACCTCGGGCGGCTTCATGCCGCACACCGACGGCGGGTTCACATACGAGAGCACGTCGATGCTCCCCACCACGGTGACGGTGCTCAACGTTTGCGAGCGCTCCGCGGCCCACCCCGACGGCACCCCGTTCTTCATCATGGAGATCCCGCCGGGCAAGCAGCTGACCTTCAACTTCGACGAGGACGGCGGCGACGACCCGGTGGCCCGGCCCGCGCGCATGATGTACTCGCTCTGGAAGAAGGGCACGCAGACGGGCTCGCTCGACAACGTGCTCAGCTGCCCCGGGCGCGGCTGCCGCAACATCGTCGTCAGCTACCGCCCCGCCCCGGAGCAGGCGAAGCCGGACGAGAGCTACCGCCTGCAGGTGGGCTCCGATGCGCCGGGCCCCGTGGCCCAGCCGCGCGCGCCCCGCGGCGAGCGCCACAACCCGGACACCTGATCCATGCCCGCGGACGTCCGCATCGGGCACGGCTACGACCTCCACAGGCTTGAGCCGATCGCGCCGCAGGGCGCGGGGCGTCCCTTCGTGCTCGGAGGCATCCGCTTCGACCACGACCGCGGGCCGGTGGCGCATTCCGACGGCGATGTCCTGATGCACGCGGTGACCGATGCCATCCTCGGTGCCATCGGCGAGCCGGACATCGGGCAGCTCTTCCCGGACAGCGCGCCGGAGAACAACGGCCTCGACAGCCGCGTGTTCCTCGAGGAGGCCGCGCGGCGCATGCGGGCCGCGGGCTGGGACGTGGGCAACATGGACATGACCGTGGTCTGCGAGCGCCCCAAGATGGGGCCGCGCAAGCGCGAGGTGGTCGAGAACCTCGCCCACATCTTGGGGGTGCCGGCGCGCGACCTCAACCTGAAGGGGAAGACCCACGAGCGGGTCGACGCGGTGGGCGAGGGACGCGCGATCGAGGCGCACGTGTCGGTGCTCCTGGTGCGGCGCTGATCGGCGCGGAACCGCCGCGGGAGGCGCGTTGGCGCGCGGCAGGCCATACGATGGCCGTCCCATGCGAGCAATCGTCACAGGACAGATCGGCGTCGACAAGAAGCCCTACCTGCAGGCCGTGGTGGACGGGGCGGAGCGCCAGCACGAGCGGGTGGAGCTCTTCAACGTCGGCAACCTGATGTACCGCGAGGCGCCCGACGTGCGCCCGGGCCGCATCCTCGACCTGCCGTGGTCGCGCCTGGCCAGCCTGCGCCGGGCGGTGCTGAAGGACGTGATCAGCGCGACCAGCCCCGTGTCGGAGCACCCGAACGTCATCGTCAACACGCACGCCACGTTCCGCTGGCGTCACGGGCTCTTCAGCGCCTTCGACTTCGACCAGCTGCAGATGCTGAAGCCGGAGATGTTCATCTGCCTCGTGGACAACATCGAGGTGGTGCACCACCGGCTCCACAAGGAGCACGAGATCGACGCCACGCTCAAGGACTGCATGGTCTGGCGCGAGGAGGAGATCCTGGCCACGGAGCTGATGGCGCAGGCCCTCGGCTGCGGGCAGAACTTCTTCATCCTGAGCCGCGGCCGCCAGAAGGACACGGTGGAGACGGCCCTGCGCCTGGTGACGCGGCCCGAGATGCGCAAGGTCTACCCGAGCTTCCCGATGAGCCACGTGGTGGACATGCCAGACGTGCTGGCGGAGATCGACCACTTCCGCGCGGAGCTCGCCAAGCACTTCATCACGTTTGACCCGGGGGACGTGGACGAGAAGCTTCTCCTCGACCGGGCCATCGCCGCGGCGCGCGAGGGCAAGGACTTCATCGAGGTCGAGGCGCACAGCTTCGGCGGGCGAGCCGGCGGGCCGCCGATGAAGGTGCCCGTCCGCGAGGTGCTCGACATCGCGGGCGACGTCGACGGCCAGATCTACATGCGCGACTTCAAGCTCATCGACCAGAGCGACATGATCGTCAGCCTGGTCCCCGAGCTGCCGGGCGGCGTCCCCGGGCTCTCGAGCGGAGTGGAGCGCGAGCTGCACCACGCCTTCGAGCACACCAAGGAGGTGTACGTGGTGTGGAAGCCCCGGAAGAACCCGAGTCCCTTCATCACCGAGACGGCAACCCGGATATTCCGATCCGTGGACGAGGCGCTGGCGTACTTCGAGGAGAAGGGGATGTTCGCGCGGACCAACCTGTTCGGGCACTGACCGAACCGGGTCCCGAAACCCCGCGGTCTCCCCCTGGGAAAGGCCGGGCCCGCCAGAAACCGGGCGATCGGCACGCGCATCGCAGATTTCCTTTCCGGATTGCCGGGGGTGGGCTACTCTTACGAACCGTACCCCCGAACGACAAGGACCAGACTTCGATGACTCGCCCGCTCCCCGTTGTCGGACCTGCCGTGGTTGCCGTCCTCCTTGCACCCATGGCCCAGGGCCAGATTTCGCAAAGGTCCGGGGTGGGAGCTGTGCCGTATTCGGTCGGGCCTGGCAACTTCGGCGTCACCTTCCGCACGTGGGCGCCCAACGCGAACGCGGTGTCCGTGGTCGGCACGTTCAACAACTGGAGCACGGCCAACCATCCGCTCACGAGCGAGGGCAACGGCTGGTGGTCGCGCGACGTGCCGCTGGTGCTTGCGGGCGCGCAGTACAAGTTCGCGATCCGCAACGGCACGACCTGGCACTTCAGGAATGACGCCCGCGCCCGGCAGCTGACCAACTCGGTCGGCAACTCGGTGGTCTACAACCCGAACGCGTACCAGTGGCAGGCCAACTCGTTCCAGATGCCCTTCTGGACGGAGATCGTCGCGTACGAGTTGCACGTCGGCACGTTCCACGTGCCCACCGGGCAGGCCATGCCCGGGACCTTCGCGACGGCCACGCAGAAGCTCGACCACCTCCGTGACCTCGGCGTGAACGCCATCGCGCTGATGCCCGTCAACGAGTTCGCCGGCGACATCAGCTGGGGCTACAACCCCGCGCACCCGTTCTCGGTGGAGAGCGCCTACGGGGGCCCGGACGCGCTGAAGGCCTTCGTCGACGCGGCTCACGCCCGCGGCATCGCGGTGATGGGCGACGTGGTCTACAACCACTTCGGGCCGACCGACATGGACCTCTGGCAGTACGACGGCTGGAGCCTGAACAACAAGGGCGGCATCTTCTTCTTCCAGGACTCGCGGTCGGACACCTGGTGGGGGCCCCGCCCCGACTACGGCCGCGGCGAGGTCCGCAGCTACATCCACGACAACGCGATGATGTGGCTGCAGGAGTTCCGCATGGACGGCATGCGGTTCGACGGCACGAAGTTCATCCGCATGGTGGACCTGCAGGGCCCGGACATCCCCGAGGGATGGAGCCTGATGCAGTGGTGCAACGACTCCGCCGACGCGCACGCAGCGAACAAGCTGATGATCGCCGAGGACCTCGGCGACAACGCGTGGCTCACGAAGACGACGGGCGCCGGGGGGGCCGGCTTCGATACGCAGTGGGATGGCTCGTTCGCATACCCCGTGCGCGCGGCCATCGAGGCTTCGAGCGACTCGTCGCGCGACATGTTCTCCGTGCGGGACGCGATCCTGAAGTCGTTCAACGCCTCGATGCAGCAGCGGATGATCTACACCGAGAACCACGACGAGGTGGCCAATGGGCGGCAGCGCGTGCCGGAGACGATCTGGCCCGGGAACGCGGGCAGCTGGTTCAGCCGCAAGCGCTCGACCCTCGGCGCGGCGCTGGTGCTCACGTCGCCGGGCATCCCCATGCTCTTCCAGGGGCAGGAGTTCCTGGAGGACGGGTGGTTCGCCGCCGAGGACCGCCTCGACTGGAGCAAGGACGTCACGTACGCCGGCATCAAGTCGCTGTACCGGGACCTGATCCGCATGCGCCGCAACATGGGCGGCGTCACCAAGGGCCTCAGCGGGTACTTCACCAACGTGCACCACGTGAACAACGGCTCCAAGGTGATCGGCTACCACCGCTGGTCCAACGGCGGCGCCGGCGACGACGTGGTGGTGCTGGCCAACTTCAGCAACACCAGCTTCCCCAACTACCGGATCGGCGTGCCCCGCAGCGGCACGTGGAAGGTGCGCTTCAACAGCGACTGGGTGGGCTACTCGGCCGACTACGGCAACTTCGGCGCGTTCGACGTGAACTCGGACCCGTGGGGGTACGACGGCATGTCGCACAGCTGCAACTTCCGCGTCGGCCCGTACTCGGTGGTGGTCTACAGCCAGAGCCCGCCGAGCCGGTACGACCTGAACGGCGACTACAACGTCAACGGCGCGGACCTCGGCATGCTGCTGTCGCAGTGGGGCACCGCCGGCGCGGCCGACTTCGACGGCAACGGGCAGGTGAACGGCGCGGACCTCGGTTCGCTGCTTGCCAACTGGGGCGTTGTTCCATAACAAAGTTCGACATCCCGTCATTGACGGGCTCGGCGCAGAACTGGGGCTCGGAGAGCTACCTCACCAACTCGGTGAGCGGCAACACCGTCACCTGGCAGATCTCGCTGGCGGCCATGGGGCCCTCGGCGGGCAGCGGCTTCTGCTTCGACATCGCGACCTCCGGCGGCGGCAAGGACCCGGGCGTCGACCACCTGAGCCGCAGCACCCCCGCCACGAACGGCTGGGGCGAGGCCTCCACGGCCGGGCCGTTCCTGGCCTACACCGTGACGCCCGCGCCGGGTGCGGTGGCCTTGCTCGGCGTCGCCGGCCTCGTCGGCGGCCGTCGTCGCAAGTAAGCCCTCACCTCCGGGCGTTGCCCGTGACAATGAACGCGGCCGGCACCCTCAGGTGCCGGCCGCGATTCTTCGTTGAAGACGGCGGGGTCGCGACCCAAGGCGGTCATGCCAGTGCCGGCACCCCGGCCGGCTGATAGCCCTTGAGGAAGTACTCGGCAACCATGCGGTCGGTGTTGAACTCGGCGGGAACGGTCACCACGGACCGGAGGGCACGGCGGATCCAGCGGCCCGGGAGACCATCGGCGCCCCGGTCGTAGAACTCCGGCACGACCTCCTGCTCCAGCAACTGGTAAAGGCTGGCGGCGTCCTTGCGGTTCTGCGCCTCGCCATCCGGGCTCTCGCTGCCGTCGCCGATGGCCCAGCCGTTGGTGCCGTCGTAGCTCTCGGGCCACCATCCGTCGAGGATGCTGAGGTTGATGCCGCCATGCAGCGGCGGCTTCATGCCGCTGGTGCCGCTGGCCTCGTACGGGCGCAGCGGGTTGTTGAGCCACACGTCGCAGCCCGAGGTGAGCATGCGGCCCACCTCCATGTCGTACTCCTCGATGAGCGCGACGCGGCCCTGGAAGCCGGCGTCGTGCGAGAACCGCCAGATCATCTGCGCGAACTCCTGGCCGCCCATGTCCTTGGGGTGCGCCTTCCCCGCGAAGACCACCTGCACGGGCCGGTCCTTGGCGGTGAGGATGCGGAGGATGCGCTCCACGTCATGGAAGATGAGCGGCGCGCGCTTGTAGGTGGCAAAGCGCCGCGCGAAGCCGATGGTGAGCGCGTCGCTCGAGAAGACCTCGCCCACGCACATCAGTTCCAGCGGGCCCTCGCCGCGCGCCATGGCCTGGCGGCGCAGGCGCGCGCGCACGAACTCCACCAGCCGGTGGCGCATGGCGCGGCGCATGGCCCAGAACTCGGGGTGGCTGACGTTGGCCGCGGCCGCCCACGGGTTGGAATCGGGATCGGCGCGGCTGAGGTCGATGCCGACCGAACGGCGCCAGAAGGACCGCGCCTCGGGCGCGATCCATGTGGGGACGTGCACGCCGTTGGTGACGCTGCCGATGGGCACGTCGTCCACGGGACGCCCGAACACCTCGGACCACATCTCGCGGCTCACGCGGCCGTGGAGCTTGGAGACCCCGTTCACGCGCTCGGCGAGGCGCAGCGCCAGCACGGTCATGCAGATGGGGCCGTCGCCCGGGTGCTCGCGGCCGAACTCGGAGAACGACTCCGGCGTGAAGCCGGCGGTGCGCAGCGGGCGGCGGAGCGCCTTCCAGCAGAGCTCCGTGTCGTAGCGGTCGTGGCCGGCGGGCACGGGGGTGTGCGTGGTGAACACCGTCGACTGCCGCACGCGCTGCACGGCTTCGTCGAGGGACATCCCGCGGGACACCAGAATGGAGAGGCGCTTCAGCCCGGCGAATGCAGCATGGCCCTCGTTCAGGTGGAAGACCGTGGCCTTCTCCTTGAGCTTGGCGAGCGCAAGCACGCCGCCCACGCCGAGCAGCACCTGCTGGCGCAATCGCAGCTCAGGGTCGCCCTGGTAGAGCGCCTGGGTCAGCATGCGGTCGCGGCGGCGGTTCTCCGGCAGGTCGGCGTCGAGCAGGTAGAGCGGGACGCGGCCCACCTGCAGCTTCCAGACCTTGGCGCGCACCGACTTGCCGCCGATCGGGCAGTCGATGAACACGCGGGTGTCGATGATCGGCCAGCGGGAGAAGTCGTAGTTGGGGTGCAGGACGCGCGTCGAGCCGTCGCCACGGAGTTCCTGCAGGTAGTAGCCCTGGCGGTACAGCAGGCCCACGCCCACGAGGGGAATGCCCAGGTCCGACGCGCTCTTCAGGTGGTCGCCGGCGAGCACGCCGAGGCCGCCCGCGTACTGCTGCATGCTCTCGTGGATGGCGAACTCCGACGAGAAGTAGGCGATCCTCAGCCCCTCGCAGTCGGCACCGTGCTTCTCCTCGAACCACGACGCGGTCTCGTAGTAGGCGCGACGCGCGTCGGCGGCGTCGGCCACCAGGCGGCGGAACCCCTCGTCGGCGAGCTTGGCCTCGAGGACGGCGGGGTCGATCTCCTCGAGCACCCCGGCGGGCGAGTGCTTCGTGGCCTCCCACAGCACCGGGCTGAGCGTGGAGAACGGGCGCTGGCCGATCTCGTTCCAGCTGAACCAGCAGTCGTAGGCGATGGCGCGGAGCGACTCGAGCGTGCCGAACGGATCCGAGATGCGGGGCTTGTTGCGTCGCGGGGACATGGGTGACACCACGGTGCGGGCGAACGCCCCGCCGGTTCACGCGCGGGCGGTGGCGATCGCGGAATTCCGCATGGTAGCCGCATCAAGTCCGAGAAGCGCATCCGGCGCCATGCGCCAGCGCCACTGCCGGCTGCCGAGCCCCGGCGTGTTCATGCGCGCCGATCCGTCGAGGCCGAGGAGGTCCTGCATGGCGACGATGGCCGTCCGTGACGGGCTCTGGAGCGTCGCCGTGACCATCGACCCCGGGAGCCCGGCCCGGGCCTCGCGGACCGACGCGGCGCCCACGTAGGACGCATAGCGGGCGCGGGCGTCGGGCGGCAGGGTCTTCCACCAGCCGAGCGTGGTGTCGTTGTCGTGGGTGCCCGGGTAGGCAACGCAGTCCACCGGATGGAGGCACGGGAGGTCGCCGCTGCCCGGGCCGTAGAAGGCGTTGTGCACCAGCTTCATGCCGGGCAGGCCGAAGCGCTCGCGGAGCGCGACCACCTCCGGCGTGACCGCGCCGAGGTCCTCGGCAACGAGCGGCAGCCGCCCGCACGCGCGCTCGAGCGCCAGGAGGAGTTCGCGCCCCGGCGTCGGGCGCCACGTGCCGCGCATCGCGGTGGTGGCACGGCCCGGGATCTCGTAGGCGTGCACGAAGCCGACGAAGTGGTCGATGCGGACGGCATCGAAGCGTGCGAGGTTCTCGCGGATGCGTGCGATCCACCACGCGAAGCCCGTGCGGCGGTGCTCGCTCCAGCGGTAGTGCGGATGCCCCCAGAGCTGGCCGGTGGCGCTGAAGCAGTCGGGCGGGACGCCGGTCACCACGTCGGGACGGCCGTTGCGGTCGAGGCGGAAGAGCCGGGGGTTGTCCTGGACGTCCGCGGAGTCGAGCGGCACGAAGATGGGCACGTCGCCGAGGAGCAGGACGCCCTGCCGCGCGCAGTGCTCGCGCAGCGCGGTCCACTGGCGGTCGAACTGCCACTGGAGCCAAGCGTGGAAGTCGGGGTCGGGCGACGCACCCGGGCGCATCGCCGCGAATCGGCACCAGCCCGGGAGCCACGCCGAGTGCCGGCGCGTGAAGGCACGGAACGCGGCCGGCAGCCCGCCCCGGCCGCGGCGGGCGGCCTGGTAGGCGCGCAGGAGGCGCGGCTCCTTGAACCGTCGCGCGGCGGCCCAGTCGACAGGACCGTCCGCGCCGACACGGGGCTCGCCGCGTCCCGCGCGCAGGTCCGCGCGCGGCAGCAGGCCCTCGCCCGCCAGCACCTCGAGGCTGATGAAGAGCGGTTCGCCCGCGAAGCTCGACGTGCTCGCGTAGGGCGAGTCGCCCGGGCCGACCGGACCAACGGGCAGCATCTGCCAGATGGACTGGCCCGCGGCGGCGCACCAGTCCGCAAACGCATGCGCGGCAGGGCCCAGGTCGCCGATGCCGTGCATCGACGGGAGCGAGGACACGTGGAGCAGCACGCCCGCGCGTCGACGGGCGAAGATGGCGGGGACGGGGGGAGTGCGGCGGGGCATGTGCGATGCTTGCAGGCGTGCGGTCACTTGCTGCGGCGGACCCAGACGCGTCCGCCGATGGCGGGCACCGTCGCCTTGCGCAATCCGTCGTCGGCGAAGCCGGGCGTGCCGAAGGCGTCGTGCCAGCCGTCGCCGAGCGAGTCGATGGCCACGGCGGCAGGGACATCGGAGGCATTGAGCGCCACCAGCACCTGCTCGTTGCCCTTCTCGCGCAGGAACACCCACGTGTCCTGGGCGTCGTCGGCAAGCACGGTGCGGAACGACCCCGTGCGAAGCGCCGGGTGCGCGTTGCGCAGCGCGATGACCTCGCGGTAATGGGCGTGCATCGCCTGGTCGATGGACTCGCGCGGGTCTTCCCACGGGCCGAGGTCGGGCCACAGCATCGGGCGGCGGTTGTTGGGGTCGTTGGACCCCCACATCCCCACCTCGTCGCCGTAATACACCATGGGTGCGCCGACATAGGTCATCTGCAGCAGTGCCAGCAGGCGCTGCTTGCGGCGCTCGGGCTCGCCGGGCTTGGCGGGGTCGTACTTGGCGCCCTGCTGCTCGCGGTTCTGCTGGTTGTAGGGGCGGTCGGGGTTGAGCGCCATGCTGGCCACGCGGTCGGTGTCGTGGCTGTCCACGAGGTTCATCATGGCGTAGGTGCTCTCGGCCGGGTACGCGACGCGCAGCTCCGCGAGGCGGCGGTCGAGCTCGCTCGGCTTGATGCGCAGGTTGCGGTCGATGACCCACTGCACCGCGGGCTTGGCGAACTCGTAGTTCATCACGGCGTCGAAGGCGCGCCCGTCGAGCCACTGGTCCGCGCGCTCCCAGATCTCGCCCACGATGTACGCGTCCGGGTTGATGCGGCGCACCTCGCGGCACCACTCGTGCCAGAAGGGCAGCGGCACCTCGTTCGGCACGTCGAGCCGCCATCCGTCCACGCCGTCGCGCGGGTCGCCGTCGCCGTCGGGGTCCATCCAGCGACGCGTGATGTCCATCAAGTGCTTGCGCGCCGAGGCGCTGGAGAGGCCCTTCTCCGGGTCCTTGCGGAACACCGGCAGCTCGCTGAAGCCCCACCAGGCCTCGTACTTGAAGGGCTCCCACGAGGTGATGTCGAACCAGTCGGCGAAGCGGCTCGAAAGGCCCCGCTGCTTGCAGTCCTGGAAGGCCGGGTGGCCCGTTCCCACGTGGTTGAACACGCCGTCGATCACCACGCGGAAGCCCATTGACTTGGCTTCGCGGATGAACTCCAGGAACAGGCGGTCCGTGGGCGTGAAGGTCCACGTGGACGGATCGAGGATGTCCTCGTTCAGGGCGGCCTTCGCGTAGTCGCCCTTGCTCCCGAAATGCTCGTCGACGTGGATGTAGCTGGTGGTGTTGTACTTGTGCGGCGTGCTCGCCTGGAACATCGGCATCAGGTACAGCGCGTTCACGCCAAGCTCGCGCAGGTAGGGGAGCTTCCGGCGCAGGCCCTGGAGGTCGCCGCCGCCGAAGCGGGAGAAGACGAAGTGCTCGTAGAAGGTCTGGCCGTCATGGCCTTCCTTGCCGAAGGGCTTGTACCAGTCGTGCTTCCACGGGATGGTGCCCGCGGGATCGTTGGATGGGTCGCCGTTGCGGAAGCGGTCGACCATCACCTCGTACCAGACCGCGTCCTTGGCCCAGTCGGGCGTGCGGAATCCCTGGGCGGAAGGATCGAGCGAGTAGGTCTTGGGGTCACGAACGGTCACGGAGCCATCCTCGAGGACAAAGGTGTACGGGAAAGGGGCGCCTTCCATGACGGGGAGGAACACCTCCCACACGTCGAAGGGGCCGTCGCGCCCGGCGCGGGCCATGGGCCGCGGGGAACCTGCCGGGCCGCCGTGGGCAAGCGCCACGGACTGGACGTCCCCGGCAAGCGTGCGGGCCCGGAGCGACCATCCGCCGGTGCACCGGGCGCGGTCGGCTGCACGTTCCGGCCGGTGCGCGAATGCCGACCCATCGATGCGGCCGTCACCCAGGCGGGCCGAGGACGGGTCGAGCCCGGCACCTGCACCGAGGGAGAGCACGCTGTTGAACCCGCCGTTCTGGTCGTCGGCGCGCGCGGGATTGGCGGGGTCGGCGATCCACCGCGAGCCATCGAGGATGAACTTGTACGCGTGGCGGCCATCGGGCACCACCGCATCCGCCGAGTAGCCGCCGTCGGCTCCGCGCGTCATGGAGATGGCCTGTCCCTGCCAGCCCGTGAACGACCCGGCGACCTGCGCGGACTTCGCGCCAGGGGCGTCGGCCGCGCGCAGCGTGAAGCGAACGTCCCATCCACCGTCGCGCCGCGAGCGCACTCGGATGCTCGGGCACGGGGCGCTCGACCGTTCGTCGGCGGGCACCTTGAGCAGCGGTACGCCTGCGCCGGGTATGGCGTCGGAGTGCGAGGCGGCACCCGATGCCGCGGCCGCGCCCGGCTGGATGCCGAGGAGGACCGCCGCCAATGACGCTGATATTCTTCGATCCATGACGTCTGATGGCGTTGCCGCGGCATTCGCAAGGATATGCGCGACGCTCGCGCGCAGGGCGCTCGTGGTGGCCGCGGCGGTGCTCGTCTGCTGGGCGTTCGCCCGGGTGGGACTGCGCGAGCTGGGCCGCCTGCGGGCCGCGGACGGGCGCACCACGCTCACGGTGCTCCATTGGTCCGGCGAGGGCGGCCCCGAGGAGGACGAGATCGTGGAGCGGTCGCTCCGCGACTTCGAGGCCGCCAACCCGGGGCTGCGCGTCAAGCGCATCAACCCGGGCGATGCCGGCAGCTTCTACACCAAGCTGCAGACGATGATGGCCGCGGGCGAGCCGCCTGACGTCTTCTACGTGGGCAACGAGCGCATCCCGAGCTTCGCGAGCCTGGGGCTGCTCGAGCCGCTCGACCGCTTCGTGGCGGCGGACGCCGCGTCGGGCGAACCCGGTGCGCTGCGGCTCGAGGAGCTGTACCCGCAGGTGGTGGATGCGTTCCGGTACGACGGGTCGAACGCGGGCCAAGGCACGCTGTGGGGGATCCCGAAGGACTTCACCATCGTCGGCTTCTACTACAACAAGGACATCTTCCGGCAGGCGGGCGTGCCCTTCCCCGCCGCCGACTGGACGTGGGACGACTTCGTCGCGGCGGCACGCGCCATCCACAAGGCGAAGGGCCCCGACGGCGCGCCGTACATCGGCGCGGAGTTCGTGACCTGGCCGGCGATGGTGCGCGCCTACCTGTTCACCGAGGGATGCGATGCGGTGGGGGCGTCGTGGGACGAGCTGCGGCTTTCCGACGCGAGGTCGCTCGCGGCACTCGACCGGCTGCGTGCGTGGCGGCATGACGAGGAGGGGACGCTCACGAGCGGCCGCAGCAAGATCGCCACGGGCAGCGCGGTGTTCGCCACCGGCAAGGTGGGCATGGCCGGGCCGTTCGGGCGATGGGTGGTGCCCGAGTACCGGCGCATCAAGGACTTCGACTGGGACTTCGCGCCGCTCCCGCGCGGGAGCGAGCGCGCCAACATCATCCTCACCGTGTCATGGAGCATCTCCGCGCAGAGCGTGCACAAGGAAGATGCGTGGAAGCTTGTGCGCTGGCTGACCAACGAGGAGGGGCAGCAGGCGCAGGCGAGGCTCGGGCTTGCCATCCCGTCGAACCGCCGCGCCGCAGAGAGCGACGCGTTCATCGACGCGGCGAGGCCCGCGAACGACCGCGGCTACCTCGATGCGGTGGCCGTGGCGCGCGTGATCGACTGGCCCGCGAACCCGAAGTTCGAGCAGCTGCTCGGGTCGAACCTCGACGAAGGGCTGAAGACCGGCACCAAGCCCGTGGCCGAGGCCGCGGGCGACTTCGAGCGGCTCTGGAAGGCGGAGCTCGCGAGCCCGCTCGGGCGCGGCGGGTTCCCGCCGGTTCCGTGGGGCGCGATCACGGCAGGGATCGCGGTGCTGCTTGCGATCGGCGCGGCGTGGATGGTGCGCGCGCGGCGCGGCACCGCGCTTGCGCTTCAGGATGCGCGCGAGGAGCGGGCGGGCTACCTGTTCGCGTCGCCGTGGATCGTGGGCTTCGCGGTGTTCATGGCGTTCCCGGTGGTGCTGTCCCTCATCCTGAGCTTCAGCGGCTGGCGCGGGCTCTCGCCGCTCGGCGAGGCAAGGTGGGTGGGCTGGGGCAACTATGCGCAGCTCCTCGGGGAGGACGCGCGCTTCTGGACGAGCGTCCGGGTAACGCTGTACTACGTGCTGGTGGCCGTGCCGCTCGGCCAGGGACTTGCGCTTGCGGCCGCGGTGCTGATGAACCAGAAGGTGTTCGGCATTCCCTTCTTCCGCGCGGCGTGGTACCTGCCGAGCGTGCTGGCGGGCGTGGGCGTGGCGGTCCTGTGGCGCTGGGTGTTCGATTCCGATGCCGGGCTGATGAACCAGCTGCTCGGCCCCGTGCTCGCGCCCTTCGGGCTGGAGCCGCCGCACTGGTTCGGCAAGGACGCGGGCATCTGGGGCGTGCCCGCCTTCGCCATCATGAACGCGTGGTTCGTGGGCGGATCGATGATGATCTACCTCGCCGGGCTGCAGGGCATCCCCGACGAGCTGAACGAGGCTGCGCAGGTTGACGGCATCGGGCGCGTGCGGCGCTTCGCGTCGATCACGCTGCCGATGCTCGGGCCCGTGATCCTCTTCAACGTGCTGATGGCGGTGATCGGCAGCTTCCAGGTGTTCACGCAGGCGTTCGTGATGACGGGCGGCGAGCCGGGCGACTCGACGCGCTTCTACGTCCTGTACCTCTTCAACCAGGGCTTCGAGTTCTACGAGATGGGCTACGCCTCGGCGATGGCGTGGCTGCTGCTCCTTGCCGTGCTCGCCGTGACGGCCGTCATCCTGCGCTCGAGTGCCCGGCACATCTACTACGAGGCACTGCGAAAGTGAGCGGCCGGCGGCACCCCATCCTCGGCACCGCATGTGCGTGGACCCTGCTGCTTGCGGGCACGGCGGTGTTCGTCTACCCGCTGCTCTGGATGCTCGGCGTGAGCCTGAGCACGCCGGCCGACGCGCAGGCGGCGACGGTCGAGGGCGGGTTCGTGTGGCCGTCCGACCCGCAGGCGGGCAACTTCCGCGAGGCGCTGGCGCAGATCGGCTCCGACAACGCGGCCGAGCCGCTGCGCGGCTTCAAGGACGCGCTGGCCAACAGCGTGGTGGTTGCGGTGCTGGTCACGCTGGGCACGGTGCTGAGCTCCAGCCTGGTGGCGCTGGCCTTCGCTCGCATGCGGTTCCGGGGAAGCCGGCCGCTCTTCCTGGTGATGCTCGGCACGATGATGCTGCCCGGGCAGGTCACGATGATCCCGCTCTTCATCCTGTTCCGAAACCTCGGATGGGTGGACACGATCCTGCCGCTCGTGGTGCCGGCCTTCTTCGGCAACGCGTACTTCGTGTTCATGTACCGGCAGTTCATCGCGCAGGTGCCGGAGGCGCTGCTCGAGGCGGCGAGGCTCGACGGCCTCGGGTGGCTCGGCATCTGGTGGCGGATCATCCTGCCGCTCACGCGCCCGGTGACGGCGATCACCGCGGTGTTCACCTTCATCGGCTGCTGGAATGACTTCCTCGCGCCGCTCATCTACCTGCAGAGCGACGAGCAGGCGACGCTGGCCGTGGCGCTCAACAGCTTCCGCAACCAGTACGGCGGGGTCACCAAGGTGCACCTACTCATGGCCGCCAGCATCGTCACGATGGTGCCCTGCATACTCCTCTTCCTGGCGGCCCAGAAGCAGTTCATCGAGGGGCTCGGCAAGGGGGCGGTGAAGGGCTGACGCGCGGCCGGCCGCGCCGGCGAGGAACCACGATGGCATCGATCGAGCTGAACCGAGTCTCCAAGACCTATCCCGGCGGCGTGCGCGCCGTGAAGGAGGCCACGCTTGCCTTCCGCGACGGCGAGTTCATCGTGCTGGTGGGCCCGTCGGGCTGCGGCAAGAGCACGCTCCTGCGGATGATCGCGGGGCTCGAGGGGATCTCCGGCGGAACCGTGTCGATCGGCGGGCGCGTGGTGAACGACCTGCCGCCCAAGGACCGGGACGTGGCGATGGTGTTCCAGAACTACGCGCTCTACCCGCACATGACGGTGCGGCGGAACATGTCGTTCGGGCTGCTGCGCCGCCGCAGGCACGGCGGGCCCGTGGCGTGGCTCGCGCGGTCGCAGGCCCGGCGCGAGGAACTGGCGCAGATCGACCGCACCGTCGAGGAGACCGCCGCGACGCTCGGCATCACCGCCCTGCTCGACCGCCTCCCGCGCGCGCTCTCGGGCGGGCAGCGGCAGCGCGTGGCGCTCGGGCGTGCGCTGGTGCGAGACCCCGCCGTGTTCCTCTTCGACGAGCCGCTCTCGAACCTCGACGCGCGCCTGCGCATCGAGATGCGCGCGGAGATACGCGAGATGCACCGGCGCACCAAGGCCACGATGGTCTACGTGACGCACGACCAAGAGGAGGCGATGACACTCGCCGACCGCATGGTGGTGATGCGCGACGGCGTGGTGCAGCAGGCCGGCACGCCGGCGGAGTGCTACGGGAGGCCGGCCAACCGGTTCGTGGCCGGGTTCGTGGGCATGCCGGTGATGAACTTCGTGGACGCAACGGCCGCGGCCGGCGGGCTCGTGGCGCCTTCCCTCGGGACCGGAACGGTGCTGGCCCTGCCGCCCGGGCGCTGGCCGACGATCCCTGCCGGCCCCGCGACGCTCGGCGTGCGCCCCGACCGCGTGCGCGTCTCCGCGCAGCCGGCGCCCGGTGCGCTGCAGGCGGAGGTGCGTGCCATCGAGGCCCTCGGCGACCGCATGGACGTGGTGCTCTCGGTGGGAAGCGCGCGGATGGTGGCGCGCGTGGAGAACGATGCACGCCTGCGCGAGGGCGAACGGGCGTGGGCGGGCATCGATCTGGCCGACGCGCACCTCTTCGAGGCAGGCGGCGACGGCGACGCATGCCGCCGCATCGCGGACCGCGACGACTGACCCTGCGCGCATGCGGCGCGCGCCGCGGCGACTGCGTACATGCCGAAAACGAAACGGGCCCGGCACGAGGGCCGGGCCCGCGGTGTTTCATCCAATCAGGCCCTGATGGTCAGGGGCACAGGCCCCAGGCGCCGAGCAGGGTGCCCAGGTCCGAGCCGCCCGTTAAACCGTCGCCATCAAGGTCGGTGGCGCAGGTCGCGCCGCACGCGCCCCAGGCGCCGAGCAGGATGCCGAGGTCGGCGCCGCCCGTCTGCTGGTCGCCATCGAGGTCGGTCGGGCACGGATTCGGGGCCTGGCCGCCGATCGTGAAGAACTGGTCTCCGGGGATCTGCTCGAGGTCGAAGCGCAGTGCCGCGGGGAAGCCGCCGAAATAGCCGCCGGCACCGTCGCCGCCGAGGTTCTGCGAACCCAGGGGCAGGCCGCCCAGGAACTGGTTGGACGCGTAGTCGTGTCCGTTGCCGTTGATGAAGGCGCAGACCTTGATCGGGCCGCCGGTGTAGCCCAGGAGAGCCAGCGGAATGCGCATCTCGATGCCGGTGCGGACGCCGGCACCGGACGAGGCGCCGCCGTTTGAGCCGTCCACGCCGCCGACGTTCGAGTTGTCCATGGACACCTGCACGCCGAGGGCCGGGTTATCGATGAGCGTGGCGCCCGTCGTGGGGTCGGCCACGCTGCTCCCGAGGTATCCACCGGTGCCGCCGCCCGCCGACAGCATCTGCGCGACGCTCGCGTACAGCGTGCTGGGCGTGCCGCCGATGGTGCAAGTCAGGTAGCCGTCGGCCTCGAACCCGGCATCGAACTTCAGGCCGGGCAAGTTGTTCACCGTGTCGGCGCCCATGCGGTTCAGGCCGTTGAAGTCGACATCGGGGTTGTCCGAGCGGACCGCGTTCTGGCCGCCCGGGGCGCAGTCAACGAACACGTCGAGCTTGTTGAAGTTGGTCTCGAGGTTGCCCGCGAGCACGACGTAGAGGTAGCCGCCGGCGGTGTCGATGATGCCGAAGGCACCGTCGAGCTCGCTGCCGTTGCACGGGCCGCCGCGGAAGCCGTCGGTCGCGTTGCCGAAGCCCGTGCCGATGGCCTGCACGAAGATCGCATTGCCGTAGGCGGCCTCGGCGGTGCCATCGATGACGACTTGCTGCGCGAGGGCGGGCGAGACGGTGAGGAGGGCCGTGGAGGCGATGACGAAGTGCTTCATGTCTGGAGTGCTCCTAGAAGGTCGATTGCAGGTGTTGCTGGTGCTGGATGCAGGCCACGGCGGACCGACCGCCGCCGGACAGGTTCGGACCATCCGGCCCAACCATAGGGCCAAGACGGCGGCTGTCCACCATTGGTTTGCGTTCTGTTGCCAGAACCCGGCGCAATCACCGCGGTTTGCTCCGGGGAAAGGCAACTGCGTCTAATAACCTGTCGCAATGGGGGAGCCCCCCTACACTCGCGCCGTGCCCCGCTTTCGCCTGGTGATCGCCTACGACGGCACCGAGTTCCACGGGTGGCAGCGCCAGGACCCGCCCGGGAAGGCGCCGCTGCGGACGGTCCAAGGGGTGCTCGAGGACGCCGTGGCAGAAGCCGTCGGCGCCCGGGTGCCAGTGACGGGCGCCAGCAGGACCGATGCCGGGGTCCACGCGTTCGGGCAGGTGGCGTCGTTCGCCGCGGAGACCCGAGTGCCCGTTGAGCGGCTGGCGCTTGCGATCAATGCGCGGCTCCCGGACGACGTTCGCGTGCGGGAAGCCCACCCTGCGCACGATGGGTTCGACCCCATCTCCGACTGCATGAGCAAGTGCTATCGCTATTCGATGGCGCACGGCGACCGCGGGACGGACGGAAGGGTCCTCTTCGACCGCCGGACCACGTGGACCACCTGGCATGCGCTGGACGCGGTGAAGATGCGCGAGGCTGCCGCCGCGCTCGTCGGCACGCACGACTTCGCGGCGTTCGCGCAGGTGAACCATGGCCGCGAGAGCACCGTCCGCACGGTGTTCGGATGCACGATCACGGAGCCGGCGGACGGGCGCCTCTGCGTGGAGGTGTGCGGCAGCGGCTTTCTCTACAACATGGTGCGGATCATCGCGGGCACGCTCGCAGAGGCGGGGCGCGGCAAGGTGACGGCCGCGGACGTCCGCCGCGCGCTGCTTGAGGGAGACCGGACCGTCACCGGGCCGACGCTGCCGCCGCACGGACTCCGCCTCGAATGGGTGCGCTACGGGGCGGGAACGCCGTGAGCAGGCCACGCCGGGTCGGCATGCGAGGCGTGGCGACGCTGGCACTGTGGGTCGGCGTGGCCTGCGACGCCGCGCGCGCGCACGCACCGCAGTCACCGCAGGTGCCCACGGATGCCGCGCTGCCGCCGGCGCTTTCCGAGGGCAGCGCCGTGACGGATGCGATGCGGACGCTGCGCGCCGAGATGGACGAGCTGGGCCGGACGCCGGCGAGCCAGGTGCGCGATGCCAAGGTGTCGGTGCGTCGCGTGGCGTTCGACCTGCTGTTCCACGGCGCAGGTGCGCCGGCAGATGCGCAGGCGGCGGCGGTGGCGGGGCTGCGGCTCCATGGGCTGCGTGGCGACGTGGACGCGCTGGTCGAGGCCTCGTCCGCCGGGAGGCGCCCGGAGGATGCGCGCGCCACCGAGGCGATCGTGCGGTTCGCGAAGGGCGCGGCACACGGCATGGCACGCGCCCCCGACTGCACGCGGCCCGAGGCGGCGCTTTCACCGCTGATGGCGCCGCTCACGGAAGCGGCGAGCCACGCGGCGTCCCGGGGCGGGGCGGCCTGGACGACCGCGTGGCCGGGGATCGCGGAACTCGGCGCCGCGGGTGCGGCCGCAGCGAGAGGCGCCGGGCCAGGCACCGAGGCCGGCGTTTCACCCGCGCCTGCCGCGGCGCTGGCGGAGATCGAGGCAATCGACCCGGGGGTGCTGCCGGCGGAGATGCGATCGCTTGCCTCGGACCTGCGCAACCGCTGGACTGCGGAAGCACGGCAGGCGACGGAGACGCTCTCTACCGGAGCGGCCGCAACGAATGATGCCTCCGGCGCGGCCGAGGTGCTTGCAGCCCGGAACGCGGATGCCCGCCGCATGATGTCGCTGCCGGCGTGGATCGATGCCGTGGGCGCCGCACGTGCGGCGTCGCGTGCGCCGTTCGCTGCCGCGGCGCGCCAGTGGCTGGCGGCACTGCGCGATCCGGCGCGCGCGCCCGCCGCGCGCACGTCGATGGCAGCGTTCGAGGCGGACCTTCGTGCGCTCCAACCGGGATCGCTCGAGCTGCGGCTGCGCCGGGGCGACCAGCGGGCGCGCGATGCGTGCGCAGGGCGAGCCGACGAGGTGCTTCGCGAGGTCGATGCCCGGCGCACCGCATGGGCACAGGCGTGGGGCGACGGGCGCGGCAAGCCTGCCGCATCGGTCGCCGCCATCCGGTCGGCGCGGACGCTCGAGGCGCTCGACGCCGCCGACAGGGCCGCGGGATCGGCGGCAGCGGAACGGTCGCTCTCGGCGTGGGGTGGCTTCGCGGCATCCGCCGACGGATGGCGCATCCACCCGAAGGCGCTCCGAGGGCATGCCGCGCTTGCGGCCGAGGCGCTGGGGGCGCGCGACGACGCGGGCCTTGATGCGGCCCTTGCGGGCCTCGACCGTGACCTGCCGCTTGCGATGCTGGCCGGGCAGCTCACGCGCACGCTTGCCGACTGGCTGCCGACGCGCCCGGGTCTCGGGCCGCGCCTCGCGGCGGTTGCCGACGGCCCCGACGCCGATGCATGGCTCGGCCCGCAGCGCACCGACCTGATGCTGCTCTCGCGCCTTGCCATCGAGGAAGGACGCGCGGCGGCGCGCCGCGACGCCCGCCTCGAGGCACAGCTGCGCGGGGCATCGCAGGAGGTGGCATGGCGGGTGCTCGAGCGGGCGGGAGCCGGCATGGCACGCGTGCGCGACCTGCGCGACGCGGAGCGTCAGGCCGATGCCCGCGCCGCGGCGACGCGCACGCCGCGCTAGCCTCCCCGCCATGAACGTGCTCGTGGCAGGACCGCACCCGGACGACCAGGAACTCGGCATGGGGGGCACGATCGCGAAGCTCGCGGCGGCGGGCCACCGTGTCCTCCTCCTCGACCTCACGGACGGCGAGCCCACCCCGCACGGGGACCCGCAGACCCGCGCCGCGGAGGCGGCGGCAGCGGCCCGCATCCTCGGCGCGGAGCGACGCACGCTGGACCTCCCGAACCGAACCGTCACGCACTCCGTCGACGCACGCCGGAAGGTGGCCGCGGTGATCCGCGCGTTCCGCCCGGACGTGATGTTCGTGCCCTACCCCGAGGACGCGCACCCCGACCACGTGGCGGGCACGCGCATCGTGGAGGACGCCCGGTTCGACGCCAAGCTCACCAAGACCGACCTGCCCGGCGAACCGTGGTACCCGCGCTGGCTGTTCCACTACTACGCCACGCACCTGCGGATCGTGCCGCAGCCGTCGTTCCTGGTGGACACCACCGGCTTCGCGTCGCGCAAGCGCGATGCCGTGCTCGCGTACCGGAGCCAGTTCGTGGTGAACGAGCGCAACCGCCGGGTGGTGGAGTGGCTCGACGCCTCCGGCACCTACTTCGGGAGCCGGATCGGGACCGAGACCGCGGAGCCGTTCTTCGCGCGCGAGCCCATCGGGCTCGACGGCCTCGAAGCGCTGGCGCACTGAGGTCACGGGATGCGAAGGCCACGCTCGGGGCGCCGCGGCCGAGGCTACGCAAGCGTCAGGCGCAGGCCCTCGACGAAGGGGACGATCACGCGGTAGCCGAGGAGTTCCTCGGCGTGGCGGATGTCCGCCTCGCTGTCCTGCACGTCGCCCGCGCGGGCGGGGCGGAACTCCGGCTCCGCGCGCCTGCCGAGGGCGGACCCCATGGCGTCGAGGAGCTCGAGCAGGCTGTAGCGCGTGCCGCATGCGACGTTCGCCACCTCGCCCGCGAGGCGCGCAGGAGACGCAGACGCCAGGAGGTTGGCGTGGACCGCGTTGGCCACGAACGTGAAGTCGCGCGTCTGCCGGCCGTCGCCGTAGACCACGGGCCGCGCTCCGGCACGCAGCGCCTCGGCGAACATCGGGATGACCGCCGCATAGGGCGAGTCGTGCCGCTGGCGCGGGCCGAAGATGTTGAAGTAGCGCAGGCTCACGGTCTCCAGGCCGTAGGACAGCGCGAACGACCGCATCAGGTGCTCGCCCGCGAGCTTCGTGAAGGCGTAGGGCGAGCGCGGATCCGGCCGGATGGACTCGTGCTTCGGGAGCGCGGCGGTGTTGCCGTAGGCACTGCTCGAGGCGGCGTAGACCACGCGCCGCACTCCGTGCCGGCGGCACGCCTCGAGCACGGCAAGCGTCCCCTCGACGTTCACGCGCTGGAAGAGCGCGGGCTCCTCGATGCTGCGCGGGACGCTGCCGAGGGCCGCGAGGTGGAAGACCGTGTCCGCGCCCGCGATCGCACGGTCGAGCGCCGCGGCATCGAGGATCGATCCCTGCACGAACGCCGCGCGCGAGGCGGCTCCCGAGAGGTTGGAGCGCAGGCCGTTCGAGAGGTCGTCGAGCAGCGCGACACGGGCACCCAGGCCGACGAGCGCGTCGGCGAGATGGCTGCCGATGAAGCCCGCGCCGCCCGTCACGCAGACGGTGCGGCCGGCGATGGAGGCTCGGCAGGGTTCGAAGGCGGGGTGCATGGCGGGTTCAGCGTAACGAGCGGCCCTGCCCCAAAGCACGCGCCCGCCCCGGAGACCGGGACGGGCGCGGACGGATCGGGTCAGCCGGCGGCCAGGCTCACTTGAACGTGGCCTTGAAGGCCTTGATCGCGGCGCTGAACTGGTCCTCGAGGCCCTTGAAGGACTTCTTCTCCACCAGCTGGTCGCGGACCGCCTTGCCGGGGCCCTGGAAGTACTCGAGCAGGCCCTTCTCGAAGGCGCTCACCTTGGCCACCGGGACATCGTCCATGAGGCCCTTCGAGGCCGCGAAGATCGAGATGCACTGGTCGATGACCGTGAAGGGCATGAACTGGCCCTGCTTGAGGAGCTCCACCATGCGCGCGCCGCGGTCGAGCTGGCGCTGGCTGGCGGCGTCGAGTTCGGTGCCGAGCTGCGCGAACGCCTCGAGCTCGCGGTAGGCCGCCAGGTCGAGGCGCAGCGAACCGGCCACTTCCTTCATGGCCTTGATCTGCGCGTTGCCGCCCACGCGGCTCACGGAGATGCCCACGTTGATGGCGGGGCGCACACCGGCCGAGAAAAGCTCGGGCTGCAGGTAGATCTGGCCGTCGGTGATGGAGATCACGTTGGTCGGGATGTACGCCGAAACGTCGCCTTCCTGCGTCTCGATGATGGGGAGCGCCGTCAGCGAGCCGCC